>Ga0181393_1000186_pt1 | contig 22888 bp, 9 predicted proteins | sample 16SPOviralmetaG_FD_130122 | JGI IMG/M metagenome (GOLD analysis project Ga0181393, IMG submission 130122) | Marine viral communities from the oligotrophic San Pedro Time Series (SPOT) site, San Pedro Channel, CA, USA - 16 SPOT_SRF_2010-10-21 | ecosystem: Environmental > Aquatic > Marine > Strait...
TCAAGACAGCTTTCATAGATTAAGACTATACGCTAGAGGTGAACAGAGTATACAAAAATATAAAGATGAATTATCTATTAATGGTGATTTATCTTACCTTAATTTAGACTGGAAACCAGTACCTATTATACCTAAGTTTGTAGACATAGTGGTTAATGGTATATCAGAAAGAGTTTTTGATATAAAAGCTTACTCACAAGATCCATACGGTGTGGACAAAAGAACACAATATATGGAAAGCATATTAATAGATATGCAAAACTTAGAACTTAATAAACAAGTTCAAGACTTTTACGGTATAAGTATACTTGAAAATGACGCAGCTAATATACCTGAGAATAAAGAAGAACTAGAATTACACATGCAGCTTAACTACAAGCAAGCTGTTGAAATAGCTGAAGAACAAGCTATAAATACATTGTTAAACGGTAACAGATACGAATTAACAAGAAAAAGATTTTACCAAGATTTAACTATATTAGGTATTGGAGCAGTAAAAACTACATTTAATACATCGGAAGGTGTTGTAGTTGACTATGTTGATCCTGCTAATTTAGTTTGGTCTTACACTGAAGACCCTTATTTTGATGATATATATTATGTAGGTGAAGTTAAAACAGTACCTGTAAATGAATTAGTTAAGGAGTTTCCAGAACTAACAGATGAGGATTTAAAAGATATAACTAACCAGAGTTTTAAAAAAGCTGGTTACTACAGTGCTCATAATGATCACGATGAAATAGATAAAAATCAAATACAAATATTATATTTTAACTATAAAACATACTCCAAAGAAGTATATAAAGTGAAAGACACTGCTACAGGCGGTACTAAAGTTATAGTTAAAGATGATACTTTTAATCCTGTATTAGATGCTGCGCTAGAACAAAGGTTTGGTAGATTAGAAAAACAAATAGAAGTTTTATATGAAGGAGCTTTAGTTTTAGGTAGTGAAAAATTATTAAAGTGGGAGTTGGCTAAAAACATGATGAGACCTAAGAGTGATTACACTAAGGTTAAAATGAATTATAATATAGTTGCTCCACGTATGTACAAGGGTAAAATAGAATCTTTAGTTAGCAGAATAACTGGTTTTGCTGATATGATTCAATTAACTCATTTAAAACTCCAACAAGTCCTTTCGCGAATGGTACCTGACGGCATATATATGGATGCTGATGGTCTTGCAGAAGTTGATCTTGGTAACGGTACTAACTATAATCCACAAGAAGCGCTTAATATGTTTTTTCAAACAGGTTCGATTATAGGTAGATCAATGACGTCTGACGGTGATATGAACCCAGGAAAAATTCCTATTCAGGAAATTCAATCTGGGAGTGGTGGTGCTAAATTGCAATCACTGATTCAAACTTACAACTATTATCTTCAAATGATAAGGGACGTAACCGGATTAAACGAAGCAAGAGATGCTAGCACGCCTGACGCGAAAGCTCTAGTTGGTATACAAAAAATAGCTGCAGCTAATAGTAATACAGCTACAAGGCATATATTACAAGCTGGTTTATTTTTAACAGCTGAAGTTGCTGAAGCGTTATCTCTTAGAATATCTGATATTATAGAATACTCACCAACAAGAGATGCTTTTATACAAGCTATAGGATCTCATAACGTAGCTACATTACAAGAAATGGCTGAGTTACATTTATATGACTTTGGTATATTCATTGAATTAGAGCCAGACGAAGAAGAGAAGCAATTATTAGAGAATAATATTCAAGCTGCTTTAGCTCAACAAAGCATAGAGCTAGAAGACGCTATTGATCTTAGAATGATTAAAAACGTTAAGCTAGCTAATCAATTGTTAAAAATAAGACGTAAGAAAAAACAAGAGAGAGACCAAGAGTTAGCTGAAAGAAATATACAAGCACAAGCAAAAGCTAATGCTGAAGCGCAACAAGTAGCTGCTCAAGCTGAAGTTCAAAAGCAAGAGGCTATAACTCAAATGCAAACACAACTAGAACAAGTTAAAGCTGAAATATCTAGTAATAAACTTGTACAAGAAGCTAAACTTAAAAAAGAATTAATGGCTTATGAGTTTCAATTAAACATGCAAATTAAAAACATGGAAAACTCTATAGCTGATAAAAAAGAAACTCAAAAAGAGGATAGAAAAGACCAGAGAGTACAATTACAAGGTGAAGAGCAAAGAAAAAGCAAGAATAGCGCTAAAAGCTTTGAGTCTTCAGGTAATGATACTCTAGGGCAAGGAATAGACATGAGCGTGTTTAATCCTAGATAATTTGTTTAATTATATAATATTATATTATGGCTAAAAAAGAAGAAAAAGTAGTTGAAGAAGTTCAACCTACTCAAGAAGCCAAAACTGAAGTTAAAAAAGTAGACGAACCAGTTTTGCAAGAAGGTGGAGACATGAAAATGAAAACACCGAAAAAACCTAAGCAATTAGGTAAACAAGATAACTCTGTTGCTAAAATAGATTTAAGTAAGGCAAAAGAAGAAACTAAAAAAACAGAAGAACCTGTTGCTAAAGTTGATCTAAGTAAAAAAGAAGAACTTAAACAAGAAGAAAAAGTTGTTGAGGTTGTTGAGGAAAAGCCAAAAGAAGAGGTTGTTGAAGAAACACCTGTACTTGAGGAAATTACTGAGGAACAGAAAGAAGAAATAAAAGAAGAAATTGTTGAATCTAAAACAGAAGAACTACAAGACAAAGTAGAGCAAGCTGTTCAAGAATCACAAGAAACAGGTGTTGATTTACCAGAGAATATTCAGAAGGTTGTAGAATTTATGAATGAAACTGGTGGAACTCTTGAAGATTATGTTAGATTAAATCAAGATTATTCTAATTATGATGACAACACTTTGTTAAGAGAATATTATAAACAAACTAAATCACATCTTACAGATGATGAAATTAGTTTTTTAATGGAAGATCAATTTTCAGTTGATGAAGAAGTCGACGAGGAAAGAGATGTCCGTAGAAAAAAATTAGCGCTTAAAGAGCAAGTTGCCAGTGCTAAAAGCCACTTAGACGGGCTAAAGTCTAAATACTATGACGAAATCAAAGCTGGGGTTAAGTTAACTCCCGAGCAGAAGAAGGCTGTTGATTTCTTTAATAGATATAACCAAGAGCAAGGTGAAAATCAAAAAGTTGCAGATCATCAAGCGTCTATTTTTAACAATGAAACTAGTAAAGTTTTTAACCAAAATTTCAAAGGTTTTGAATATAAAGTTGGTGATAAGCGTTATAGGTTTAATGTTAAAGATGCTGATAAGGTTAAAAGTAGTCAAAGTGATATTACTAATTTTGTTAAAAAGTTTTTAAACGATAAAAACGAAATGAGTGATGCAAGTGGTTACCATAAATCTTTATTTACTGCAATGAACGCTGATGCTGTTGCTAATCATTTCTATGAGCAGGGCAAAGCAGATGCTATTAAGAATAGTATTGCTAATGCAAAAAACGTGAGCATGGACCCCAGACAAACGCATAAAACTGTTGAAGCTGGTGGTATGAAAGTAAGAGCAATTACAGGTAGTGATTCTAACTCGTTTAAGGTTAAAATACGTAAATAAAAATAAGTTAAACATTTAAAAATTAAAAATTATGCCTTTTAGTTCACTCGGTGCGTATCAAGCGCACTTAACTCCGAGACCTACGCAACAGTTATTTAACGATAACTATTTGTCGTTTGACTCGGCTTCTGGTGGTGGTACATTTGCTCAGCAATTCCTACCAGAAATTTATGAAAAAGAAGTGGAGAGATTTGGAAAAAGAACAATCTCTGGCTTCTTAAGTATGGTTGGTGCAGAAATGCCTTTAGCTTCTGATCAAGTAATTTGGTCTGAGCAAGGTAGATTGCATATTGCTTATAGCGCGGAAACTTACAATGACGGTACATCTGCTGTTGAAGTTAAAGTAGCTGCAAACAATACAATTACTTTACCTGCAAACAACTTAATTCAAAACCATGACACTATTGTTATTGCAAACTTACCTAACTCTAAAGTTTTAAAAGCAATTGTTGTTAGTGGTGGTGGTACAACTGAAATTACTGTTGCACCTTATACACAAGCACATTTAGCGGCTGCTCCTGATTCAGGATCTACTAACGGTGCTGTTGACTTTTCTAACAATGAAGATGTAAACATCTTTGTTTATGGAACTGAATATATCAAAGGATCTTCTGAAGACGGAGCTTCTGGTTACCTTTGGTATTTAAAATCTGAGTCTGAAGCAAGATTAAGATTTAACGATTACCTTGAGATGGCAATGATTGAAGGACAGCAAGTTGAAATGCCTGCTGGACATAACTTTGGTGGTACTTCTGCTTTTGCAGTTGGTGGTACTGAAGGTTTATTCTCTGCATTAGAGTCAAGAGGTTTAGTATGGACTGGTACTGATTTCGATCAATTATCAGGTAACGTTCAAGGCGGTTTAGCTGAGTTTGATACTATTCTACAAGAATTAGACAAGCAAGGTGCTATTGAAGAAAATATGATGTTCTTAGATAGAGGTACTTCTCTAGAAATTGACAACATGTTAGCTTCTATTAACTCTGGAAACGTTGCATCTGGTGGATCTGGTTACGGTGTATTTAACAACGACGCTGATATGGCGTTGAACTTAGGTTTCACTGGTTTTAGAAGAGGTTCTTATGACTTCTACAAAACTGACTGGAAATACTTAAATGATTCTGTAACAAGAGGACTTATTGGTGACATCGAAGGTGTTATTGTTCCTGCTGGAACTTCAACAGTTTATGATGAGTCAATGGGTAAAAACATCCAAAGACCTTTCTTACACGTAAGATATAGAGCATCTGAGGCTGATGATAGAAAAATGAAATCATGGATCACTGGATCTGTTGGTGGAAACTACACATCATCTGCTGATGAAATGGTTGTTAACTTCTTATCAGAAAGATGTTTATGTGTTCAAGCTGCGAATAACTTCGTATTGCTTAAAGCATAACAATTACTGTAATTTTTACCCTCGTATTTTGTACGGGGGTAATTATTACTTTTATAAACTTTTTAATTATATTATATTATGGAAAAATGGGAATACAAAGATAGAGTGTATATTGTAAAAGGTGAAAATTCTCCACCTATATTATCAATACAATCTAAACATACACAAAGAAAACCTTTACTTTATTTTGATGAGGAAAAAGGTCACAATAGAGAACTAAGGTATGCTACTAACCAAAAATCAGTATTTGCTGATGAACAAGAAGGTTATGCAACATTAGGTCACATATATTTTAAAGAAGGTAGATTATCGGTGCCAAAAAGCAAACCAGCTTTACAAAAGTTGTTATCGTTATATCACCCTAAAAGAAATACATTGTGGTATGAATACACACCAGAAGTGTATGCTGAAAATGAAGTTGATGAAATAGAACTGCAAATAGAAGCTTTAAACTTAGCTAAAAAATTAGAGATAGATGAGTTAGAAGCTATATTAAGAGTACAGAAAGGTAATAAGGTAAGTAAAATGTCTACTAAAGAAGTAAAAAGAGACGCTTTGCTACTTGCTAAAAACCAACCAGCTGCTTTTATAGAACTAGCTGCAGATGACAACGTACATTTAAGAAACATTGGTGTTAAAGCTGTTGAAGCTAATATTATAAAACTCGCTAACGACAATAGATCGTTTACGTGGGGTGATGGCAGAAAATTATTTACTGTACCATTTGATGAAAACCCTTACTCAGCATTAGCTGCATGGTTTAAAACAGATGACGGTATGGAAATTTTAAAAGCTGTTGAAAAGAAAATAAAATAAATCAACTTATAGAGGTAACCATCTCTATGAGGTGGTTACTTACTATAAATAAAAAAAATTATGGCGGTTAATATAGATACAGTTTATCAAAGAGTTTTAGCAATAGCTAACAAAGAACAAAGAGGTTATATAACACCTCAAGAGTATAATCTATACGCTAATCAAGCTCAGATGGATATATTTGAGCAATATTTCTATGATTTAAACGCGTTAAATAGAATACCAGGCAATGATTACACATACGCGGATCAAGTCGATATATTACAAGAAAAAATAGATATATTTGAAAGATACAGACAAACAGTTGTTATGTCATCAACTGGATCTGAAGCTGGACTAGGGACTTTACCAGCTTACTATAGACTAGGTGAAGTTTACCACAAACACAAAGGTGGTTATATAGAAATAGAAAAAATAAGTCAAAACGAAGTTCATCACATACAGAACTCACCATTGACTGCTCCTTCGTTAACACAACCTGTTTATGTAAGAACTGGTGGTGTTACTCCAACTGGACAAACATCAACTGTTCAAAACGAAATAAACCTATCAAGATCAATACAAATTTACCCAACAACTATAACTTCAAATGTAGTGTGTAACTATATAGCTAGGCCTACAACTGTAGAGTGGTCTTATACAACTGTTTTTGATGAACCGTTGTTTAATGTAAACAATAGTCAAGATTTTGAATTACATCAATCAGAGGAGACTGAGTTGGTTATAAAAATATTAGAACTTGCTGGTATTGAAATAAAAGATCCACAAGTATATCAAGTAGCTGCTACAGAAGAAGCACAGAACGTACAACAAGAAAATAAATAGATATGCCATTATTTGAAGGAACACAACAACAGTATTACGGCTCGCAAACTTTTATAGCTAGTGGCGGTCAAACAGATTTTGTATTAACGTTTCCGGAAAACGAGACGTTGTTAAATAATTTAGCGACAATGCCTGTATCTGCTGCTGAGTTTACTATTACTGTAAATGGTGTAGGTACTACAAACTTCACGTTCCCTAAATCAAACACCACAGACACTGTTGTATTAAACAACGCGGCAAGTAACGATGATGTTGTAGTTATTACAGTAACAAATCCACAATTAGGTAATTATCAATTTATATCACTACAAACTATTGTAAATAATTTTATTATTAGTTATGTAGGTAGTGATAAAATAATACCTAGAACAAAAAGATCTAATGTAGCTTTTCACGCACAAAGAGCAATACAAGAATTAAGCTACGATACTTTTAAGTCTATAAAATCTCAAGAAATAGAACTACCACCTAATTTAAAAATGCCTTTACCACATGACTATGTTAATTATGTTAAAGTATGTTATGTTGATAACGCTGGTGTTGAAAAATTATTATATCCAACTAGAAAAACAGGTAATCCTACAGGTATATTACAAGATGGAGCGTATGGTTACACTTATGATAGCTTTGGTAATCTAGCAACACCTAGTGATTCTACAACATGGTCTAGATTTCAAAACAGTAGTAATTCTAACTCAGAAAGCGATACTGATAACTATAGAAACACAGAAGAAGATTTTAACTTAGTAGAAGGTAGAAGGTTTGGTTTAGAACCTGAAATGGCTCAGTCTAATGGAGTATTTTATATTGATGAACAAAAAGGTTATATACATTTTAGTTCTTCATTAAGTGGTAAGCTAATATCATTAAAATATATAAGTGATGGTTTGGCTACAGATGACGAAATGGTTGTGCATAAGTTTGCTGAAGAAGCGGTTTACAAACATATAGCTTATGCTATCGCTAGCACACATACATCTGTTGCTCCAACATATATACCTTTATTAAAGAAAGAAAGATTTGCTGCGACTAGAAACGCTAAACTAAGGTTATCTAATCTAAAAATAGAAGAACTTACACAGGTGATGCGAGGTAAGTCTAAACAAATTAAACACTAACAAGTATGCCAGATATTAAACATTACTTCCGTTCAGGTAAAATGAATAAAGACCTGGACGAGAGATTAGTACCTAATGGAGAGTATAGAGATGCGTTGAATATCGAGATGTCTACATCTGACGGTGATGATGTAGGTACTATTCAGAATGTTGTAGGTACTAACAAAATTACGGGTAAAACATACGATACTAATAAGAACTCAATAACAGCTAACTGGTCTGGTGATAGTTTTGGTTTAACAAAAGCTGTTTGTATAGGTGTTAAATTAAATAATGAAAACGATAGAATATATTGGTTTATTTCTTCTGCAGAAGCTTCTTGTATTGCTGAATATAGTGATAGCTCTGGTATTATAAAACCTGTACTAGTAGATACTCTAGGTATACTTAATTGGACTTCAGAAACAAACATAACAGGTATAAACATTGTTGAGGACATGTTGATATGGACTGATAATGTAACTGAGCCTAAAAAAATAGACATAAAGGTTTTTAAATCTGGTTGTGCAGATAATTTTACCACTCATACTAAATACACTGGACAACGAATACTTCCATCAAACTTATCTGCAGCATCTAACTTTTCAGAAGAACACATAACAGTTGCTAGATTAGCTCCTATGAATACACCAACACTTAATATGTCAAACTCTACAAGAGGTGGTTTAGGAACAGGTACGTCTACTGTTATTATAACAAACGCTAGCGCAACAACGTTTACAGATTTACAAGGCGTTTCTATAGACGCTGGAACTGTTTTAAATCTAACTTTTTCACCACTTCCAAATTGGCAGCCTGGCGACATAATAACATGTACAAGTACCTATGAAGAATTAGGTCAACAAGAAACTTTAGAGATAAAATTATTAATAAACAGTATAAGTCAAAATAACACCTTTAGTTGTAAAGTACAAAGTATACCTGTACAAATACCTTATGCTACTTTAATATGGGAAGCAATACTTAGTGAAGAAGGTGTTTTATTTGAAAAGAAATTTGTAAGGTTTGGTTACAGGTGGAAATATTACTCAGGTGAATATTCTACGTTTTCACCTTTTAGTGAGGTAGCTTTTTTACCAGATACTTTTGAGTATTTATCTACTGATGGTTATAATGACGGTATGATAAATAACCTAAGGCAGTTAACTATAAATATAACAGAGTCAAGACCTATTGATGTAGAAGAAGTTGACATACTATATAAAGAATCCAACAATAACAATGTTTACGTTGTAGATACTTTAAAATATAATTCAGATGGTACCTTTCCAACAGAATATAAACTAGAATCAGAAATAATAAGTAAAACAGTATCTAGCAATCAAATGATTAGACCTTGGGATAATGTTCCAAGAAAAGCTAAAGCGCAGGAGGTTACAGCTAATAGACTTATATTTGGCAACTATTTACAAAACTATGACATATTAGATTTTAACCTACCTGATATTAGCATGTCTATATCTCAAGCTGCTATAACAACAGTAAAAGAACCTCAACTTTCTTTAAAATCATTAAGGACATATCAAACAGGTGTTGTATACATTGATAAATACAATAGACAATCACCAGTTTTAACTAGTGATTCAGCTTCTAAGCAAACTAGTAAGGACTACGCACCAAGTGTTAACTCTATAAACGTTACTTTAAATAATCAGCCACCAGACTGGGCTACGCATTTTAAATACTACGTAAAAGAAACTGCTAACGAATATTATAATTTAGCTATGGATAGATATTATCTAGCTGAAGATGGTAATGTTTGGTTAAGCTTTCCATCATCTGAAAGAAATAAAGTTGATGAGGAAACTTATTTAATATTAAAAAAGAAACATGATTCAGACGACTTTGTGTCAACAAAATCAAGATATAAAATATTAGATATATCTAATGATGCTCCTGATTTTCTTAAACTAAAACAAAGAGCTGTAGGTAACGGTGCTGTTAAAGCTGGATCATCTAATATACCTCAAATAGGTAGTGTATCATTTGAGTTTTTAGGCCCAGATCCAGTTTCAAACCCTAGTTTTGGTGAAGGTTTTTCATCAGATGCTGTTATTCAAATATCTGTGGGTGGTGTTGTATCTGATAAATACAAGGTTGTAAGTGGTGGTCCTACTGGTGAAGATGGTGGTTCCGCACCTTTTAAGCATACATATAAAATAACTTTAGCTGAACCTATAAAAACAACCGATACAATGGTTTCAAGTATATCATCTGGAACACAGTTTGAGATTGTACTTTTTGAAGAAAAGTTTGAAAGAAAAGCTGAGTTTTATGGTAGGTTTTTTGTAAAAGTAAATAGAGATAGTAATTTTGATACAAACATTATAGCTTCTTTTCCAGAAGAAGACGAGCAATTTGGTATATCAGACACTAGAGCTATATTTGGTAACGCGCCTAACACAGGTCCAAATGATTCAACATCTGAAGCGTCTTGGTACGACACTAGAGCAAAACATAACAAAAGAAATCAAAACGGTAATGGCCATCCAAAATTAGGGTCTAAATTTATGACAATATATTTTACTGGGTCTCCTAAATCTGGTGATAAAAGCTTTGACGAAGCAAACACAATAAACAACTTTTTAAAGTCAATAAGTCAACAAGGTACTTTATTTAGGTTTAAGGGTAGTCAAACAGGTGCTTTAAGTGAAATATACAAAGTATCTAAAAACGCAACAATATCATATAGTTATAGAAGAACTGGTAGAAAAAGATTATTTTCTAGTAAAAGAAGAAATTATAGAATAGAGTTTGAACACTACAAAAATGCAACACCATATGAGGATTCATTTGTTTACCCTTCTAGTGGTAGCGCTAACAATTTTGCTGATGAAATACAAATATTACAAAACGTTGTAACTACAGATGTAGAGGTTTTAACATCAAACAACCCTGCAATATGGGAAACAGAACCTAAAGAGTCTGTTGAGTTAGATCTTTATTATGAAACAGGTTTATCTAGACCTATATCACAACACGGGCAAGCACATGTTTTAGATTTTAAAAACTGCTACTCATTTGGTAACGGTGTAGAGTCTGATAGAATAAATGACGATTACAACGCTCCTCGTATAGGTAAAGGTGTTAAAGTATCTACTGTATTAGACGAACCATATAAAGAAGAAAGAAAAAGAAATGGTTTAATATTTTCAGGTATATTCAACTCTACAAGCGGTGTTAATAGATTAAATCAATTTATACAAGGTGAGGCTATAACAAAAGACATGAATCCACATTATGGTAGTATACAAAAACTACATGCTAGAAATACAGATTTAATTGTATTGTGTGAAGATAAGTGTTTAAAGGTATTAGCCAATAAAGATGCTTTATTTGAAGCAAGTGGAAACCCACAACTTACAGCTACTAATAGAGTTTTAGGTCAAACGATACCTTTTATAGGTGAGTATGGTATATCTAAAAACCCAGAATCATTTGCTTCATATGCTTATAGATGTTATTTTACAGATAAATCAAGAGGAGTTGTTTTAAGACTGTCTAGAGATGGTTTAACGGCTATATCTGAAAACGGTATGAGAGACTTCTTTAAAGATACTTTACCTTTAAATAGAAAAATGATTGGTAGCTACGATGGTAGTAAAGGTTTATATAATTTAACACTAAATGATAAAACCGTAGCTTTTGATGAAAAAGTAAATGGTTTCCCTAGTTTTAAATCGTTTGTGCCAGAAGGAGCCGCATCTCTTAATAACGTTTATTATTCTATTAAAAATGGTGAATTACACTCACATAACAATGCTACTAGAAATAATTTTTACGGAGTGCAATATGATAGCTCTGTAACGTTTTTAATAAACGAAATGCCAGAGGTTATAAAAGGTTTTAAAACTTTAAACTATGGCGGATCTGCTTCTAGAAAATTTACTGGTGCTAACCATACAGATGGTTGGTACTGTGATTATATACACACAGATACTCAACAAGGTTTTATAAAAGAACTTAAAAGAAAAGAAGGTAGATACTACAACTATATAAAAGGTGAAGCTACTACTTTAGCTAACTTAGACTCTAGAGAGTTTAACGTTCAAGGTGTAGGTCAATATACTAATATAGCTGGAGATGTTAATTTAGCTGACAAAAAACTTACAGTTCAATTAACGGGTATTGCAAACACTACAAACCCAGGTGCTACTTTTGATGTAGAAGCTGGTAGTGAAATACATGAAGAAAAAGAATTTGTAGAAATATTGATAACACCGGACACTGGTTCTACATTAACAGCTAGTGATTTAAGTTTTAATGCTTCTGGACATACATATATTCATAGTGTAGCATTTGTTCAAGATGGTCTTAACGTAAAATCAAAAGTAAACTTCAAAGATGGTGTTAACATGCCTCTCGCTGATTTGACAATAACATTAGCTATTGTAGGTGATGGTGTTTTAAACAAATATCTTCTTAAAAATTTAAATATAGTTGATCAAAGTGATTTTTATTCAGCTACAACTATAACTTATAACGGTAGTGGTCTTAATGAAACAGCTAATCCAAGTGGTAATCAATTAGGTTATAAAGCTGAATATGGTACACAGAATCAAGTTGCTGTTGTCAAGTTTAACCTAAACAACGCTTACAATTTTAAAAAACCACCTAGTTTTAGAATAACAATTGAAGACAATGATGCTGAAAGTTTCTATGTCATAACACATCAAGATAAACTTTCTACTGGCGTTGATTTTACAATAGGTGATACTGTTAATGGAGTTGTTACTACTTTAGCTGATGTAGATCAAAGATGGTTTACAATACAATATAAGTTCCCAGCTCAAGACACGGATAAAAATGAAATAGTATTTAGTGCTGAATCTGTTTTAGAAAATGACCCTGAAAATAATAAAATAACAGGTTACAATGTTGTTGGTGGTAATATAGTAAGTAGGTACGGTGAAACTAAAGAGGTTAAAATATTTGGAGCAATAGGTGCTGATTTTAGAGTTAAAAATTGTGCAACATCTACAGGTAGCACACCAGCTGCAAGCACAACTACATTAAACTTAACAGCTGTAAATAACGATATTAAAACAGGTATGGTTATAACAGGTACAGGTGTAAATGGAACTGTTACTGTTGTTAGCATAAACGGTACGCAAATAACTATGTCTAGTAATCAAGGTATAAGCAGTACGACTTTAACATTTACAGAATGGTGGAACGGTACTAGGTTTGGAGGTTCTGAAACTGACTTAGAAATACCATCTACTGGTATATATATTATGCCAATAGATTTCTTTGAGACGTCTATATCTAAAACATATTACTTAGAAATACAACCTATAGCACAAACAACTCTTTCAAGCACTTTACAAGGTAACGTATACAATACAGCTACGCCACCTTTAGTGCAGCATCCTTTTTATATATATCAATTTGTTGATGTAGATATAACTTTAGGTATGCATCAGGTTGGTACTGATTTTACAATAACATCAAGTGACGTTTCAAAAACATATACGGCTGGTGCTTACCCCGTAGAGGGTTCTGATTTCTCAGCATTTAACCTAAGTTTAACAGCTACAGCAAGTAGTAATATAACTAAAACAAAAGATCCAGAAGCAGATGATTGGTCAAACTACGTTTCTACAACTGATGATATTGATTTGTTTGCTAATAATTTCGAGTTAGATTATCCAACACCTATAATAGATATAAATAACAACGCATCACCTAAAACAATAACTATAACAGGTAGAATGTTTGTAAACAAGTATGGTACTGATGATTTAGTTTCTGATCTTGCTATAAATAATTTTGCATCAGTTGCTAATAGTGGTGGTGGTGCCCCAGGAGGATTTAGAATGTATACACCAACTGTAACAGGTGGTATTGGATTAATAGCGGGTGCTGTAAGAGCTTCATATAGTGGTGGAGGTTTTAGCGGTACAAACGTTAAAAACGTAGCTATTGGCACACCTAACAATACAAACTTAATAAGTGGAACAGGTGCTTTATACGGTGACTTTAATGATAACGGTATAAACGATATTACGTTAACTATAACAGCTGATGGAACAGCAGCTATAGATAATCTAACTATAACTAAAGACACTTTAACTGGAGGCTTTAATTCATACGATTTAACTTACACATGGGAAGGTAAAACGTCAGAAGTTATAGATGCTTCGTCCATTATGACATTTAACGTGCATGTGGCATTAACTAACGAACCTTAATAGATAAACATGGCAACTACACAAAACATAACTATGACATTTCCACACGTTCAGGACTCAGTTCAGGTTGGTGATATGATATATTATCAAAATACTAGTAGTGTAATAGTACAAATGGGTTTAGCTACAGCTGTAACACAAACAACAATAAGTTGTAACATAGGTGGTACTGTAACTAGACCAACGGCTAATGATTTTATTCTTTTTAGTAAAGACGCTAGAATAAATACATCATCTATAAGAGGTTATTATGCTGAGGTAAAAATGGTTAACGATGCTAACACTGCTTGCGAATTGTATGACGTTGGTAGTGAGATATTTGAATCTAGCAAATAATGTGTAATAATAATAGTAACTTAAAATAACAATAAAAATATGATACCAGGAGCAGCAATAAGCGCGGGAGTTCAAGGTTTAGCAGGTATCGCTGGTGGTATAATCGGTGGTGGTAAGCGAAGACGTGAACAAAGAGCTGCGCAAGCAGAAATGGCAAGGTCAAAAGCTAGAATGATGAACTTAGATACTTCTAACTTAGCAGCTAATATGGAAAATCCATACGAAGATCTAACTGTAAATACACAAGCAGCAGACTTTGCTGCACAACAAAATCAAGCTAATTTAGCTAACACTATGTCTGGTTTACAAGGCGCTGCTGGTGGAGCTGGTATTGCAGCTTTAGCACAAAGTATGGCTAACGCTGGTGCTCAACAAAATCAAGCTGCTTCAGCTAGTATAGCTCAACAAGAAAATGCTAACGCTAAAATGGCTGCTCAAGGAGCTATGCAAGTACAACAAGCTGAAATAGCTGGCGCTGGTGCTGCTAGAGGATTAGAATATCAAAAAGCTGGTGGAGCATTAAGTATGGCACAAAATAGATTAGGTGCTGCTAACGCCGCTAGGCAACAAGCTACACAAAGTATAATGGGTGGTATCGGTGCTTTAGGTGCTGCTGCAGGTGCTTATCACGACGAAAATAGATAATACAATGGCAACAACAAAAACAACTCAACCAAATTATTTCGGAAACTTAAGAACTCCAGCTGCTAACTTTGCTAACAGTAGTGGTATAAATACTTTTGATGCTGTATCTAAGGGAGCTGCTGCTGCTCAAAGAGGTATGCGTCAAAAACCTCAGTACACTCAAGATGAGTTAGATAAAATGAGGGCAGATAACGTGGTTGCTAAAAATCTAGATGAGTCTCCACAGATAAGCTGGGGTGATTATAAAAACTTACCACCAGAAATATCTGGATTGTTTAACGAAAAAATAGCTAGCTTAGGTTCTCAAATAGGTTATCAAAAACACATACAACAAAATATGGGTAAAACAGATTTTCAAGGAAGATCTCAAATGGCTAATCAAATAAGTAACATGCAAGGTGTTATAACTAGTAAGATACCAAAACAATTAGCTACTTTAAATGAAATGTATGGAGATTTTGATGGTGACTATATGGACGGTATAATGTCTGAAATGATGGATCCAAAAGATCAACAACTAATAAGTGATATACAGCATGGTAAAATAAAACCTAAAATGGACGATGAAGGTAATATTACTTTTAACGGTATGTCTATAAATGATTTACCACAGTATCACAATAAAGATCTTAAAACAGGTAGTATGCTTACTAAAAATCTTGTAGGCGCTTTTGATAGAGGTAGTAAGTTAACAGAAAATGAATTAGCTTTGCAGAGAGTAAACATAACCAACACGTTAAACGAAGGTGGTACACCATCTATATTATCTGTAGGTTTTGAAGACGTAATGGGTATGGGTGGTTCTCTTTTAAAGAAAAAAGATTATCAAAGCCAAATAGCTGATTTAAGAAGTGGTGATCCTATGAAAGTTAGAGAAGCTAAACAAGTAATATCTAACGCTATAACAGATGAATATTTAGCAAGGTTAAGTAAACAAGCTAGTGATGGTTACGATGCTAAAAACCCTGCCAATCCTAATGGAGCTACTGAAAGTAAGTTTGGGCAAAGAATAGATGATGCTGTTAATTCTGGTAAAGAGTTTACAATACCTGTTGGAAAAAGAAATTACCAGGTTGTTGAGTATCCTCCAGGATCAGGTGAGTACAAGTTGTTTACTGGTAATTCTACTTATACTGATTTTGATCTTGGTAACGCTACGAGAAACACCAGGACTTTATCCTCTGATCCAGCTAAAAGAAAGCAGCAAATATTAGAAGCTGTAACTGGAGATATTAATCAAGGTTTTGAATGGTCAACACCTGAAACAGATTGGTCTTCAGCACCTGAACCTAATGTTCCTTTTATAGGTCCAAGACAAGCAGCTAATCCTAACATAATTACAAAATAATTAAACTAAATTTTAAATGGAGGATTTAATACTATTTCAGTTTGCTGATGGTAGCGAACAAAATGTACACATAGGTAGGATTGATGCTTTTAAGCAACAATACCCTGATGCTGTACAAATAGGTGAAATTCCCAAGCCAAGAGAAAAATCAGTGTATACTAAAAAAGTTTTTAGAGGTGGTGGTGATCCTAAGGACGGTATACGAGGCTTTGGTTTATATGAAGATGTTGAAACAGAAGATAATATAGACGAAAAAATATATCCTACAACAATGCCAGATGGTTCTACACAGAACTTATCACTTCTTGATCTGGCAGATCCCAAAATAAATACGAACTTAGAAGATGCTATAATAGCTGAAGAAGAAGCTTTAGATGATCCTAATATTTTTAAACCTTACCAACAACAACCAGATCCATTAGACGGTTTTGATAGCTGGACAACTGAGGGTATAGTTTATCCAATGATACAGCCTTATGAAAAAGAGTTACAATTAAACAAAGAAAGGCTTAATGAATTAAGTAAGTTAGGTAAATTTGAAGGTGAAGAATATACTTGGAATAATGATCCTAACAATGGTGGTACACTAGAGGTTCCTCAAGATATATTAGAAAAATACACTAGAGACCAGTTAAAGCAAGGTGTAAAAGGTAGAGAAATAGGTAAAATTTGGGAAGAGGTATTAGAAGACATGCCTAATGACCAGAAAGAGGCGAATACTTTAGCTAGAAAAAAAATATATGATGATGCTGATGCTGAAAACTATGTAGTCGATACAGAAAAATTTATGATGAGACAGCAAGCTTTTGCTGATAATGAACAGTTTAAATCTGTGTTTGATTTTGAAAACAACGTTTTAGACAATGAATTTACTTTTGAAAACCCTAATGACGAAAAAACTATAGAAATAAATGGAAAGCAAGTGCCATTATCTTTATACAAAAAATATACTACTAATCTTCCTTTTGTTCAAACAGAACAATTTAAATTAACAAAAGAATATGAAGATCTTTTTAAAAGAAGAGAAGCTATAGAGAACGTCGGTATAGAACTAGATTTATTAGGAAGAGATTGGAGTATGCTTTCTAAGTTTGGTTTTCTAGCTATGAAAGGAGCTGGTGACTTAATTGTTGGAGCTGGTGAATATTTAGAAGCTGGAGCAAACATATTAAGGGATTTTGAAGGTGTTTCTATTCCTGGTGGAGGAACTGGTTTTGTTTATAGGGAAAAAGAAGGTAACGAGTTTAATACAATATCTAATTACGCTAAAAAAAGAAGACAAAAGAACGCTAAATTAAAAGAAAAGTTTAGACCTGATCAAGAGTTTGGAGAAGCTTTTGATAGTCTTGAAAATTTTGTTGAGTTTTTTGTTGAAGAATCTGGTAGACAGCTACCTATATTTGCAGCGATAGCCGCTAGTGGTGGTGCAGCAAGCGCTTTAGGTGCTGGAACAGCGTTATCAGCTGCTACTTCAGCTACTACTCTAGGTGTAATGACTGGTGGTCAACAAATAGGTGATATTACTTATCAAGACTTTTTGCAAGGTGAAGCAGAAATAATGAAATATGGTAAAGATTTAGAATATAACAACAGAGACTGGAACGATCTTGAAAAGTTTTTAATAGGTACTGGCTACGGTGCTGCTGAAGGTATATTAGGTACGGCACCTACTTTTTTATTAATGAAAAGAGGTAAAGATTTAATTACAGCATCTGGTATGAAAGGATTGCTAAACAAGAAAACAAGAGATATGTTTTTAAAAGACCTTCCTAAAGAAATTGGTATTGGTGTATCTTTAGAAGCGCCTACGGAAGGTTTGACACAGCTTTTTCAAAATGGTCTAATGATTTCTATGGGTGATAAAAACGTTGATCTGTTTGACGGTGTAGGTCATGCAACTTTTGCTGGTGGTATGTTTGGTGGTTTATTGGGTGGTGGTTCTGTAGCTATGGGTATGGCTATGAATAAAATGATGCCTAAAAAAGAAAAAATTGAATTACAAAAACAATTTGATGCTTTAGATGAATTAAAAACTAAATACAACGAGGCTTTTAATACAAAAAGTGATGGAAGTGATTTTAGAGTAAACCGTTTAAAGTTTTTAAAAGAAAAAATAAATGAAAGAAAAACTATTATAGATAGCAAGCTTGATGATTTTAATAAAACTATTCAAAAAAGACTTGGAAACGGTAGAATATATGAAGAGTTTAAAGCTTTAAAAGCTGGTCAATACGATATAAGAGCTGAAGCTAATAGAATATATGAAGACCCAGAAATAACAGATGAATCTAAAAAAATATTAATAGACGACTTAGCTTATAAATATCAACTATATGACAATGCAATAAATACTTATTTAGGTAAAACAGATCCTAATAGATTTATAGCATTGGCAGAAAACGACAAAGAAAGATATAACAAAATACTAAAGCAAGCTGAAGACGTTTTAGTTAAAGATGGTAAAAAAATAACAGACGAAGCTGTACAAAAAAAAGCTTACGACATATATTTAAGAGAAGAAGTAGATACCGATATAAAGAAAACTCAAGAGATGTTAAAGAAAACGTCTTTAAACACGGAGAACTTTATATTTGAAAACGAAAACCAAGCAAAAATAGCAGCTAGGGTAGCTTTAGCTGATCCTAATATAACTCAAGAAGAAAAAACATTTTGGGAAAATTTACTAAAAGCAGACGGTGGTATGAATGGTTTTGCTATGAGAGTAAATGATAAATACACGTGGGTCAATATAAAAGACTCAATGGTTGAAAACGAAAGAACTAACACAGCCACTCATGAAGCAGATCACATAGTTATGTGGAACTCTCTTTTAAAAGGTCAAGATTTTGATTGGCAAAAAATGGCAGATGAAATAGAGTTATTTTTAAAAGAAACAAATCCAGAGGTATACAATACTATATTTGGTATTAGCCCTTCACAAAGTGTTGAGAAAGGTAAAGACAATAAACCTAAAGCAGAAGAAGTTGTAATAAACTTTATGGAGAGAATAAACGATATTGATTTATCTACGTTAGGTGGTAAAAGATTTATGCATTGGTTTGGTGGTGAGGTTAACAATGTTACTGGTGGTGATATAAACTGGAAAAACAACGATGATATTGTTTTATTTATAAGTCAATTAGCTAAGAAAATAGCTAATGGTGATTTAACTAAAAACGATATAGAGCTATTAAGAAAAAGTGAATTACTAAATAAATATAAAATAGACAAGGCTGACGTTGAACAAACTGGTAAATCAGAGAGTACTTTATTTGAAAAAACAGAAGAGCTAGGTGCTAACTGGAGTAATTTAAGTGAAGATGAAAAAGTAAACAAAGCTCAACAAATAGGTTTGTATTGGGAAAACTTTTTAAACAAAAAAATAAAACAACAAATAACAGTTGATGAAACAGAACAGTTTGCTTTATTAAATAAGTTTTTAGGATTAGACACCGATCCTTCACAAATGAAAAAATCATTTGGTTACAAAAGAGGTTTTATAGACATTGTAAAAAGATGGGATCCTGCTAAGAATAATTCATTAGCTGCGTGGATACAGTCAGCAAACAACTTACCAATGAGAATATTAGAATTAGCACAAGGTTCTAAAAGGTTTGGTAGGTTTGAATCTTCTATTGACGAACAAAGAGAAGGTAGCAGACCTATCGATATTAAGGTCGAAGAAAATGTAGAGTTTGATCAAGTTAAAGATCAAGTAAACGAAGTTAGAAAATTATTAAATATAGAAAACAATTCTAAGCTATATAATAAAACCTTAGGTGATGTTACTAAAAAACTAACCGACGTTGAACTAAAGAATTTAGTTAAAGAAAACCCTAAGAAACTAAGACAAAACTTAAAAAAGAGTTTTGAAAAAGCTTTAGCTAAAGAAATATCTAACATTATAGGCACTCAAAAATCTCAAAAGTTTAAAGACTTTATAAACAATAAAGAAAACTTACAAAAAGTAATAGATTTACTAGGTGTTAAATATAGAAACAGGTTTCCTATGTTTACCAATGATGGCGGTAGAGCAAATGTAGCACAAAGTAAAATAATACAAGAGTCTGATCAAGGTTCTTTTATTAGTGATACTAAAGCTGGTAATCAAATATGGATGCCTAAAGACGTTAATAAAATGTCTGAGCAAGAAGTACAAGACATAGCTAATGATTTTATACAAGGTAGAGAAACAAAATATAAGTCTTTAAAAAATGCTTTAGCTACAGAATTAGGTTTAGATGCTGTATTTACAGCGTTAGAAAAAAGTCCTAACCTACAAAACCAATATGATGGTTTAACGGGTAAATTAGCAGAGTCTATTAAGAGAAGTCCAGAGGCTGCTTTTAGCATGAGTAAACAACAACAAGGTGATTTACTTAATGAATATTTAAAAGTAGCTAAAAACGGTACAAACAAAGCTGAGTACATGCGGGATGAGTTTGAAAACAATGATTTACTACATTTATACGATAGAGCTAAAGCATACATAGAAAACAACGGTATTGATGGCCCAAACGGTTTTATACAAACTCTAACCAGTAAAAATCTTCCGTCAAAAATAGGCAAAACCATAAGACAAAAAGAAATAAAATGGATTAGAGACGGTGATTTTAAACAGTTTGAGCAATATCAAAAAGATATATTAAAATTAGCCGGCGTGTTAGATCCTAGGGTTTTAAAAATGTTTGGTATAGATTTTATGGGTATACATTACAGGCATTTAGATCCTGTAAAATTTAAAGCATTTATAAAAGAATTAGAAAATGCAGCTTCACAAGAAGCTGTTGATGATAAGTTTTCTTATTTATTAGAAAACATAGAAGATGTAATTAAAGTTGTTAACTCTGGTAAACTTGGCGAAATAATAAAAGATATAAATGAAGCTGAATCTGTTAACGATAAGTTGCAAATAATGTTAACAAACTACGATGTTTTACAAGCAGCAAACGAAGCTAATACTGATTTAAGAAATTATATAGCTTTAAAAATAAATGAAGCTAAATTAAGTAATGAAACCATTTATTTAATGCTTCAATCACAAACAAACATTATAAATGGTTTTAGAGCTTTAAGTACAATAGAACATTTTAGATTAATTGACGGTATACAGCAACCAGCAAAGATGAATCTACCATCAAAAATAGTTACTAGAACTAAAAATGGAGTAAAAGCTAAAATACCAAATCCTAAATACAACGAGCAATTAAAAGCGTATTATGATAGTTGGAAAAAAATAAATGGTTATAACGAAGCTTTAAAAGATAACGAAGGAGATCGCGATAAAGCTATAACAGATTTAAAAACTAAAAATGAACACCTAGGAGCTAATTCTGCGACAATGGGTGAATTAGCTGTGGCTTTATTTTACAACCAAATAAAAACTGTAGAAGATGCCAACGAAATATTTAAAGATCACATAACTTTATTTAGCACTAACAAGGTTTTAAATGGTATTGATGACGCCGGTGGTAAAGTCAACCAAGCTGCTGAATTTAGAGTTAACATGTTTATGACAGTTAACGAGGCAGGAAATCATTATCATATATCAGGTGTAAATTCTGCTGAATACATAAGAGATAAAAAAGCAAAAGAAATATTATCAAACGATATAAACAAAACATCTACAACTAGAAAAAACTTACAACAAGCTAATAGTAAGTCTGTAGCTAAAAAGAAAGGTATTAGTGTTTTTGATTTTGATGATACTTTAGCTAGAACAAAAAGTAAAATACTAGTTACATTAGATAATAAAAAGTTTAAAATAGATGCCACTGAATTTGCTTTACAATCAGCTGATCTTGAAGCTGCTGGTGCTAAGTTTGATTTTAGTGAGTTTAACAAAGTTGTTGAAGGTGAAAAAGGTCTTTTAGCTGATTTAGCTTTGAAAAGAGCTGGTAAGTTTGGTACAGGTGATATATTTGTTTTAACAGCAAGACCACAAGAAGCAGCGTATGCTATACACGCGTTTTTAAAAGGTATTGGTTTAAATATACCTATAGATAATATAACTGGACTAGAAGACGGTAGACCAGAGGCTAAAGCTGATTGGATTATAAACAAAGTATCTGAGGGTTATAATGACTTTTATTTTGCTGACGATGCTATTAAGAATATAAAAGCTGTATCTGATATATTAAAAGATGTAGATGTTAAAAGTAGAGTTGAATTAGCGTTTAGTAAATCTGATAATAAGTTTGAAGGAAAAATAAACCAAATAATAGAAAACCAAAGTGGAGTAAGAAAAGAAACAAAATACTCAGAGGTTGTAGCAAAAAGAAGAGGTGCTGATATAGGTAAATATGAAATGTTTATGCCAGCTTCAGCAGAAGACTTTGTAGGTTTATTAACTTATTTAACTGGTAAAGGCGAGAAGGGTAGTAAAGATAGACAATGGTTAATAGATAACTTAGCTAAACCATATTTTAAAAGTGTAGACGCTATAAATATAGCTAAAACTATTATTAAAACTGATTACAATAAACTTTTAAAAGGTTATAAAAACATAGATAAAATACTAAATGATCTTATACCTAATGGTAACTTTACATATGATCAAGCTATAAGGATTTATATATGGAATAAACAAGATCAACAAATACCTGGTTTGTCTAAAAGAGATATACTTGATGCCACTAAAGCTGTTATAAAA
>Ga0181393_1000191_pt1 | contig 22656 bp, 26 predicted proteins | sample 16SPOviralmetaG_FD_130122 | JGI IMG/M metagenome (GOLD analysis project Ga0181393, IMG submission 130122) | Marine viral communities from the oligotrophic San Pedro Time Series (SPOT) site, San Pedro Channel, CA, USA - 16 SPOT_SRF_2010-10-21 | ecosystem: Environmental > Aquatic > Marine > Strait...
CGTAAAGGGCTGGGTACCAGTGGGGTAGGGGGAATGCAATAACTCTATATTTATAACACACAAAAATGTGACAATAGGTAGTTAATAGTAACCTAGTAGCAGGCTTGTGTCACACTTTTTAAATTACTACTCTACCATGTGATTATATCAAGTATGGCAAAGCAGAAACTAACAGCTACAGCGAGACGCATGAAGGCTATCCGTGATAAGCGGGCGGCTATGACTCCAGCTAGACGTAAGAAGAAAGCTGATAATCAGAGAAAGAGAAGAGCAGCTAAGAAAGCTGGTCATAACATCGAAGGAAAAGACTACGATCACAAAGACAACAAGTTTAAATCAATAAAGCTCAACCGTGGTAATGATGGCAAGGGCACTAAAAAAGAAGGATAATGGCATTTAAAATGAAGGGCAAGCCTATGCACATGGGTACAACAGCTTACAAATCTGCACTTAAAAAAGAAACCGTTGGAGACGGGCTGATCCAGGGTCTAGATGGGAAGGTGAGCAAAAAACCATCTTCAGGTAAACCGGATTGGAGTACCGCACCAAAGAATAACACGCAGGCTCGTATTGATTGGTACAAAAAGCACAACTTAAAGCTAGATAGCACTACTACACTTAAGACAGATACAAAAGACTCAAAATCACCAAAGGAGACAAGTAAGCCTAAAAATACCTCTAAAGCTGAAACTAAAAAAGTTGATGCTTCAGGAGATTCTAAATTAGATAAAATCGCTAGAGGAGAAACACAAGCCGGACAAGGCACTTCTGCAAGAGTGATTGTAAGATCTTATGATTCTAAACTAGATTACCGTAACGCTGAAGACAGAAAGAAGATGACTCACAAAGAGATCTTCAAGCAAAAACAAGCTGAACGTAGAGCCAAGCGTAAATTGAAATCAAGGAATCGGGCTAAAGGAAAAACACTCAGAGCAGCTATAGATAAGTGGAGAGCAGGAGGAAGCAAAGGTCCAATGCCTACAAGATCAACAATATAATCATGGCATTTAAAATGAGAAGCAACCCAATGCAGCGTAACTTTGGTTCTGCATTAAAGCATTATACAGATAAAGATAATAAAGTCTTACCTGTGCACAGTCACAAAAGTAAAGACGGTGATGTCCGTCATCACGGCCAAGACAGAAATACTGGTAGAAAAAGTACTTATGATGAGTCAGTCAACGACCGTGGAGAAAAAGTACTAACAAGAAACCGAATGTCAAAATTCGGTGCAAATAAATTTGACGAATAAACATAGGGAAAATCCCTATACCAAACAAAAACCAATAAATATGACCTATTTATACTACAAGACGTCTTCAACGACGCACACAGCAAAGCCAAATAAACAAGAAATAGACGAGTGGACGCACATGTCCGACAAATCTAAGTGGCGAATCACCCAATTACCTAACGGATTTTACCAAACGGAGGTATCTAACCCTAAAGACGAAGAAAGTTGGCACTCTGTAACCCGTAGAGAGACTATGGAGGGCGCAGAATCTGCAATTGATGGCAGTATTGACTACTTTGCAAAGAAATTAGAGGCTACAAAAGGGCCAAAAGTCGTAAAGACGTTCTAAAACCACAAATTTAATTTAATTTACTACAATTCATGGAATACAACTTACCTAGTGAGTTGATCAAGCAACTAGATTTTGGTCAAACCGCTAAAGAAAAAGTAATCGCTGGCGTAACTAAGCTAGCACAAGCCGTAAAGAGCACATTAGGCGCATCGGGTAAATGCGTTATATATGAAGATGCTCGCGGCAAGCCGGTCATAACAAAAGACGGAGTAACCGTTGCCCAAAGCGTAGTCTTATATGATCCGGTCGAAAACATAGGTGCCACCTTAATTAAGGAAGCAGCTAGTAATACAGTGAAGGAGGCGGGTGATGGTACCACAACGGCTACTGTCCTCGCCGAATCACTTCTAAAAGAAGTAAACAAAGAAAAATATGCTAAAGAATCTATACGAAAAATCAAAGCAGGTATTAGCTCAGGCTTGGACAAGGTTATTGAACATCTTGAAAGCAGGGCTATTGAAGTTGAAGGAGACATGCTTAGCGCTGTTAGCGCGATTAGTTGTAATAATGATAAGGCCCTTGGAAGCATTATTGCAGAAGCTTACGAAAAAGTAGGTAAAGATGGTGTCGTGCTCATGGAGGAGAGTGACACCGAAGATACGCATGTGGAGTTAGTTGACGGAGTACAGGTAGATTGTGGGCTTACATCTCCGCACTTCGTCACTAACACTGATAAACATCTAGCTGAGCTAGACAACCCTTATGTTCTAATAGTATCTAGCGAGATACCTAACGTTCGCAAGATACAATCAATACTAGAACATGTTATAAAGAAAGGCCGTGCTTTACTTATTGTAGCTCCAGTAGCTCAATCGGTTAAAGCAGCTCTTATGATGAACAAGGTGAAAGGTAATATTAAAGTCAATATTATCGATCTACCAGGCTTTGGCCCTACTAAGAAAGATGCTACAGAAGATCTAGCTATACTAACAGGTGCTACAGTTATAAACGAAGAGCTTGGAGATGATTTAGATCTAATAAGCACTGACTACTTAGGTGAAGCTGAATACGCTATAACTAGCGACTCAAATACAGTTATCACACTGGATGGTACTACTGAAAGCATAGAAGAAAGAATTACCGAGGTGTCTAAAAAAGTAGAAAGCGAAAACAATAGCTTTATTAAAAAGAAGCTTGAGTCTAGACTAGCTATGCTATCAGGGTCTGTAGGTATCGTAAAGGTAGGTGCAGGTTCTAAAGTAGAACTTAAAGAAAAGAAAGACAGGGCTGAAGACGCTATATATGCTACTAAAGCAGCTTTGAAAGAGGGTATAGTCCCAGGTGGTGGTTCTGCATTATGGTGGGCTGCTCAAAAAATTTCTCCCGACTCCGTCGGTGAAGAGGTGCTACTTGAGGCTATTAAAGCTCCGATGGCCGTTATACTAGACAACGCTGGCCTTACTGGTATTAAATGCGAAGGTAAAGACTATTGCGGCATAGACGTTATATCTGGTAAATGTACGGATATGCTAGAAGCGGGTATTGTAGATCCAGTGCTTGTAACTAAGTCTGCATTAAAAAACGCTGTATCAGTAGTATCAACTATTATATCAGCTGATTGTGTAATCTCAAACGCTAGAGCAGATGAAAGCAATAAATGATTACATAGTAGTAGACGTAGAAAAAGTAGGTCCTAAAAAAGTTGGTGGCCTACTTCTTACTGAAGAACTAGACGAAACGAATAGGTATGTAAAAGCTACGATTATCTCTACAGGTAATCTAGTAGAAGGCCTAAAAGACAAAGACATTATATATTACGACAAACACGCTGGGCATGGTATAACCTGGGCAGATACAATGTACCATGTAATCCGAGCAAGAGATGTAGTGTTAGTGGAGTAACTACTTCGCTAAACGTGTGATATATATATTAGACCAAACCTTAAATCATAAACCCTAAACGATAAAAAATTAAAAACAAATAACTAATAACAAAAAAATTATGGTAAAACCAGTAGAAAATTACTTGTATTTTGCTTTAACTGGAACAGCAGGTGACGGCGCGAGAGACGCGGTTTGTTACCCAGCATCTACGTTTATACAAGCAACTTATGCAAGCGATACAACAACTACGTTAAAATTTGAAGACAACACTACGAATGCTATTCAAGGTGCTGCTACTGCAAAATTTGCAACGGTTGTTTTGACACATGAGGACATAGCTACTAATTCCGATATTCATATGGAAGTAGTAAAGGCTATAGCTAAAATAATAAATAACCCTGGAAGAGGGAAAGTAATAACTGTTGTAGACACGGCAGAAGGCGTAGTTGCAGATGAGTTTGAAAACTTAAACAATACTACTGCTATATCTTGCTCGTCGTTCGCTGTAACTCAATAAAAATAGAACTATGGACAATAACATTATATTATTTAACTCTCACGCTACTATATCTAGTACAACTACGTTTAACGCTTACCGTTCAGATCAACACTTTGGTATGGAATCTACAGGTGCTAACGTAGCTAAAATGCATTTTAAAAGTGCTGTCAACCATATAGACGCTCCAGATTTTGTTGCTTTAACTTCAACGAATGGTGATGATAACGTGGATCAAACAAATAGAATTGCTAGCATGGACGCGATGGTGAGTAAGTTAAACACGGTAAACAAACAAGGCTTTGTCGTTGCCTTCTCAGAAATCGAAAACGTTAAACCAGGAGGCATACTAAGTATAGCTGTAACTCTTGACTCTTAAAATAATTAAAATGAAACAACCTTATTTATATTTTGGAAGAAAAGGCTATCAAGCTACTGCTGGGGTAGTTAATGGAGTCTATAGCGCTTTGACTAACGCTAACTCTGGAATGCTACCTATCGCTAAAGCAAACAGCGTTTTATCACCTTCGCTTAGAGTGTTAATTAAATCAACAACAGCAGTAGCTGACGTGCGCGGAGCTCTTCTCACTACAGCTGGTGCTACAGGTTTAACAGATTTTGTAGACGGAAGCGATTTAACAGCTACTACGGCAGCTGGTGAAGTCGTGAATGTGTCTGCAATTGTCAAGTCATACACTATTGGCTCTGGTGATCAGGTAGTAACCATACTGGACGTAAGTGATACGTCTGGTCAAACAGTTATTACTGGTGACACTGTTTACTTTGAGGAAATGGTATTTGACGCGACTGTTTTACCTATTAATACCGTAGGCGCTGATATATGCGTTCCAGCATCGGCATTTATTGCGGCTGAGCCTTTAGCTTTTACAGAAGGAGCAGGAGCAAACGCGGGTTTATACCACGATGGAACAGCTTTAGATGCTACTAGATTAATATTCAAATCAGTTAATAAAGCTCAAGCTGCTGTTGATACAGTTGATTTAGTTCACACCGCTGGTAAGTACAAAGAGGTTTGCGAAGCAATGCAAGATCTATGTAACTCTAGTGTTTATGAAGAAATGATTAAAGTTCATCACTTAACAAGTGCAGGACAAGTTCTTCACAATGCTTTCTCTAGTAGAGGTATTGACGTTAAAAGATGTCTTATTACTAGAGCATAGTAAATGAGATTAACAGCGCAGGATTTGCGTGATATGAATATCCTTAAGTACTACAGGCTCACAAGAAAGTGGGCCTGTAAGACTTATGGATTAACTGATGCCGATCTAGAACTACTTATATATCTAGATCACAAGGGTAGATTTACCCGTAACGAATTTATCGAGGGTGCTTACACATATTCTTGGGATAAGAAAAGGTGGGAGAAACTACGATCAGCTGGCTGGATAGAGGTTTGGCGACATAGAAACAGAACTAGTATTAAGTACTCTGTATTCAAGACGTCGTTTAAATGCTCACAGCTAGTGACACGAATATATCGCATATTGCTTGGCGAAGAAGATCTACCGACTTCTGAACGTAGCGTATTTTTTAACAACACATCGTATACAGATAAAGTCTACAACAAAGCAATAGACGATATGATACGAGACAAAGATAGATAACATGCCAAATTTTACGGGTAAAAGCGGTGGAGGTCCACACGCGATGAAAATGTACGGTAAGGGTAAAAACCCTCTTAAATTTAATGCTGATTTAAAACAAGCTTCTGCAGATGGTAAACTAAGCGGTAAGTTTAAAGAGGCTGTTGATAATTCAGCAATGGATATGTATGGCAAGCCTCACAAGATGCACGGTAATAAGCCAATGAAGAAGTATGCTAGTGACGCTCAACGTAAAGCCGTTCATGCTGGCAAAGCAGATGGCGGAGCTGGTAATCCAAATAAAATGATGGGTATAGCGGGTATTAATGCAGTGAACAATGCAATAAAAACCGGTGTTGGTTTAAGAAACAATCCACGTACTAGCGGATCACGCAGAAGAGCAAGAAAAGGATAATGCCTTTTAATCCAAGAACTAACTCTCTTCCTGGTATAGCTAAAAAGACTATAACAACTAGCGAAGGCTTAAAGGTTGACCACGTCAAGCTTGAGCCTGGCGTTGTTGGAGAGGCTGTTGATGGATCAAGTATACTGATTAATAAAAATGTATCTAAAGATAGTGAGTTATATCGTAGAGCTATAGCGCACGAGTCTTTACACTCTAGGGAGATGGCTCGCGGACAAATATCTTACGGACCAGAATTTGTTAGAGACAACGGTACTGAATACCCGCGTAAAAACGGTAAGATTAAATACAACGGTAAATGGCACCACGAGGGCAGCCATGCTTTCCCTTGGGAAAAGCGAGCTGTAAAAGCAGAAAAAAATGGCAAAAAAAATTAAAGATACAGGCCTAGGTAAATGGCTTAAAAATAAAGCGCCAAACGTTCTTGACGTAGTAGGAGACTTTCTACCAGACTCAGGGGCATTAGGTGTAGTTAAAAACCTTATTGACAAAGATCCAGAAGTAGATACAGATGCAGGCATGGCAGCTGTAGATGCTGAGGTTGCTTTTCAAAATAACGTAAGCGAAAGATGGAAAGCTGATATGGGTAGCGATGTAAAGCTAGCTAAGATGATTAGGCCACTAACGCTTATATGTTTAATGGGTATGTTCATGCTAACAATGGTTTTTGATAGCGTAGATACATTGCCTTTCAATGTTAAAGATTCATATGTAGACTTACTACAGATACTTATGTTAACCGCGTTTGGTGCATACTTTGCTGGTAGATCTATAGAAAAAGTAAAAAAATAAAATGGGACAAAATTCAACAGGCGTAGCTTATAACTTTGGGCAAATGGGTAGCGCTTATTTGCTAGCAGATGATAACACTGTAACGTGCCCAGAAGGTATGGCAATAGTTGCTATAACGTTTGCAACAGACTCTCAAGTAAAAGTTTTAGTATCAAAAGACGCTAACTTATTTCCGAACACTGTTGGTGCGGCTCACGACAGAGGTCATCAAACTATTCAAGTTGATGGCGCAGTTTCTAGTGCAGCGGACATTCAATTTAACTCTGACGTAACTTGTGCTTCACTAGGTTTAGCTATTGGCGATGAAGTTTATTTAACGGCAACAGGTGCTCTACTAGGAACTATAACCGTTTTAAATGTAGGTAACACTAGAACTATAACTATTAGTGATACAACAAGTATCACAAACGATCACTTTGTTAGTATTCTTACACCAGGTAAAAATGACGCGGGTAATGAAGGTACTGGTGGTTTGGTCGTAACGGCTGGTGCTGCATTTTCAGCTGGAACAACTATCTACGGACGATGGGATTCTCTGCAACTTAATACTGACACTTCTGCTGCAATAGTTTATTTCGGATACTAATGGCTTTAGGCAACGCTAATACAACCGCTCAAGCCAGAGGCAAGAATAAAGCTGTAAAAATAAAAAGGCACAAAGAAGTTGTAACTGCAAAAAACTACACTCGAATATCTGCTTCTACTGGACAGCGTTCTTCGGCTTGTGCACTTGATACAAGAAGAGCATGTACCGAGCACTACTATCACAACGGTAGCGGATCGTTACCTGCGGTTGGAGATAAAGTATACTCTACAAAAAGAGCTAGTGATAGGCATATACTAGAAGCTGGTCACTATAAAACAACAAACCTTGTGTTATTTCAAAGTTTTGAAATAAGTAGAAACGGTGTAGTCACAGCTGTAACAGTGTGTAAATCATAAACAATTTAATTTAATATAATATAATTATGGGAAAGAAAAAAGAAAAGGTAGTGGACCTAAAGCCACAAAAGATTACTGACGAGCAGCTTAAAAAAGTTCAAGAAGTAATCAACGCTATTAATCGAGGTCAACTCGAGCTCGGTGGTTTAGAAACTCGCAAGCATATGATACTGCATCAAATTAGCTCTATTCAAGATCAATTAAGTGCTATGCAAAACGAGTTTAAAGAGCAATATGGCACTATTGATATTAACGTACAAGACGGTACTATAAACCATAGTGATGAGCCATCTGATTCGTAAGATCACAATAGGTAAAGACTACAAGAATGACTCTATGCACTATGCCGTTGGGCAAGAGGTGTATGGCGGTCATACTATTTGTGATATATTAGAAGAAGAGGATAAGTACTCTATATACATCCGCAAAGAAAAAGCAGTCATACCTTGGAAAGATTTCAACAAGAACATGGCTATATCAGTTGAGTATAACTTAGAATACTAATGCAGTCGGTTTACAACTATGTTGTAGAACCATTAGGAGAAAGGTATAACAACACAAAGAAGGTCGGAGACAAAGAGTTAATATTAAACACTGAGGTGTTTAATCACCAGCACGTAAACAGAGAAGCTAGAGTTTTATCTGTACCTAAAGTTGGTGATTCAGAGGTTCAACCTGGAGATATAGTAATACTACATCATAACGTCTTTAGAAGATGGCACGATGTAAAGGGTAAAGAAAGAAATAGCAGGTCCTTTCTTGAAGAAGGTAAGTACCTGGTAACGCAAGACCAAATATACCTATACAAAAGAAATGGTGATTGGGTTTGTCCTAGGGGTTATTGCTTCGTGCAACCTATTAAAGACAAAAGCCAGTTAAGCGTTGAAACTGAAAAACCACTAGTTGGTATTGTGAGATACTCCGATGGAGCTGTAAACGTAGATGATCTGGTTGGGTTTGACCCAGTTAGTAAGTTTGAGTTTGTAGTAGACGGTAAAAGGATGTATAGGGCGCTATCTAAATTTATTACAATTAAATATGAATATCAAGGAGACGAAGAAGAATATAATCCAAGCTGGGCACAGAGCGGTTGAGGAATTAATCAAGGTAGCTAAAGAAGCTATTGTTGATTCAGATGATGATATATCAGCTGATAGACTCAAGAATGCCGCTGCCACAAAAAAGCTTGCGATCTTCGACGCCTTCGAGATATTAAACAGAATCCAAGAAGAAGAAAATCTTTTAGAAGGTAAAGCACCTGAAGAAAAGAAAGAAAAAGTATTCAAGGGCTTTGCTGAAGGAAGATCTAAGTAATGTACGAACAGACATTATTAAAAATAATAGAGCCTATAAAGAAAACCACTCTTACAAGATTAAACAGAGGTAAGAAATGGAAGTACGGTTATGACAAGGACCACGATCTAGTGGTTCTTTCGCATAACGGAGTTATAGGTGAGATATACGATATACAAGGTTTTAAAATAGCTTTACCTAAAGCTCCGAATAACTTTAAGTCTAAGACGGATAAGTGGAGTAAGGAAGAGCCGCCTAAGGAGTTAGCCCGCATAAAGACTATATTCGACTGGAGAAACTATCCGGAAGAACAGAAAGCAAAGTGGCATGACTACATAGACGAGGAGTTTAGACGTAGAGAAGAAGGTCATTGGTTTATGAACAAAGGTAAGCCTACATACTTGACTGGTAGTCACTACATGTATTTACAATGGAGCAAAATTGACGTTGGTGCACCAGACTTCAGAGAAGCCAATAGACTGTTCTTTATATTTTGGGAAGCCTGTAAAGCTGATAAAAGATGCTATGGAATGTGCTACCTTAAGAATCGTCGTTCGGGATTTTCTTTTATGAGTTCTGCCGAAACAGTTAACTTAGCCACTATATCGAGTGATAGTAGATATGGGATCTTGTCTAAGTCTGGTGCCGATGCGAAGAAAATGTTTACAGACAAAGTGGTACCTATATCAATTAACTACCCTTTCTTCTTTAAACCTATACAGGATGGTATGGATCGTCCAAAGTCAGAGTTGGCGTATAGAGTTCCCGCGAGTAAGTTTACTCGTAAGAAAATAGAAGTTAACGAGAAACTTGAAGAGATAGTAGGTCTTGACACAACTATAGACTGGAAGAACACTGGCGACAACAGCTATGACGGTGAAAAGTTAAGCTTGCTAGTACACGATGAGAGTGGTAAGTGGGAGAGGCCTGATAACATACTAAACAACTGGCGAGTAACAAAGACTTGCTTAAGACTTGGAAGTAGAATTGTAGGGAAATGCCTTATGGGATCTACTTCAAATGCATTAGACAAAGGGGGTAGTAACTTTAAAAAACTATACAATGATTCAGACGTATCAAAGCGAAATCGTAATGGACAAACAAAGTCTGGGCTTTATTCTCTCTTTATCCCAATGGAATGGAACTATGAAGGATTTATTGACGAGTACGGACTTCCAGTCTTTGATAATCCAAGTGATGGAGAACGACTGGGACCGGACGGTGAACTAATAGATATTGGAGTTGTAGACTCTTGGGAAAATGAAGCTGAAGGTTTAAAAGATGATCAAGATGCTTTAAATGAGTTTTATCGCCAGTTTCCTAGAACTACGGAGCACGCTTTCAGAGATGAGAGCAAAAATAGTATATTTAACCTGATGAAGATATACGAGCAGATAGACTACAACGAAGGAAGTAGGCACGCCGCTCATACTACAACCGGAAGTTTTGGTTGGGTCAATGGAATTAAAGATTCTCAGGTTATATTTAGTCCAGATCCTAATGGAAGATTTAAGGTTAGTTGGGTTCCACCAGCAAACCTACAAAATAAACAGGTAATAAAAAATGGTATTAAATTCCCAGGTAATGAGCATGTTGGAGCATTTGGATGTGATAGCTACGACATTAGTGGTACTGTCGATGGTCGCGGCTCGAAAGGCGCTTTACACGGATTAACAAAATTTTCTATGGAAGACGCGCCTTCAAGTACGTTTTTCCTAGAGTATATAGCAAGACCCCAAACCGCAGAGATGTTCTTTGAAGATGTATTAATGGCATTAGTGTTTTACGGTATGCCTTTACTTGCAGAGAACAATAAACCAAGACTACTATATTACTTACGCCGAAGAGGCTATAGAGGCTACAGTATGAATAGACCAGACAAGATCTGGAACAAACTATCAGTTGCTGAAAAAGAAGTAGGTGGTATACCAAACTCAAGCGAAGATATCAAGCAAGCTCACGCAGCGGCTATAGAAATGTACATACAAGCACACGTAGGGCATCTCGGTGAAGGCAACTATGGAACAGTGTACTTTAACGAGTTGCTTAACGACTGGGCTAAGTTTGATATAAACAAGAGAACCAAGCACGACGCCTCTATAAGTTCTGGTCTAGCTATTATGGCTTGCAACAGGCACTTGTATGCACCAAATGCAAAAGTAGAAAGACAACCTTTAAACTTGAGTATATCCAAATATAACAACAAGGGATCAAACTCCCAGATAATTAAATAAGCATGGCTGAGTCAGTATATGTAAACTTTCCAAAACAAAACGTCAGCGACGACGAGAAAAACTCTATTGAATATGGAGAAAAAATAGGTAAAGCTATAAGCGCTGAATGGTTTCATGGCGACAGAAGCTACGATAGACATCAAGCTTCACATAATACTTTTCACAGATTAAGGCTATATGCTAGGGGAGAGCAAAGCATACAGAAATATAAAGACGAGTTATCTATAAATGGTGATTTGTCTTATTTAAATTTAGACTGGACGCCAGTTCCAATTATACCTAAGTTTGTAGATATAGTTGTAAATGGTATAGCTGAAAGAACATATGATATAAAGGCTTTTTCTATAGACGCTAGTGGCTCAGAAAAAAGAAATGAATTCATTGAAAGTGTAGCTGGTGATATGAAAATGAAGAACTTCGATAGTACCATGAACAAGGAGTTAGGCATGGACACTAGAGAAAGTCAAATGGAAAATTTGCCTGCCTCAAACGAAGAGCTCGATTTGTACATGCAGTTGCAATACAAACAAGCTATAGAAGTAGCTGAAGAGCAAGCTATAAATGCTTTATTTGAAGGAAACAATTACGAGCTTATTAAGAAAAGATTTTTCTATGATTTAACTGTTTTAGGTATAGGATGTGTAAAAACGAGCTTTAATACATCAGAAGGCGTGGTTGTGGATTATGTGGATCCTGCAAACCTTGTATATTCTAAATCAGAATCACCATATTTTGAAGACATATACTATGTAGGAGAAGTTAAGTCTATACCTATTAATGAGCTAGTAAGAGAGTTTCCTAACCTTACCAACGAAGATATAGAAGAGATATCTCAAAAAGGTCATTACAACAGAGGCGATAATAGAAATAGAAGACAAACTAACGATAGAAATATTGTACAAGTATTGTATTTTAACTATAAAACGTATAACAACGAGGTATACAAAATAAAAACTACTGGAACTGGTGGAGAAAGAGCTATACCAAAGACAGACAGATTTAATCCACCAAGTGATAAAACAGGAGATTTTACAAGAGAGTCTAAAAAAATAGAGGTGTTATATGATGGCGTAATGGTCATGGGGTGTGAAAAGCTACTAAGATGGGATTTAGCTAAAAACATGATACGCTCAAAGAGTGATTTTAACAAAGTTAAAATGAACTACAGTATTGTAGCGCCTAGAGTATACAACGGAAAAATTGAAAGCTTAGTAAGTAGAATAACTGGGTTTGCTGATATGATACAGCTTACTCATTTGAAGCTACAGCAAGTTATGTCTAAAATGGTTCCTGACGGAGTATATCTTGACGCGGATGGTTTAGCGGAAATAGATTTAGGCAATGGAACTAATTATAGCCCGCAAGAAGCTCTTAACATGTTCTTCCAAACTGGTTCTGTTATAGGTAGAAGCTTTACTTCTGAAGGTGACATGAACCCAGGTAAAGTACCTATTCAAGAAATTAACTCAAGTGGTAAAGGCGCGAAGCTTCAATCACTGATTCAAACCTACAACTATTATTTACAGATGATCCGTGATGTGACGGGTCTTAATGAAGCTAGAGACGGTAGTATGCCAGACAAAAACGCTTTAGTAGGCGTTCAAAAACTTGCAGCCGCTAACTCAAACACAGCTACACGCCATATTTTACAATCTGGACTATTGCTAACAGCGGAAACAGCAGAAAAATTATCGCTAAGAATATCTGATATTATAGAGTACTCACCAACAAAGAAGGCGTTTATAGAAGCTATTGGCCATAAAAATGTAGCTAAACTTGAAGAGCTTTCTGAGCTTCATCTTCATGATTTTGGTATATTCATTGAATTAAGCCCAGATGAAGAAGAAAAGCAGTTGTTAGAAAATAACATACAAATGTCATTACAGCAGAAAGGTATAGACCTTGAAGATGCTATTGATATTAGAAATGTTAAAAATTTAAAGCTAGCAAATCAATTGCTTAAAATAAGGCGTAAGAAAAAGGCTGAGAAAGAGCAACAGCAGCAAATGCAAAATATTCAAGCGCAAAGCCAGTCTAATGCTCAAGCAGCTCAAGCAGCAGCTCAAACAGAAATGCAGAAGCAGCAGGCTATTACGCAAAGCAAAATACAACTTGCTCAAGCTGAAGCTGAGTTAAATGCTCAGAAAATGCAAATGGAAATAGCTGCTAAAAAAGAATTGATGATGATGGAGTTTCAGTTCAACATGCAACTTAAAGGAGCTGAAGTACAAGGACTGAAAACTAGGGAGCAAGAAAAAGAAGATCGTAAAGACAAGAGAACAAAAATACAAGCATCGCAACAAAGCGAAATGATAGAGCAAAGAAAAAGCGGAAAACCGCCTAAAAACTTTGAGTCTTCAGGTAATGATACCATAAGCGGCGATTTTAGTTTAGAGTCTTTTACACCAAGATAAATTAAAAAACTTTTATATTATATATTATGGAAAATGAAAATCAAACAGACCTTGAAGAAGTAATCAACGAGGTCGAAAACGAAGCGCCTCAAGAGGAGGTTGTTGAAGAAGTTGCGCCTGAGCGCGACTTAAGTAAATTTGAAACTTCAGATGATCCTAGTGTCATTAAAGTGGATTTAAGTCAACCGGTAGAAACAGTAGATGATAACAAAACAGATACCGAAGAAGTTGTTGCAGAAGCTGCACAAGAAGAAGTCACTAATACAGAGGTACCAACCCTTGAGGAAATTACCGATGAGGAAGTTGCGGAAGAGCCAGCCGTAACTAAAGAAGAAGTTATAGAAGCCCTTGATGAGGCTGAAGAATCCGGAAAGGCTTTACCTGAAAACGTTCAAAAGCTCATTGACTTTATGGACGAAACTGGCGGAGATTTAGAAGACTACGTAAAGCTAAATAGAGACACTAGCGAGCTAAACGATCAGCAGGCTTTACGAGAGTATTACGAAACTACAAAACCTCATTTATCATCAGATGAAATAAGCTTTCTTATGGAAGATAACTTTTCATATGATGAGGATATGGATGAGGAACGAGATATTAAACGAAAAAAATTAGCCTTTAAAGAGCAAGTTGCCGAGGCTAAGACCTACTTAGACGGGCAAAAGTCTAAATATTACGAAGAAATTAAAGCTGGAAGCAAGCTCACAGGTGAGCAACAAAAAGCAATTGATTTCTTCAACAGATACAATAAAGAGTCAGAGCAGAATAATCAAGCTGTAAAACGTAGCAGCGATGTTTTTGAAAAAAAGACTAGTAATCTTTTTAACGACAAGTTCAAAGGTTTTGAATACAACGTCGGTGATAAAAAATATCGTTTCAACGTTAAAGACGTAGATGGGGTAAAAGCAAGACAAAGTGATATAAACAATTTAACGGCAAAGTTTGTCGATGAAAATAAACAACTTTCTGATGCTAAAGGATACCACAAAGCGTTGTATACAGCTATGAATCCAGATGCAGTTGCTCAACACTTTTACGAACAAGGAAAAGCAGACGCGCTAAAAGATAGTGTTAAGAAGTCGAAAAATATCGATATGGATCCAAGAGGATCTCATAGCGAGACAACTTCTTCTGGAATGAAGGTTCGAGTGTTAGGTGATGATTCAAACTCTTTTAAGTTCAAAATTAAAAATAAAAAATAACAATTAAAAACAAATTAAAATGGCAATTACAAATGGACCATTATTGAACAGCGTACCTGCACCAGTTCAGCAGGCGTTGACTTCAAATTATCTAGACCTAAACGGCTCAGGCGGTTGGGCACAACAATATGTACCAGATCTTATGGAAAAAGAAGCTGAAGTGTTCGGGCAAAGAACTATTTCAGGATTTCTTGCACAAGTAGGAGCTGAAGAATCTATGACTGCTGATCAAGTTATTTGGTCTGAGCAAGGTCGTTTACACCTATCTTACAAAGGTGATATTGACGCTGAAAACGTTGTAACTATCCAATCTGACATGGACGGAAACGGTTTTACAGAAGGTGGTATTTCGACTCACGGCATTAGACTTAATGATACTGTTATTGTAGCAAATGCTAACGTAACTGTAAAGTGTTTAGTTACGGCGATTTCTGCTGGTGACGTTACTGTTGCTCCATACGATGGTGTTGCAATCGCGGCTCTTACAACTAATTCAGCTACAACTATTATGGTTTACGGTTCTGAATATGCTAAAGGAACTGGTTACAATGCTGCGGCTGCTACGACTGTAGAGTCAAGAGGTGCTAATGAACCAGACTTTAAGACATTCTCAAACAAACCAATTATCTTAAAAGATTACTACGAAGTATCAGGTTCTGATGCATCTCGTATTGGTTGGGTTGAAGTAGCTGCTGAAGACGGGCAGTCAGGATACTTGTGGTATCTAAAAGCTGAAGCAGACACTCGTGCTCGTTTCAACGACTACTTGGAGATGGCTATGATAGAAGGCGTTAAAGGTTCTAATACCAACGCTGTTGATACTTTCTTAGGAGGTGTTGTCGCTGGTAATGACGAGCTAGTTGGTACAGAAGGTTTATTCGCAGCTATTGAGTCTCGTGGAAACTTAACTTCAGGAGTTACTGGTGTTAACGCTGCTACTGACCTAGCTGAGTTTGATGCTATCCTAGCTGAGTTTGATAAGCAAGGTGCTATTGAAGAGAACATGATGTTTGTAAATAGAGCAACGTCTCTAGCTATGGATGACATGCTTGCTTCTATGAACTCTTACGGTGCTGGTGGTACTTCTTACGGAGTATTTGATAACTCTGAAGACATGGCTCTAAACCTTGGCTTCTCAGGTTTTCGTCGCGGATCTTACGACTTCTACAAGTCTGACTTCCGTTACTTAAACGATTTCGCTACACGTGGAGGTATTAACGCCGCTAACTCTGCAGCTGCTATTCGTGGCGTAGTTATTCCAGCTGGAACATCTACAGTATACGATCAGCAGTTAGGTAAGAACCTTAAGCGTCCTTTCTTACACGTTCGTTTCAGAGCTTCTGCTACTGACAACCGTCGTATGAAGACTTGGACTACTGGTTCAGTTGGAGCTGCTACATCTGCTTTAGATGCTATGCAAATCCACATGCTTTCTGAGCGTTGCCTAGTGGTACAAGGAGCAAACAACTTCATGTTGATGAAGTAAGATTATATTTGGTGAAACTACCCTGCCTTCGGGTGGGGTAGTTTTATATTAATTTTTTTATTATATTATATTATGGCTAAAAAGCAAACAAAAAAAGTAGAGGTCGAAGAGCCCTACGTAGAAGAAACAGTTGTTGTTGAAACTCCAAAAACGGAACAAAAACCTCAACTTGTTGTAGAAAAAGAATTACCTAAGAAAAATACTTGGGAAATTAAAGATAGAGTGTATTTATTAAAAGGCAGGGACAAACCTTTGTCTAGATCAATCAAAGCGGCTAACGTATACTATTTCGACGAAGAAAAAGGTTATGAACGAGAGCTAAAGTATTGTAGTAATCAACGAACACCGTTTGTTGATGAAATGACAGGTGATCAAAGGTTAGAGCATATAGTATTTAGATCTGGTACTTTGTTTGTACCAAAAGAAAAAACTGTTTTACAAAAACTACTTTCTTTATACCATCCTCACAATGGTAACATATTTTACGAACACAAACCAGCAGAAATAGCGTCTCATCAGATTGATATTTTAGAAATGGAAGTAGATGCGCTTGTTGCTGCTACTAATTTAGATATTGATATGGCAGAGGCTGTAATGAGAGTAGAGGTTGGCTCTGAAGTGTCTAACATGAGTTCTAAGGAGCTTAAACGTGATTTACTACTATACGCTAAGAAAAATCCTCAGTTATTCTTAGAGTTAGTTAATGACGAAAACGTTGTGCTTAGAAACTTTGGTATTAAAGCTACAGAAATGGGTATTATAAAATTATCTTCTGATCAAAGAACGTTCTCATGGGGAAGTAACGACAGAAAGTTAATGACTGTACCTTTTGACGAGCATCCTTATTCAGCTTTAGCCGCGTGGTTTAAAACTGATGAAGGTATGGATATTTATTCCAATATAGAAAAACGATTAAATTAATAATCATAAATGGTGACGCAACTACCCTTCGGGGTGGTTGCTTAACTACAAAAAAAGAATTATGGCAGTAAGTGTAGATAGAGTGTATCAAACAGTGTTAGCAATAGCTAACAAAGAACAACGAGGCTATATAACTCCGCAAGAGTTTAACTTATTTGCCACCCAAGTTCAGAACGAAATATTTGAGCAATATTTTTACGATCTAAATCAATTTTTACGAGCACCAGTAGGTAACAAAACAGCGTCTTCAGATCTAAGAGATATCGTTGAAGAAAAGATATCATTGTTCCGAGTTGTAAATGCAGCTAGTGGTGTATACCTTCCTGACTCGCTGTATAAGCTAGAAGCAGTGAGATACGGCGAAACAGCAACTGGCGTCTCGCGTACAGCTGAGGAGGTTACTAAAAAAGAATACGACACATACCACTCATCTACACTCACAAGACCTCCAGTTAATAGACCTATGTTTTACAGGGCAATATCTAGCCAAGGCAGCAGAATATATAGATCTCCAGAAGAAGGCTACAATAGTACGCATATAGACTATATAAAAAAACCAAGTTCACCCAACTGGACATACTTAGTCGTAGGTGGTGAGGCTTTATGGAATCCATCAGCGCCAGACATGCGTGACTTTGAGCTACATCCTTCAGAAGAAAAAAATCTAGTAGTAAAAATATTGCAGTACGCTGGTGTGTCAATGAAAGATCCTAATTTAGTTCAAGCTGCTAGTGGAAAAGAAGGAGCTTATTTACAACAAGAAAAATCATAATTAAATGGGTTTATTAGACGGAACTACTCAAAAACAATATTATCAAGGTAATGATTTTGGTAATTATCAATTTGTATCCTTAGACGATATCATAACTCAGTTTCAAATTATGTATATTGGTGAAGACAAATTAATACCTAAAGCTAAAAGAGCTGATATAGCTTTTCATGCTCAACGCGCTTTAGCTGAGTTATCTTTTGATACGTTTAAATCAGTTAAGTCACAAGAAATAGATTTACCTCCAAGTCTTACGATGGTGCTTCCTCATGATTATGTTAATTACACAAAAATTTCATGGGCTGACTCAGCGGGTATTAAGCACCCATTATATTCTACTAAGCACACATCAAATCCGTTTGAAATAAAGCAAAAAGAAACAGGCGAGTACGACTTTCCTGCCGGAAGTGAAACTTCTGTTCTTAATGCAGACTTTTCTCAAGGTTTAGACTACTACCAAAACTCGCCAGGATTTATTAAGGTTATCGAGGATGTATTAAACTTTAGCCACAAAATTAATACACTTCCTGGAGGTATTGCTTTTGGGTCTGCAGAAGCTGTATGGCAAGAGATTGACGTATCACAAGTTAGTTATGTTAACATATCAGCTGATGGCGTGGCGGGTTCTGGTGGAGTACTTAGATTTGGATTAAGTACTAATCAAGGAGACATGTACACTCATCCAAACATTCTTGTAGATGCTGGCAATCAAACAATACCTGCTTCACTGAACGCGTCTGAAGATATATTTGACATCGACGGAGCGGTTTTAACTTGGGATGGTATTTCTAGCACTCAAGAAATTTTAAATATTAATGTGTCTCAGTATAACACAGTATATGTGCTTATAACTTCAAATACTCCATCTCCTAGCGCATCTCAACCTCTTGTAACAAATACCATAGACAATCTATCTGTTGTAAATGCTCAAACTGGTGACGCACTACAACACGCTTCTTCTGATGGCGTAAGCTCTTCTACGTGGAACAGCTACAAATCTCATAAACCTTCAGAGAACAACAACAATCACTACGCGCAACACAGCCACAGCGATCATGATCACTTTGGTAACAACAATGAAAGATATGGACTAGATCCAACCCACGCGCAAATTAACGGGTCTTTTTATATAGATGATAGATTAGGAAAAATACATTTTTCTTCTAACATTTCTGGAAAAACAGTGATCTTAGATTATATAAGTGATAGTCTTGGTACAGACGGTGAAATGCAAGTTCACAAGCTTGCTGAGGAAGCTATGTATAAGCATATATTGTATGATGTAATATCCGCAAGATCTAACATAGGCGGGAGTAGACTAGCTTTTCATAAAAAAGAGAAGTTTGCAGCTGTAAGAAAAGCAAAACTAAGATTATCAAATATTAAGTTAGAAGAGTTAACTCAAATCCTTAGAGGTCAATCGAAAATCATTAAACACTAATTCATGCCTGAAATTAAAAACGCTTTCACTCAAGGTAAAATGAATAAAGACCTTGATGAAAGATTAATTCAAAATGGACTGTATCGCAACGCTGTCAATGTTAGTGTCGAAACGGCTGAAAACTCTGGTGTAGGCACTGCGCGCAATATACTAGGCAACAGTCGAGTTGATGCGCTAGTTCCAGATTCATATTTTTGTATAGGTAGTATTTCAAACGAAAGAACAAACAAGCTTTATTGGTTTGTTAAAGGAGAAGACACTGACGCTATACTAGAATACGATAAAAAAGAAAGTGAGTCTAAAATAATTGTTGCTGATAAAGTTCAAGATTACGAAGGCTATAAGCCGTTTTTAAATTTTACTGGGAAACAGATAACAGGTATAAATATAGTTGATGATTTTTTATTTTGGTCAGACGGTGACAACGAGCCAAAGAAAATAAACATATCGCACTCATATCATTCAAACCCTACTTTATCTTTAGATAACCCTAATTTAGAACCAGCGTATTTATACGCAAACGAAGCGCTAACAGAAGAATTGCTAAAAGAAGAGCATATTACTGTTATTAAGAAAAAGCCTAGTATTGCGCCTACTGTAAAATTAACTTCCGCCAAAGGGGAGGCTGGATCAGCTATATTTGAAAAAGTGTTTTTACGCTTTTGTGTTAGATATAAATATTTAGACGGAGAGTATTCAGCGTTTAGCCCTTTTACAGATGTTGTTTTTAATCCAGAGCATGACGAGCTTATAAGCTCTGTTAACGCCTATAGCACAGATGAGCCATACAACAAATCAATGGTTAATCTAATAAAGTCTATTGAGCTATACGACTTTATAACTCCTGACATGCCAGAAGATGTAGTTCAAGTAGACATACTTTACAAAGAGGAGAACTCTACAGCTATATATTCTGTAGCGAACATAAAGGTTGGTAGCGGTGATGCTAATGCGCCTGGATCTGGGCAGTTTAATGTTGACGCTAGTGAATCCTCGTACAAAGGTAAATACGAAATTACATCTGAAAATATTCACGCAGTACTTCCAAGTAATCAACTATTAAGACCTTTTGATGCTATTCCTAAGTCAGCATTAGGCCAAGAAATAGTTGGCAATAGGTTGGTATACGCGAACTACAAACAAGGTTATGATTTTGTAGATGACGTGCCTACAGTGGATGGTTACTATTCACTTAGACAGTTTCAAGATTTTAGCAAGCAAGGTTTAAAGTCTATAAAGTCACAAAGAAAATACCAGCTAGGCTACTTACTAGGTGATGAATACGGTAGAGAAACACCAATATTTACTTCAACTCAAGCAGGCGTAAGTGTAGACTGGTCTAGCTCTGATTACGGTTTAAACGCTAGTAACTCTACTATGTTTTACGCAAGCTTGTTTGGAGATCTTCCAGATTGGGCTAGTTACTACAAGTTTTATGTAAAGTCTTCTTCTGACGAGTACTATAATTTATTAATGGATAAGTCTTATTTTCCGTTTACTCACAATGAGTTTGAAAATAAAGACGATCATATATATGTATCATTTCCTTCTTCTGATAGAAACAAATTAGTAGAAGATGATTATATTATTGCTAAAAAAATATATGATAGTACTAATGCTCAAGTATTTGAAGAAAACAAGTATAAAATACTAGACATAAGCAATGAAGCACCTGATGCTGTTAAATACGTTTTCTTTAGTTTAGGCTCAGCTGCAAATAACGCAAACGACATCTTGTGCTCTGGCTTATTAGAGTTTTCTGCAAGCAGCTTGTTTGCAGGTCCCCAAGTACTAGATAGTATTGGAAAAAGAATAGATCAACAAACAGACACTATTCATTTACATAAAACAGGTTGGTTAAGCTCTACGATAGATGGAGCTCCGCTACTTGACGCAGATGGTAACTACAACAACGACGTATACATATCCTGGAATGTTGGTGATATATATTCTGAAAGATATAAGGTTAGTAATATAAGAATTAGTGGTACTAGTGAAAACGTTTACGTGCTTAAGCTTACTAATACTATATCAGAAAAAGACGCTAGATTAGCAGCCGTTAATGATACTATTCAAACCTTAGATTTTGAAACTGTTGGAAATAACACGGTGTTTGCGTTAGACGCAGGTTTAGTATTTAAGTGCGAAAAAAGGCAACTTAGAAGTCAAGAAGATTTTAGTGGTAAGTTTTTTGTTAAAATAAAGCACAACAACTACTTAACAGGTAACGATCAGTCTACGGGCTTATACCCCGTTGCAAGTAATGAAGCAAGATGGTTATTTGGCCATCTCGCAACAAGTGGTGATCCGTCTGAAGGCATAATAAATTCCGCTAGTTCATCTATAGGTCTAGACGGCGCTGTTCCTGCTTCTGATATTACTGGTGTAGATGGCTTTGCTAATACACCTTTAGAGTGGGTTAAGATAAAAGAACATATTGGCAATAGCTTTTTCATAGATGATATGAATTTTGTGGCTACCAATCCCTCAAGTGATTTTGAAGCTAAAGAATCTGGAAAAGCAGCTCATGCTTCAAGTATAAAATACAAATCTTTTGAGTGGGGACAGTTATATCAATCAGCTTTTGATTATGAAAGTGTAGTTGACTCGCTTACGTTTGACTCGCTTAACCCAGATTTTGAAGGTGAAAATTTATATGGCTGGAAGTACGTAAAAAGCAGCTCAGATGGTATTGCTGAAAATACAGATTGGACTAATCTAGAACTATCTCTTAAATCCTGGGCTCCTAGAGTTGGATCTCCAGTTGGTAGTATTAGCTTCGATCAAGGTTACTACGCTTCAAGGATATACAATAGCTTTGAGGGAATAGTTACGTCTACGAATGATCACACCTTTAGCTCTAATAACACTCTTTCAAGAGAATTTAGGGTTAATAGTATTTACGCCAGTAGCTCTACTGATTACGGAGGCCCTAGTTCTTTTTACGGAGATACGCCTGGGCGTCATTTTATACATATCTCATTTTTAGCGCCAGGTGTTGATCTTATAGATCAGCTAGATGCAGATGATTTAGTTGGCGTAAAGATTAAAGGCGCAGACAGTATAGCTTCTAAGCTTCAAGGCATATGGGGTGGAGGTGCGTTCCATAAGCTTCCTGCTCAATCTAATACCTATAACAGCGCTTTTCAATATATTTTTGATTCATTTGGAGAACTACCTGATCATGAAGGTAACGTAGTAGAGTTTGAAGGAAATTACGCGTCTAGC
>Ga0181393_1000192_pt1 | contig 22632 bp, 20 predicted proteins | sample 16SPOviralmetaG_FD_130122 | JGI IMG/M metagenome (GOLD analysis project Ga0181393, IMG submission 130122) | Marine viral communities from the oligotrophic San Pedro Time Series (SPOT) site, San Pedro Channel, CA, USA - 16 SPOT_SRF_2010-10-21 | ecosystem: Environmental > Aquatic > Marine > Strait...
TGCAGGGATAGTTGCACCACTCAGAGCTAGTTGTGCATCTGTTAAAGCACCCATAGAAGTGCTGTAGGCTTTCTGTGCTTCGTCTAAACCTGTAGCTGCCTCAGTAACCTCAGGTGTTTCTGTGCCTTGCTTTAATATGAAGTCAGGCTTTTGAGTTGTCTCTGGTGGTTGTTGCTCTTGTTCTTCTTGTTGTTCCATAGCACCTTCACTACCTTCAGCAAAGCCTGATGGAGCTAGGGGTTCACCTTCTACACGCTGTCTAGCAATGTCTGTGTAGCGTCCTATCTTAGCAGCAGCACGAGGGCTAGACGCTAAGAATGCATCCATCTCATCCTTCTGTGCTGGGCCTGTAAAGCCCATCTCTTTAAGGAGAGTGTGTGTTTGCTGATTGGTAAAACCTTTAAACTTTTTCATTGCTACCTAGTTCCTATCCATACAAACCCAAACAAACAACCCGTACAAAAAATAAATACAGCTATACCTGCTGACCACTCTATTATTTTCTGTTTAATCTCTATTTGTCTGTGATCGTGTTCTTTCTTTTGTTTTCTTAACTTGGCTTCTATCTCAAGTATCTCTTGCCACTTAGATGGGCCATACATAACCGATATGTAATCTTTTAATTCTTTACGCATGGACTCAGCTTTTTCTTTAGCTTGCCATATCTCCATTGCCTGTGCTTCAACGCCACTACCTAGAGCCTTATACCAAGGTGGCTTTTGAGATTGTCTGTCTGCAAAGTCTAGGTCTGCTACTGCACCTGCCCACTGAGAGAGTTGACCACCCATGTCCTGCAAATCTTTTCCAACTTGTATGCCTTTTTTAATTGCATTAAAAGCTGCAGTAGCACCAGCTATGGCTGTTACTGGATCAATCATAGTCTCCCCCCAATGATTGTATTAGTTTTCAGTGTCCCTGTTTGCCATCTTTTCCACTGAGTTACGTATGGCTTTTATGTTTTCATCCATGCGTCCAAGGGTTACGGCTTGACTTTGTACTACTTTTTCTAAAGCCTCTATTCTAGTTTCGTGCCGTATGAGTTCACGTTGATTGTTTTCTATGTTGTTGTCTAGACTTGATACATACCAGACTAGTGCTACAGTCTGACCGACAATAGCTAGTATAAAAGAGATAGGTACAGATTTACTTAGATGCCAGCTATTGTCAGTCATTGTTTATTTATTCCTTATTGTCTTCAAGATCGTTTGCAAGATCAACAGCAAATGCTTCACGACCTACTATAAGTTGATCTAGGTTAAAACGTGTAGTGTTAATCTTACGTTCTAAATCCTGTACATGTGCAAGCATAGTCTTTTGCTTATCCGTCATGTCATCAACGTTGTATTCTACTTCGTTGACTGTGATGACATTTTTTGTTTTCTCTGCCATGTTAGTCTCCTTTTATTAAACAGATGGTCATTTAGACCTTATATAATTATACACAAATACAACAGTTTGTCAAGTGTTTTTACCAACTATCGTACCATGTAGATACTTCTGTTGTAACTTCATCGGTAGTCATATCAACTGAAGTGCCATCATCGTTTTGTTTTTGCATAGTATGTCTACCATGTATATTAAGTACACGAGTAGTAAGTGCAGCCTTGTCTAACACTGTCACTGTCTCTGGTACTTTGAACTCACGAGGTGCATCATTAGTCCAGCCTACCATAGTAAAGTTATCTGGGTCACGATAGTAGCCACCATCCTTTACCCAATTAGGTATAGTCATGCCCTGTGGCCCTGCGTCTAGTTTGTATTCAATAATCATTTTGCCTCCAGTTTCAGCATATAGTCTGTATTCACAAAGTCACTCTTACCAAACAAACGTTCTGCTGTCTTGTCTACATTAGCACAGTACTTGTCTGCCATTTGATCTAAGAACTCTTCTAGGTCATTAGAGTGTAGCAACACACCGTTCTTAATCTGTTCTGCTGAGTGTTGTACATAGCCTGATGTTTCTGTTAGTGCTACCTGTGGGTGTACACCGTGTTGCTGTAAGTATTCTATAGTAGCTGTCTGTGCTCTACCACCATCAAGTAGGTTACGGTACATAAGCTCAAAGCCTCTACGTACATGGTGACGTTTCTCTTCAGCTTCAAATGCTTCTTCATCCCATTCATCAATGTCGTGTGCGGCTTTAATGTTATTGTACTGATCAATTAATGTAGCTATGTCTTTGAATGAGCCATTGATTTTGTTTTCCATTGTAGACAATGCTACAACCTTCTGACGATACTCAGCCTCTGCTACTGGATCAATGTCACCCTCTAGGTCTTGCATTTCTTTGATAGTCTTAGCATGACTTACTTGTGCCTCTGCTAAAGCCATCTTACGTTTCTCAATCTCAGCCATAATCTGACGCATCATACGCATAGGTGACTGACCGTTTAGCATAGTCAGTGTCATTAAGCCTAGTGTAGTCTGGCTGTTGTTACGATCAAAAGCCCTAGTCTTTTCTTCTATCTCTGGAAGAAACTCATTTACCTTTGCTACAGCAGCTACGTTTATTTTACCTGCTGCTACTGCTGGAAGACTAAATGCTATGTTATCTTTTTTTATTATTTCTTGTTTCATATTAATCTCCTGCACATGATGCGTGACCTGTTGCATTATACAAGTCACCAAAGTCAGTAGCATTTCCAGTATAGGCTATAGTTATATACTCCAGTACACCTGTACTGCTGGCATTACGACCACCAAATACACCTCTCGTAACACTAGAAGCAGCCGTAACAAAATCAAGGTTTTGTATTAGATCACCGAAGTCTGTAGCATTTCCAGTAGTATCTATAGTTATATAGTCTATTACATTTCCTGCATTATTTCCGTTTTGACCACCAAATACACCACGAATATTATTAGAAACAGCCGCAGTTGCAAAGTTACGAGCTACAGTCAAGTCGCCAAAGTCTGTTGCGTTTCCCGTTGAGGCTATAGTAACATAGTCCATTACATTAGTAGGAGTACCAGCAGGTAAACCCCCACCAAATACACCACGAGTTGTGCCTGATACCCCTGCTACTCTGCGTCTACCCACAGTAAGATTACCAAAATCTGTTGCATTACCTGTAGTGGCTATAGTTATATAGTCTATAGTATTGTTACTATTTGCTATAGAGCTACCAGCAAATAAACCACGAATACCGTTTGATGAACCCCCTATTTCTTGATGAGATAAATTTAAGTCACCAAAATCTGTTGCATTGCCAGTAGTTGCAATTGTCACGTACTGTATTGCGTTACCCTGTGCACCACCAGCAAACACACCACGAACAGCATTAGACAAACCACCTGCGTAGTACCTATTTACATCTAAGTCACCAAAGTCTACTGAATTACCGGGGGTAGGTATGGAAATATAATGTATCGTATTAACATCATAGCCACCAGCAAATAAACCCCTACTCCCCACAAAAGGGGGTGGGCTATTATCACCACCAACAGCTACACCATTAAAAGTCGTAGCCCCTGTTAGGTTGCTTATATCGTCTGTCTGATGATTAATTGTTAGTGACATATTATGTTCCTGAAGTACCTGATGCTGTTCTAGCCACAGTTAAGTCTCCAAAATCAGTAGCATTACCAGTTGTAGCTATCGTGATGTAATCTATAACTTTACCAGAATCTGAGTTGACATATGTACCGTGAAATAATCCTCTAGTTGCATTTCCAGAGTTACCAAATGTTTCTCTGGCTGTAGTTAAATCACCAAAGTCTGTAGCATTACCTGTAGTTTGTATTGTAACATATTGAATAGTATTTACGTCACCACCACTTGTTATACCACCACCAAATACCCCACGAGTAGTATTAGATAGACCAGCTAAACTACGTGTGGCTGTAGTTAAATCCCCAAAGTCCGTAGCATTACCTGCGGTGGCTACAGTAACGTAGTCAATTACATTACTTATACCCATTAATCTAAACCCCCAGCAAATAAAGCCCTTGTGTTATCAGCACAACTTGTGTGAGCACTTCTTGCTATAGTCAAATCACCAAAGTCTGTTGCATTACCTGTAGTTGCAATAGTTACTGTATCAATTACATTTGATCTACCACTAGCACCATAACCACCAGAAAATATTGCTAGTGTACCATTTGAAGCAGCAGCTACACTTCTTCCTACAGATAAATCTCCAAAGTCTTGAGCATTACCCGTTGAGGCTATGGTTATGTAATCTATTGAGGTATCAGAATCTTTACCTGTATTCAAACCCCTTGTTCCGTTAGATGTAGAACTGCTATCTTGTCTAGACACATTTAAATCACCAAAGTCAGTAGCATCACCTGTAGTATCTACAGTAACATAGTCTATTGTATTTGAAGCAGAAGCTGATGCAGGTAAATTACCAGCCATCATTACAGCACGACTGCCATACCATACAGGACTATTATCACCACCAACAGCTACACCACCAACAGTTATAACACCGTCATTGCTAATCTCATTTGTTTGATGATTAAATGTTAATGCCATATTAATCTCCTGAACATGCACTAAATGACGAAACAATTGTTGTTAAGTCACCAAAGTCAGTAGCATTTCCTGTATTAGCAATTGTAATATATTGAATAACATTTACAGGGGTTCCTGCTACATCTCCCCCAGCAAATATTCCTCTACTACTGTCAGATGTTCCTGCCATACCATAGACATTAGATGCTAAATCCCCAAAGTCTGCAGCATTACCAGTTGTATCTATAGTAACATACTGCATTACATTTGTCCGACTTGATACTAATCCACCACCAATCACTGCTCTAGTTCTACTATCACATGTTGCGAACCAGTTACCTCCTGTAAGAAGATTGCCAAAGTCTGCAGCATTACCAGTTGTATCTATAGTAACGTACTGTATTGTATCTGTTCTAACACTTCCATCCGTGTAACCACCAATAAATAAAGCTCTAGTGTCACTAGCAGATGCTGCTATTTGTTGTACGTGGTCTATGAGATTACCAAAGTCAGTAGCATTACCTGTAGTTGCTATAGTTATATAATCTATCTCATCCTTTTGACCGCCAAAGTTGCCGCCACCGAATAGCCCACGAGTTTTATTAGATGTCCCAGCAAGCTGATAACGGGCTACAGTAAGATCACCAAAGTCTGTGGTATCACCTGTAGTAGCTATAGTTATATAGCTAATTTGATTTGTCATATTAGCATCATTAACAAACCCACCAGCAAATATTCCTCTAGACCCATTAGAACAAGCTGCATTTGCTTGATTTATAGCAGGAAGATCACCAAAGTCTGTAGCATTACCAGTAGTAGATATAGAAATGTATTGCATTACATTTACATTACCACCAGAACCCGTGTACCCCCCACCAAAAACTCCACGATCCCCAGCCGCAGGACCATTATCACCACCAACGGCTACGCCATTAACAAGGATAGTACCAGTAGCATTGCTAATGTCGTTAGTCTGATGGTTGATGGTAAGAGACATACGTTATACCTTATACTGCAGTAGAGCCTGACATATCAGCTTGAGCCATTACCCAAGAGTAGCACTTATCAAGGAAAGCATCTCCTGATGAAGCATTGACTGCATCCCAATCTGCGTTGTAACGTTTAAAGTCTACCTCACGAGTGTCATCCGTAGGTGAGTTTGTAGCATATGCTGACAAGTCAATCATTACGGAAAACTTAGGGTCAGTGCCACGTTGACGTGATACATTTGCCGATACGATTCGGTAGTATGCGTTGTTAAATGCAATGCCGTACTGACTTGCACTTTGTGTAATATTATGTTGTATAGCCATTGTTTGTTTCTCCTTTAGGCGTATGTAACTTCAGTGGTTCTAATATTAGCCACCCATCTAATGTTATGGCTTGCTTCACCTGTACAAGTTATTGCTAGGGCGTTGTTTGTATTGTCTGCTGAGAGAGCCATAACCCAGCTAGACTGATTATCAATAACAGTAGTTGCACTGTTAGCAAGTGTTGTTGTGCCACCGTCATTTACTAGCAAACCCTCAATGCGGAATGAGGCATAGGCTTGTGCTCCGTTTTGCATAGCAGTGATAGTACCGTCAAAGGTAATGCAAGTATCACTTGCTGCTACGATTTGGTTAGTACTTGCAGCAGTTGCGTTATCTGTTGTAAGTACTGTTGCTGTTGCATCTGTTGTGTCTGCACGAAGGATAAACTGACCACCTTGTGAGTCTCCTCTGGCTGCAAATCTACCCCCCGCAAAAGCATATTTTCCTATTATTTCACTAGATGCAGATGAACCAATTGCAGTTGAAAACTTCTGTGTTGCCCTAGCATCATCTCCTATTGCAATGCTTGACCCACCAGATGCTCTAGCTGCACCTATATAGTATTGATTGCCCATTGCAAGAGAGCCTACACCAGATGCTTGTGCTTGATAACCGACAGCAATCCCATAAGCACCAGAACCTTGAGAACTTTCCCCTAGTGCAATTGCGGCAGTTCCTGATGCTTTTGCTTGTTTACCTATTGCAATACAGTTAGTAGCAGTTGCACCGTAGGTATTTGTGTTGTTATCTATAACTGCTGCAAAACTGTCATTGCCATTTGCGTAAGAATGACCTAACGCCACAGCATTTGTGCCACTTGAGCCAATGGTAGCATAATAACCTAAACCTATAGCTCCTGTTGCTTCAACAAAAGCATTGTTACCAATAGCTACCGACTGTGCGCCTTGTGCGCCACGACTATTTCCACTTTGGCCTATAGCCGCCGCAAAACTGTCCGTTCCACCTGCATTAGAATACGTAAGTGCTACTGCTCTTACACCTACAGCATTTGCGTGATTCCCAAAAGCAGCAGTGCCTGTAGCAGAAGCTGTATTATCTAATCCAATTGCAACACTACCGTTTGCAGAAGTTACGTCTTGGCCTATAGCAATAGATGTACCGTCAGATGCTTTTGCTCTTTGACCCATAGCAATAGTATTTTCACCAAGCGCACCATAGCTGGATGTGTTGTTGGCTATAGCTGCTGCAAAGCTGTCTGCACCAGAAGCGTAAGATCGACTAATTGCAGTAGCATAAGAACCAGTTACAGCCTGTGCTTGATAGCCAATAGCAGCAGCACCACTTGATGTTGCATCCGTAAATGACCCAACCGCAAGAGCATTACTAGAGGTTGATGCTACGGAGTTTTTTCCAATCGCAAAAGAATCTGTTGAACTAGAAACAGCACCGTCACCAATAGCTATAGCATTTGTACCCGTAGCACTTGGTTGAGCATTAGGTGAACTTTCATTAGCAGCATAAAGATCAGCACCACCGCCAGCATCAGCAAAAGTAACAGCCCCAGAGCCGTTTGTAGTAAGCACCTGATTGGCAGAACCATCGGATGTAGGTAGGGTATAAGCACCGTTTAAAGTGAGTGCACCTGCTGTACTAAGAAGCATTTTTTCAGAACCGCCCATTCTAAATGAAAGAGGGTATGCACCAGTATTACTATAAGTACTGTCAATAACTGTTTTACTATTACTATCATCTACACTAAGGTTTAACTGTCTAAGCCCTGTTCCAGTAGACTGAAGTTTTAATTTTAAAGTATCAGAACCAGCTACCTCTAATCTACCCGTTGCTTGTGCTGTACCTGTTACACTAACACCAGATGATGTTGTGGCGAGTTTTGCGGAATTATCATAGTACATTGTAGATGCACCATTAGATAACCCAACAAAGAAGTTTTCACCTGTGTGGGCTTGCAGTTTTACTTCGTTGTTACCACGAATGAGCATGTCACCCACTTCTGATGAAAACTCTAAGGAACTTCCGTTCCAATGGATTGATGCGTCTGATCCATCTCCAAAAATAATCTTGCCGTTATCTGCGAACTTAGCATCATGGTTAAATATTGCCGTACCAGCATCAGACATATCAAGGGTCAGGGCGGTTATGGTGCTACCACCGTCATTACCCTTAAAGATTGTATCTGCATCTTGCTCTTTGTTTTCAATATTAAAGCCTGATGATCTATAAACCTCACCATACTGCAAACCCTGATACACAAGGTTTAATCTATCGCCGTGGTCTATAGTAAGATCACTATTAGCAGCACTTCTAAGAGTAAGAAGACCAGAACTTTCATGTGTGGTTGCAATAACACTGCCTGTTACACTAATACCTCCACTTTCTGTGGTAAGTTTTGAGTTTCCACTATGGAGTAGCTCAACCTGAGATGAACTTAAATTTAATAGGCTAGTGCCAGAGGCGTTATCAAATTGTATCTCTTGACCTTGTATTACTAAATGGCTTGATCCACTTTCTGTAATATGAGATTTGTTAGTAGAAGAGTCATGATAAATTTGAAGATCAGAACCAGCTCCAAATATAGCCTTATCACTGTCAGCAAAAAGAATATCACTACCATTAGAGGCTAAATCACCACCAAGCTGTGGAGTAGTATCTGCTACAAGGTCAGAAGACACAGCCGCAAAGCTCAATGTACCACTACCATCTGTTTTTAAGAAATGCCCCGCAGAACCATCTGAAATAGCTGTAGTAGGTGCAGTAGCAAATACAGCTACATTACCTGTAGCATTCGGAAATGTAATTGTACGATCTGCTGTTGGGTTTGTAAAGGATACTGTAGTCTCGTTAGCATCTGCACTAGAGCCTTCAACACTAAACCCTGAGTCACTCAATTGCAAACCAGATACAATTGGACTTGTCAGTGTTTTATTAGTAAGTGTTTTAGTTGTAGCGGAGAAGTATGTATCAAGTAAGTCTACATCACGATAACCTATTTCGTTACCGTTATCAAACATAAGTATAGCATCATTACTTGCTATTGCCGTACTTGTATCTACACTTACAGCAGAAAAGTCAGCTACTGTGTTTAGCTCTGCACCTGTGGCATTAAGACCTGTTACGTTATTAGCTGTACCATTAACTGCTTGGATACGGGCTTCTACCGATTGTTGTGTTGGAATAAGGGTAGCACTGTTAGATGACATATCGTCTTCATCTACAAAACCTGTAATAGTTATGCTACCGTCTGACAAACTACCATAGGTAATCGTACCTGTAGTGGTAATAGCACTTGACCCATTATCAATAGAACCAAAGCCACTTGTAATGCTACCACTATTAAGAGCACCTACTGTAGTAACATTGCTTAGAGTATCTAAAGATGTCTCCATGTAAGTTTCAAAGTCAGTCAGTGCTACCTGCTTCATAGTACCAGCATCATTAACTACAACTCTATCTGCATCTGCAAGAGTAGTAGATGTAGCTGATGTACCACCATCCATAATGTTTAGCTCAGTAGCAGTAGCATTTACACCTGTGAGGTCTGTAGGAGCTATAGTAATATTAGCTGTACCATCGAAAGACTGACCAGCAATTGTACGTGCAGTTGCTAGGGCTGTAGCTGTGCTTGCATTACCTGTAACAGCACCTGTAACATTGCCTTCAATATTGGCTACAAGTGTACCCGTAGTAATAGTAAGATCACCTGTAGACGCACCAGTAAACGTACCTGTACCTATAGTAAACTTGTCTGCACTTTCGTCAAAACCAATAAAGGCATTAGCATCATCACCACGTTCAATGACAATACCTGCATCACCTGAAGCAGAACCTGTACGACCATTACCTAACTCAATAAGTTTATCATCGACAGTCATGTTTGCAGAGTTTACTGTAGTGGTTGTACCATCAACCTGTAAGTTACCTGTAACTGTTAGGTTCTGAGATAGTGTGACATTACCACCAGAAGTAATAGCAATAGCATCTGTATCACTAGCAGAGCCTATGTTACCGCCATCACTGATAATTATATTACCACCAGTAATGTTTCCTGTAGTTGTAATGGTACTAGAGCCTGTATCAATTGTACCAAAGCCAGACGTAATAGAACCTGCGTTTAAAGCACCAACAGTTGTAGCAGCCGTTGTTACAAGATTAGGCATAGCCGTGATTTCATCATCAAGATATGCAGCAAGGTCTGTCATTGCAACCTGTACCATAGTACCGTTGTCGTTCATAACAACACGATCAGCATCAGCTACAGTAGTAGATGTTGCAGAGGTATCACCGTCTAGTATATTAATCTCAGAAACAGTTACTGTAGCTCCATCCAGTTTATTTAACTCAGCAGCCGTAGATGTAACCCCATCTAAAATGTTTAGTTCAGCCGTAGTAGAAGTAACACCATCTAGAATATTTAACTCTGCTGTAGTAGACGTTACACCGTCCATGATGTTTAACTCTGCAGTTGTTGCAGTAACACCATCCATAATATTGAGTTCAGCAGTAGTGGCAGTCACGCCGTCTAGAATATTTAATTCAGTGGCGGTAGAAGTAACACCATCAAGTATATTAAGTTCTGCTGCAGTAGAGGTAACGGCTGTACCGCCCAGTGAAAGGGAAGTTGCAGCTAAAGTAGTAAACGTACCTGCACCTGCACTAGCTCCACCAATAGTAGCACCATCAACTGTACCACCATTAATGTCTGCAGTGTCAGCTACAAGAGAATCAATGTTAGCTGTACCATCAATGTACAAGTTACGCCACTCAGAGCCTACAGCACCTAAGTCATGTGTATCGTCAGCAGAAGGTAATAGTGGGGAAGCAACATCTGCAGTAACTGTTACCGTATCACTAGCAGCATTACCAAGTGTAGTATTACCATTTACAGTAAGGTTAGCTGTAATGGTAGCACTCTCGTCAACCTGTAGTGTGTCAATAGTAGCAGTGCCATCTAGGTACAGGTCTTTGAACTCTACACTAGATGTACCAAGGTCAATGTCGTTGTCTGTGACAGGAGTAATAACACCATCTTGGATTCTAATTTGCTCTACTGCTGCACTAGATACCTCTACAAATACACCAACACGATTGTTTGATGTATCTACAGAAACTTTATTAAGTGCATCTGAGTCAGCAATCAGTGGTACGTATGCACCCTCTGCTGTTGTACCATCGTGCTTGTGTCCTGATGAAGCATTAAACGCAGCAAGTACTTGGTCAAACTCTAGGTTTAACGGGTTAGCTCGTACAACGGCTGTTGCCACAATGTCTGCTGAAGACTGTCTTGTATATCCTGCCACTTTTTATCTCCTGTCGCCTGTGCCATACAGAACAGATACGGCTTGTATTGTATGACTTGGGCTTGTACTATTGGTAACGTAAGATACCGAAATAGAATCCCCTGATCCTGTTATGCTAGTTGATCGTGTTGGTGATGGGTTACCATCATATATGTCTGTAGTATCAAAAATAGTAGATGAAGAATCGAAAAGTGAAGCCGCACCTGCTGTAGTCAGTGAAAAGTTTTCTGGTGTGTTAATCTCAGAGTCACCAAAGTTAAAGTCAATACCTACGTTAATTATTGCCTCACCCTCTGTTTTAAGAAAGGTTTTAACTTTGTAAAAGACTTTTCGTACTTCCGGGTCACCCATGAAATAATAAGGTGTTTGGTACACACTAAAAATGTTCTCTGTATTAAAAGAGCTTCCCTCTTCTTGCTTGTACACTTTACCAGAAGTATCTCCATGAAGAACAAACTCAAACTGTCCTATGTATCCACTAGCCACTGCTGTTGCTTCAATACCTACAAGCTGGCTGTACTCAAACGTAGACTGTGCTGTAGGGCTTTTACGAATAGCTGCTAGTAACGATAGAGAAGTGTTAGCTTCAAAGAATAACCTAAACTGAGACTTTCTTCGTAGAACCAGAGCTTTTAGTTTAGTTACATCCTCATTAGCTGTGTAGTTCTCAAAGGTCTTTTGAATCTCACGAGATACAGTTTCAAGTTCAACGTCACCAATACGAGATGTACCTGAGATAGGTCTAACACCGTCTGGGCCAAGGAAGATAATGTCACCACCAAACTCTACTACAGTATCAGGTGCGACACACCCCAAGTCATTAGTAACGTTTTCTACTGTAAAGTTAGAATAGTTGTCGCCTATGATACGCTTAATTTGGTTCTGACCGAAAACGTAAAGCTGATTACGAAAGGCTTTCATCTGGGTTACAGTAAAGCCTATGTTAATTACACCTGCGCCGTTGGCAGGGTCAAAGTCTGTGTCTGCATTAGGGGCAGAAAAATATATGTTAAACGGTTCTGCAGGATCACCAGCTAACCAAAGATGATTAGCAAAAGCACTAGCAAACTTAGGGTCGGTGGGAGCATTAGCATGTGTGATCTGTGTATAGGTTGAACCATTGTACTTGGCTGCAGGATTTACACCATCTGTCAGTAGTAAGATTTCTTCAGTCCAATTATAACGTTCAAACCTTACTACGTCAACCCCTGTCATTGTAGGACTACCTGCTGTACTAACTGCAGTCCAACCTATAACAGAAGGAGTACCTACAACTGTGCTAGAATGTGAAGATGTACCACCAGTTATCACATTGTTAGCGGAAAAAATAGTATCGGGTAGTCTTCCAAAGTTTATAACAATAGAGTTGCCACTACCATTGGCTGTCTTAGATATGACTGAACCTGAAGCTGACACTGCAGAATCATCACTTGAACTAACTACAGCAGTAACCGTTTCACCTACAGTAAAAGATGCAGATTGATTGTCCGTGACTACAATAGTGTAGTAATGATTGTAATGATGTAAGTAGTTATTTCCTGATGAGGGTGCTCTACAACCTAGTACGCCTTGGTTTATGTCACCGTTTACTACAAGCCCTAATACTTTACCTGTACCCGGCAATGTACCGTAGGAATTTTCAAAACCACTTATACGCCTATAACCACCCTCAAGGGATGGCTCCATGTTCACAAGACGTACAGCGCTTCCTGAGAAGTTGTTAGACTGTGTAAGAGGGTCCACGTTAGTTACAAGACCACCTGCCATAACAGATACGTATGTTTGTAATGCATCAGACATCTGTGTTTAATTGACTGCTTCTTACTGGACGTGTAATCATTGTAGACACAACATTAACGGGTTGATCTAAAATAAGTCGGCGCATCATCTCAATACCGTCTTTAAACTTTTGTTCGTGCATAGCAGCACTCTGTTCGTTAGACCTAAAGAGCATCATGTACATCATAGCCCCGTCAATAACTACGTGCTTAAAACGGTCAGGTATTAAAGCTGTATCACTTGATGCTGTTAGCTCAGCAGGGAATTTAAAATACCTATACTCAATTACATAAGCAGCATTAGGGACAGGCGTAACGCCAAACTTCTCTTCCTGTGTCAGGTACACATAATCAGGAGCGCTTCTAGCACCCTCACCGCCTAACTCTTCTAGGGACTTAAACGATGTAATGTATTGATCGAAGGTGAGTAGTTTTAGTTTCTTAGGTGTATTACTTTCTGTAGTAAGCTGTCTAATATAAAAGGTATCCCAATCTGCTTTAGAATAGTCTGCAGGAAAGGCATATGTCCCTGTACCTGCAGTTAGTGTCTGCGTTGTTGTAGTCAACGCAAAAGGCCACTCTTGAGCATCCTGTAACATCTGCCTAATAGATGAGTTGATAGCATCCTTGGCAAGGGCTTGTACGTTTTTAACTGCAGTAAACTCAGACTCAGTAATCTGAACCTCATTAAGTCTACGTAAAAGCTCGTTTGTCAGGTTGATAAAAGTAGCCATAAGAATCTCTGTTGGATGTACGTAAGGGGCCACCCGAAAGCAGCCCCTAAAGTTTTACTTATGCAAGTGTGTCACGATCTACTTCATTAGCAGCCATGTCACCCATGTCTGTGCAGTCCATAAGAACAGCCCATACACGGAGCTTACCTGATGAAACAGCACCACCTGATAGGGTAGCAATTGTTACATCAATATTGTCATCAGCAACAGCCATTACGGGCTGGTATGCTGCAGGGTTCTGTGCGACTACTGCTGCTGCAGATGTAGCATCGAAACCATCAACAAATACGTCAGCATCAACCATACCTAAGTCTACTGTGAAAGTAGAACCATCGGATGCAGTGTCAACTTCGATACCTGCGTTCAGGACCATAGTACCTTTAGCTACAGCAATTACAGGAATGACATCAGATGCTGCAAGAGCAGAACCTTTGTCAGACAAGGCTGTTGCCAAGTTTAAGGTAGTTTGAACCATATAAGGGTTGCGACCACGCTGCGAAACGCCACGAGCAGAAGCAAGAGTATTATCACCAAGTGCCATATCTCATTCCTCCCTTATAGACCAGATGTGTAGATTGCGTTCACGAGCGCCTCAGGACGAAGAATCTTGCGCCCATAGAGATGCATACCACGAACGATATCTGCAAATGAATCTGGATCACGGTAAGTCTCAGTCTTGTTAATCTGCTCAGCAGTTGCTGCAGCAGTAGAATGACCTGCAACCAACACACCGTAGTGTGCAGAACCTGTAGATGTGGTAGAGGTTGGACCGTTACCTACTTCAGGAAGGTTGTTGGACATATAGACTTTGAAGCCGTGAATGTTGTTGAAGACCAGACCGTTCTGTAGTCCTGAACCACCGAAATCGGCGTTCAACAAGCGGCTGTCTTCGTCTTTAAGTAGTTCTGCAAACACCGGGTCGATGACAATCCATCTATCATTTGTGCTTACATTTTGCTGGTCAAGCTTACGTGACATCCGTGCAAGAACTTGCATAGGTGTAGCGTTAGCTGTTGTAGTATTCAACGAGTCAGCACCAGTACGGGGCTTAACTACGATTGAGTTACCTGAAGAGCCACTGTTAAAGTCAGAAGCGTCTAGCTTCATGCTTGACAGAAGTTCATCATCGCCAGCAGTTGATACAGCTTTAGAACCGTTTACGGTTGTGTTAGCTGCGTTAGCTCTACCATGAATAGCTGATTGCTTGAAGCCAGACATATAACCAAGAACGTCTTGGTCAAACTGGTCAGCCAAACGATAAGCTGCACGGTCAGAAGCGATTGAACCGAAGTTGATGTGGCTGTGCGCCTCTTCGATATCGTCTACCTTGAAAGCAAAGTAGTTAGCTTTGTCTACGGTGAGAGAAAAGTCCTCATCGTCAAGGTCTTGTGGTGTGATAGTCGTGCCACGGGCATACGACTTCACTGTGATTTCAGGCTCTTTGATAATCTTAACGGAATCACCCATGTTAGCAATCTCTCCGAAATAATCAGAGTTTGTAATTGCTTCTACAATTGAGGCCTTGCGGAAAGCAAGTTGTACCTGTTTGCTGTAGATTACTGGACTAAAGTTACCGTTTGGTAGATTACCGTAGCCTGACGCTGTTGCGAAAGCCATAGTTAAATCCTCCTTAGATAGTTAGGCTTATTTAGCATTTTATAAGCAGAACAATCAGGTAAGAGGCTGTTCGTTCTAGGGTGCGACATCAAAGAAACTCGGCCAAGTTTAATGTCTGTCGGGCCTATAGTAGAGCAGGTAAGTCTTATCATATTTGTCTTAGCTTAATGTAAGGTGTAAGTATAGTTGCTGAAACGTCTAACAGGGCATACTCACACCTTATTAACATACACAGTTATAACATAGAGTTTGTGTATTGTCAATACTTTATTTATCTCGCACCACCAGAAATATCATAAACAAACTTTCCGCTACGAATAGCTTCCATGATATCATCTGACTTTTGTTCGTACTCTTGTGCGCTCATACGTTGCACATCAGACTCACGCAAGTGTCCAGCAGTAGTATCGCTGTCAGGTTTGGAGACACGTTTTGTTTTTACAGCAGATGCTGCATCTTTATTCTTCTGCCTCTTTCCTTTGGTATCCATGCCGTTGTCTACTTTATATAGATCAATAACACGTATTACGGACTGAGGGTCATCTTGGTTTTCGTACAGTGCGTCCTGCACCCACTTAGGCTGTTCACCAGCCCAATCGTGAAAGTCATCACTGCCACGTAGATCATCGAAGTCTTCATGCATGGCACGGATTTCGTTCTGTGCCTTTGTGCGCTGGGCTTCTGAGTTGATCTTGTCAATCTCTTTCAGGCGCTCATCTGCAGAGCTAAACTTTTCTTGTGCTTTCTTCTCTGCAATAGTCTCGACAATGCCAGCAATCTCAGGGTACTTCTCTGCCCACGCTTCAATACTTTCATCTGACGTAGGAGCACGAACCTTGCCTGTTTTCTGTAAGGTGTTTAGCTGCGCCTTGAGTTGCTTTAACTCTTCAGACTGCTTGTTAAGATGGCTACGTAGATCACTGTAGCGTTTCTTGTATGTACGCTCTTCACCAGAGAGTTCTTCTTTTTCTTCTTTATCAGGTTTATCTTCTTGGGCTTCTGCTTTTTCTTCAATCTCTTCAGTGCGAGACTTCATCAAAGCTTCTAGCTCTTCTTCCTCTTTCTTGATCTTATCTTCTAGAGATGTAGGTTTCTTTGGGTTTACAAGACCTACTGCCTTTTGTGTTTCTACTTCTGCTAGTTCAGGCATAGTTGTTTTCCTTTTTATGTTGGGGCCAGCCGAAGCTGGGTAGCCTTATAGTTTACGGTTAATCCGCTTTTTAAAAACCAGTTACTGTTTGACCTGATTTAAACTTATCTATCTGTTTTTTTGTATAAGCATCCGCTTCTTTTTGTTCTCTTGCTTTCCTCACTAACGATTCATGGAAGCTTCCTTTATTACTAGAGCTACTGGATTTTTTAATAGCTTGCTCTCTATCCTGTGTAGAAAGACCGTCTACTCTGTCTGCACTCATTAGCCTATCTTTTTCCTCTTCAGAAGCAGAATCATACTGTTCAGCAAAGTCTTCCTTTTTGTTACGCAGTCGGTTTATAGTTACAAAGTGTGCTGCTAAAGTATCGTTACCACTATCTACTGCATTATCAAACGCTGGTTGTTCTTTTTCAGTAAGCAGGTTTTTCTTAGCTCCACCAGACATACTAGCATCTCTAGGGTCATACTTTTGACGCTCTTCAGTAACCTCTTCTGCTAATCCTAACCTGTCTAACCTATTGCTAAGACCTAGCATATCTTCGTAACCTTCGTTTGCAATACCTAACGGGTCATCGTAAGGGTCTAGGTAATCTGTACCACTTAGCTCCCTACCGCCCGGTGTTGCAACTAGGCCTTTATTATACATCTCTTCGACCATTTCTTTATAAGCATCATTAGAACCAACACCTAAGCTAGACGTTATTTCTGATATAATACCTCTGTCTTCTTTTTGCTTATCCTTTAATGCGTTATTTATACTTAATGCTAAATAAGTAGACTCACTAGTTACCCCTGCAGTGTTTAACAAATCGGTCTGTTCTTTAGGTAAAGGCTGTCTTGTAGCTCTGTCTACAATTACACCATTTTCATTTCTTATAAAATCAACAGAGGACAGTATCTCATTAGAGCGGTCTAATATTTCCTGACTTCTTTTTTCTTTACTTTTCTTTATCATTGTTTCTATTATATTACTACCACCACCTACAATCTTACCTAAAACGCCGCCACCTAAAAGACCGCTTACTAACTTCTCTCCTTGGTCTAAACCCAAAGGATTAGCACCTTCTTTTACATCTAAAATCAACGAGTTATTATATTGTTTAAATTCATCCATACCCCAATCTTTTGGGTTCTTTTTTTTCCAGTCTACTTTACCTTTTTTAATCTCTTCAAGGGCTACAGTATTCCTATCATCTGCTGGTGACCGTACCTCTTGTACCGCCTCTGCTTCTTGCTGTTCTTCCACAACAGTTTCACCCATTTCACGGAAACCTTCAGGTATTCTGCTTAGCGGCCTACCATTAAAGAAGAATACAACCATCTTTTGTTTAGTATCATCATTAATGTATTGTTTACTCTGAAAGCCAGAGAACCTAGAGCCAGTACCACCGTACTGACCATAGCCACCCCCAACAGGTTCAGGTACTACACCACCCTCTGCAAAGCCTTGTGGCATCTCTTCTTCTTCAACTTCTAGCTCATCATCTCTGAAGGGTAGCTCATCACCTTCTTTAATACGATCAAAGCCTTCTGCTGCAGCATTCTGTAACTCATTAAAGAAGTCTTCCCCAAAGTACCGTACAGTCTGGGCATTAATAATAAACTCACCTTCACTGACACGCACGTCAATATCGTCACGTACCTCAGAAGGTTTAGCGCCTATAGGAGCAGTGTTCCCACTTACAGGGTCTTCCTGCTCGTTCATAATGAGTTGCATTTCTGTTTGTGCTTGATTGCTCACTTTACCACCCTCTGCAAAAGTAAAATTTGCATCTAAAAGTTTTATCGTATCTCCACCATCCCAAGAAGACTTTAGTTTATTTACTCTTACATTATTTGGGAGTTTGTCTTTTAATAAACTTTCAAATACATTAGCCCAATCAAGGGATATGCCTTTTTCACTTAAACTAGCTGGTCCCAGATTTAAGGCAGGTTTACTAGGAAGACTTATACTTGGGCTGCTTTTTGGTGCATCTTTTTCTATTTGTCTTATTACTTCTCTACCTAAGGAGCTTTCTTCTGAAGGAGTAAAGTTTCCTGTAACTGCATCCCACATACCTACTAAAGCGTCTGTGTCGCTCTCTTTTACAGATATGGTTTCAGCTTCCTCTATAGGCCTAGCCCTTGGCCTGACAGGGGGTGGGTCATTCTTTTTTGGTCTAGCTCGTGGCCTAACAGTAGGTTTTGACTTTACACTAGCTTTCGCTGAAGTATAAGCTTCACGGGCCTCTCTGCCACCTAGTCCATAATCTCTCTCAGGCATTTACTTCATCCCGTAAATATGTTAATCTGCGTAGTGCAGCAATCTCACCCTGAGCACGATACACACCTTCAATAGATGTCTCTTGCTCTAACCTACGTTGCGCTACATCAATCTTACTGTCAAGCACCTCTAAGAAGTCATCCCATAGAGGCTTATCGTTTACTAGCTTCTTTATTGTCATGTACCAGTAAACCCTTGCTCACCCGGTGTAGGTACTGTACCCGTACCAATGTTACCGCCACCTGCTCCTGTGGTATCTGCTACGCCAACTCCTGCTTGCTCTGGGGCTGCTCCGGGCGTAGGTGGTGGCGGTGGACCTTGCTCTGCACCTGCTGGGGGTTCAGGTGGTGTAGTAAACTTCTTGAGTATCTCTGCTTGGATAGCAGCATCACCCAAAGAGTTCGTCACCTTATCAGGGTCAAGGTCCATACTCTTAGCAATCTCACGAATAATATAGTCAGACTTTACAAACGGCATGAGTGCTGGGTTAGAGGCTACACCCATGAACTGCATCAGTCGTTGACTGCGTACCTCGTTAGCCATCAGGCTCTCTGTACCAGAAGCTTTTACCTCTAAGTCTCCTTTGATTTCCTTGTCGAAGTCGAACTGCATATTAAACGCAAAGAACGCCTTACCAATAGGACCAATAAGATAGTCATCTACGTTCTTGACAACATTTCGTATAGAGCCGTTAGCTGCAGACATAAGCATACTGATGCCAGAAGCAGTCCTTCCCACTCCTGATACTCCAGTTTGTCCATGTGCGAACGAAGGAAATCCCGTACTCTCATCTGCTAATACCCTTGCCTTATCAAATAGTTGCATGTTTTCGTTGGCTACATTGGGGAACTTAGTTCCAAAAATGCCTTGACCCGGAGCACCCCCCTGTCTACGAAAAATCTTGCCGGGGTACACGGATAAGTCCTGACCCGGTACAAGATTGGTTTCATCAACTTCTATAATAAGATTACCTGACAGGGCAGCATTATCTATCGCCATACGCATGAAGCCATTCATAAGCGTCTGCGTATCGTCCATGTTCTCTGCAATACCTACACCAAAGAAGGAGTAAGGGTTAAGTTCGTAGGGTACAGCGTAGTACGGAATACGTGTAGGCTTGAAAGGATTAAGTACAAGACGTAGTACTTCGTTGTTACAAACCCATACGTTTACATTTACTTGCTCTGCATCTTTAAGCTCACGAGGAATACGTACACCGTTTTCTTCTAGTATATCTGTGTCAACGTAACCCCAAAACTCTAGGACTTCATAGCGCTCTGGCGAACCTGATTGCTGGTCATCGTCCTGCATATCCTGTTCCCAATACTTCTTGTCGTAGGACTCACCAAGCTGGATAGCCTTCTCAACAGAATCTGTTCTAAAGAAAGGACGAGACTTCAAGCCACGCATCTGAGAGCGTGTCATTCGATGGCGCTCAATTACGTACTCTGCTTCATCCATGTTGTACGCATCAGGATCAGGGTAGAAGTTCCACACAGATACATGGCTAGTGGACGGTACAGTTTTGATGGTAGGATCGTATTCACCGTCTTCATTCCAGTTAGGGTACTCTTTGTCAATTGCAAACGGACCCTTCATAATACCTGTACCAAACAAGGCCATCTCAAAAGACGTATGGCGAAGCTGTTTATTAGCTCCACTCTCTTCTAACTGATCATGTATTTTCTTTTCCATCTTCTTAGCTGCGACCATAGCAGGATGGAATGTTACTGTATCTTGAGTTGTACCCGGACCTTCCATAACTTTGTCAGACACAGCCTCAAGCTTATTCTGTAGTGGACCCATACGTTTCATACGGTCATACATTGTCTCGCCCGGCTTCAGCTTTTCATCAGGGTCAAACAGAAACTTTACTTTAGGTTCTTGTTCAAAAGCACTACGCAGTGGGTCCGTAGCTTGCTCAGTCTGTGGGTTCAGGCTGATATGCATAGATTCTGCTACACCCTCAGGTAACGTTGTAGGGTTTACCGTTAGAGGGAAACGAGCATTACCAAATAGAACATCTACGATCTGACCGTAAGCTGCGAGGGTCTTTGTCTTTGTAACCTTAACAAAGATACGAGACTTCTCAGCCTCAGTAAACTGTACATCACCGCCATACAAACCTCTGTAGTTTCGGTAAGCACGTAGCCATCGGTTCTCATCTGCGTATCGTGCATCTTCTGCACGGCTAAACCGTGACTCAACGTAAGACACTACACTAGGTACATCTAAGTCATCACCGTCTTGAATAACAGACACGTCATCTGTTTCAAACAGTTCACCTTGTTCGTTTACATTATCTTCTTCTGCCATGTTACTTAGTATCCAAAGGTTGAGTCTGCAGCCTGAAATCCTGCATTATGTGAAACTGGGTTGAAGTCCCATAGAGAACTTCTAGGTCTTGTCATTATACCATACCTAATAGCATCGTACAAGTGATCTTCCGCATTAGTATCTACGTCTTCTGGATTTCTTTTATCCAAAGGGATACTAGGTAGTTGAGCTACGCAGTTCGTGCAAGTCGAAAAGAACACTAACCTTGGCTCATCTGTGTACTCATCAACCTGCAAACGGCGGTGAAGCTCGTTTTTACCTGCGACCCTAGAGCCTCGTGAACGGTCTGAAGGCCTCCACCTGCATCCCTTTGCGTTCATCTGCTCTGCCAAGGAAGGGCCAGTGTCACCTCGTTTGTGCCACAGGGAGCTATCTAACACACCGTATCTTATACTACCATCGCCACTCTCAGCTTCAAGTACCATATCCGCTAGATCAGTAGCTGTAACCTTAGAACAATATAACTCTCTGTATACAACAAGCTGCTCGCTGGGTGATACAGCAAACCAGACAACCCCTGTATGACTTCCGTAGCCGTAGTCGCAAGCTCTAAACTTAGTCCAGCTTGAGGGTATTTTAAAAGGGTCCACGACATGTATGGCTCTGTTCCACTCAGGGAAGGCAGCACCTTCATTAACATCCCAATTACCTTCTAGTAGTTGCTTGCGTTGATGTTCTGGTAGTGACAGAAGCATGGCTTCATAGTCGCCACTATCAGCTAAGTAAGGATTATCAAAGAGGCTGGCAGGTATAAACCTTCTCTTGAATAGGGGTTGACCAGCTTTACTATGCCCTGCAGGGAAGCGCAACACCTCACCAGACTCTATGTCCGTTGCCCAGAAAGGTGTATTAGGTGATGCTGGGTCAATGAACATTTTCTTAACCCAAGCATGGCCGACACCGCCGGGGTTAGTAGTAGCTCGCATGTACAAACCTAAGTCCTTGTTTGCACTACGTAATCTGGATCGCATATAGTCCCACGCAAAACTGGAGGACCACTGAGTGAGTTCGTCAAAGGCTACGTAGTTAAACGCCTGACCTTGGTAGCGCATAACGTCTGTGTCTCTGTCCAAGTACGACATCCAAAGTGTGCCGCCTCTTGGTGTAGTCCATTGCGACTTACGCTCAGACCACTTTATTCCGGGTATAGCCTTAGGGTACAACTCTTGGCTTTTCTGTATGAGTTCCCTAAGTTCTTCTGTTGTGTGTCGTACAAGCAGACCACTGAAGTCTGAGTTGTTCATATTACGTAAAGGGTCAGCTAGGGTAGCGTAGGACTTACCACCACCTGCAGCGCCACCATATAGCACCTCACGTTCACCTGAAGCTAGGTACTCTGTCTGAGGTCCGGGGTTGGGCCTAAAGACAATGTTCTGTGCTTCCTCTACGTCATACTCAGGGGGCTTAGCTACTGCTGATATCTTCTTGGTCTTCGTAGGTGTAGCGGCCTGTGTAGTTTTTTTCGAGCGCTTCGATCTGGTGTAACGTTTTTTGGAGCCGCTTGGCGTACTCACGTTTAATTGTAGTAATGTGCTTTCTTTTTCTTTCGACATCTATACGTTTCTTTAAGCCATCATGTGTTATATCTCTACCTGACTGTGTAGTTAGCCACGCCGATACTTGACGTAGGCTGTACTGCTTCAGGTGTTTCTTAGCTAACTCTAATAGCTCTAACTCCTTTGGTATAGGGTTTAACCACCCA
>Ga0181393_1000197_pt1 | contig 22362 bp, 20 predicted proteins | sample 16SPOviralmetaG_FD_130122 | JGI IMG/M metagenome (GOLD analysis project Ga0181393, IMG submission 130122) | Marine viral communities from the oligotrophic San Pedro Time Series (SPOT) site, San Pedro Channel, CA, USA - 16 SPOT_SRF_2010-10-21 | ecosystem: Environmental > Aquatic > Marine > Strait...
AAATATAATAGCAAAGCATTTAAAATATTGCCTTTGAAAAAATTAGACAAAGAAGAAGTTGGTGAAGTTGATTTTGATATTTTACCTAATGTTCCATTTTTAGCGTATGTGATTGGTTCAGTTAAAAGCGGTAAGTCCCTTTTTATGGCAAATTTATTTTTTAATCCAAATTTTCCATACAAAGATACTTTTGATATTAAGATATTAATTTCAAATACCGCATACAATGATAAAATTATGAAACCTATTTTAGAGCAATTTGACTTTGTATTTACAGATTATACTGACGCATTGTTAGAAGAAATCATAACAATGGTTGAAGACGACCAAAGTAAATCTAAATATTTATTAGTGTTAGAAGATATTATTGGTAATGTTAATGTTAAGAGAGCTGGAGGAAAAGTTGATACACTTACTGGATTGACTACAAGATATAGGCATATTGGGAATGAAGAACAAGAAGGTAAAATTTCTATATGTATTATATCACAATATTTCAAATATTTAAATGCTATCCAAAGAATTAATGCTTCGGCATATTTTTTAATGGGAAACTCGCCAGAAATAGAATTGAAGAAAATGTCTCAAGAATTAAGTGTATTCGGAGGGAGTGAAAAAGAATTTATAGAAATTTATAAAAAATCTAAACAAGAACCATTTGATTTTTGTTTTTTAAATATACAAGACCTTACCGCACGACGAAATTTTGAGGAAAAAGCATTGTGGGATACAAGTATGAAGAGCAATGGCGAAGAAGAAGAAGAATCCGAAAATAGTAGCGTTGAAAGTGGTGCTGAAAGTGAATAAAAAAATATTTATTAATAATATATATTATGGCATATTTTAATCAACTACAGGGTTATATGAGTAATTTGAAAGAAGGACAAGCACATATGGACGATATGAAGAATGAAGCAATTAATAAAAAGACTGCTGGTATTGAAGATAAATTCAATGCTATTACTCAACAGGCAGAAGGTTGGGGTGGAGCAATAGCACAAGCAGGTGTAGTTTGGAAACACGGACGAAAAGTATATGAGAGATTAGGTAAGGCAAAAGCAGACGCAACTACTACACCAACAACTACTACACCAACAACTACTACACCTGACCCAACGCAAGTCGGCGGAGACGGAGGTGGGACTGGAGTTTCAGCAGACCATATAGCACAAGCATCCAATGACGCAAGGGCAGGTAATTTACCTGACGCAGCACCATTTCCAGCAGCAAATCCAGCACCAACACCAGCACCAGCACCAACACCAGCACCTGACCCAGCAATAGCACCTGACCCAGCCGCTAATGTATTAAGTCCTAGTCGTATGGTTGTTAGAGGAGCAAACAATCAACCACCAGTTCAAACAGGACAAGGAGTAAATCAAGCAAGGGCAGGAGCTGGAGACCAAGCATCCAGCACAGATTTAGCAGGACTTCGTGGAGACCAAACATTATCAAGATTATACGGACGGACAGGACGACAACCACCAAATCCTAATACACCACCACAAGGAAACCAAGGTGGAGCACCAAGAAGTTCTGGAGACGGACGAGGTGGCGGAGCAAATCCTGGGGAATCTAACCTAGCGGATAATGCTGGTGCTTTGGGAGACGACGCTGGTTCAATTGGAAGTCGTGTTGCTGGGGGAATTAGACAACTCGCCAGTTCAGTAGGTGGTGAAGCAGGGGGTAGTTCAGTAATGGGTGCTGTTAATGCTACATTAGATTCTATACCAATTATAGGAGAAGTGATAGGAATTGGGACTATGATTGGGGGATTAATACACGGATTACACAAGGGAGGCGAAGAAACGAGAGAAGGAGCAGCACAATCCGCTGGTGGTTCAGGTTCAGCACAAGGCGGTATCGCTTCCACTAAGGTTTTCAGTGGAAATACACTCGGAAGCGGAGGCGGAGGATACATTGCTTAGGTGTTTCAATGTTTTTTTATGCTTTGACTTACCCCCAAATGATACATCGCAATCACAAATATCACAATGCCATACTTTACCTTTGATTGATTGTTGATATTTTTTCAATCTCGCCAATTCTTTTTCGTGATTCTTCCAATAATATACTTTTTGTTTTGCTGCCCATAGTTTTGGTGCTTTAGCATATCTTTTTTTATGATATTCTTTGGCAGTTCCAGTCGGTGTATTTTTATTAATTATAAATCGGTTAGTGTCTTTATGATTATCCATAAAAAATCTTTCTCTAATTTTTAAATCATATCGCATAATATCTCTATGTTGTTCCAGCATTTCAAATTCTAAATCACCATTTATCAATCTCGTCATACATTGATTAGATAGGGAGTTGTGCTGTTTTTTACGAGCGTCCAAATTAGAACAAGACCCATAATAAATTTTATCGTCAGTATTAGAGAAACACCTATAAATTATGCCAACAGGCAGAATTTCTAATTGAAAATCAGTTAAATCAGTCATTATATAATTATATCGTATATTTTTGTCTTTAAGTATAAACGCCCATACTTTAATTCCAATCAATTACAATTGGTTGATTAATTTTTTTTGCTTCTTCTTCTTCTTTTTTTTTAGTATTTTTAATATGAATTTTAGATTTCAAATGATTGCCTATATGACCCCTACTTATTTCACGCTTACATATATCACACATTACTTTTTCTTTCAAATATTCAGTATAACGAGACATTATAAATATATATAGAACATTATTCTTTAAGTTAAGTTTCAATTGCCTCTAATTTAGCACATATATGGTTAGTCCCAGTCGGAGTTTCTAAATTAGTTATAGTTGCTGTGATAAAACTTCCAGCAGGGACTTTATGATTTAATGGATAATCAATATGATTTGTGGAAGTTGCTAAAAATAATTTGGTTAATAATTGTTTTCTTCCAGTTGCTAAATCCTGTTCTTCTACACGGAGGGTTGAAGCAGTCTGGCAGTAAGAACTTATGTGTAATGCTTTCACTAACAACTCTTTTCCATATGGAACTCCGTGTGTTAAAACTTTTGATACACCCTCATTCGGTTTTAATACACAACATACAGAAGAAGCAATTTTAGCACTTATAGTTCCAGCATTTACATTTCCTGACCCAGCAGTTAATACACTGATTTTATGAACTACAGCAAAGGTATTCACTCCACTCAATAGACTTCCAGCCGATGTCCCTGCCATTGTGTAAGTTGATACTCTTTTTTTGTATCTATTTGAGTCAGCAGTATCACAAAATAACCCTTCTACACTTACTGTTCTCGCCCCTGTTCCAGCAGCAGTATCATTAGCAGAAGTTGAAATTAAATCTAATCCGTCGCCAGTATTTAATAATTTTATAAATAACAATTGATTACCTCCTCCGAGAGTGTTTGTCCCAGCAGTTATAGCATCGTCAATACCTAAAATATTTTTATTTTGGACTATTGTTGCCTTATCTTTTATTTGTGTATAAATCGGTTCTACAATATTCAATAAACTCATTATATATTATTGAGATATTTTAATTATGAAAAAAAAAATATATTAATAATATATAAAATGTCTGTTGCTGAAAACTCTAAATTTATTTCCCTCGTTGCCGATAATGGAACTGAATTTACCTCCGAACAAAAAGCCATATTTACAATTCACCCAGATATTGGTTTTGTTAAGGGTAAAGATAGTTATATTTCATTTGATATTCTAAATGAAGATATTAATAGTCGTGTTGCTGTATTCCCTGCTACTGCTGGTGCTTCGTCGGTTATAGACCGAATTGATATTTATTCCCTCGCAAACGGACAACTATTAGAATCACTTACTAACTACAACTTATGGTCTTCTATTGAAAATCAATATTTAGAAGAAGACAACCAACACAACTCCCTAAAAAATGGTGTTGCCGCCGATTGCCGTGCCTATCAATGTGCCCAAGACCCTGGAACTAAAGTAAATACAATAACTGAAGTCGGTAGAGACGCATTCCACCGAAACACTGGCGAGTTAGGAGCATTAAACTTTTCTCAAATTTCGTCTGGTATTGGGGCTCAATCCGATGTCGTGGATACAGATATTGATATTGAAATGTGTGCTAAAAAATTCTCTCCAAGAAAATTCCTTATTCCATTAAAGGCAGGTATTTTCTCTCATTTCGGTGTTAGTGAAAAACTTACTCCAATTCTTTTATTCGGTGGATTAAGGATTGAAATTACATTCGCCAGTGATAAAAGAGTTATGACGAGAGTATATGGTAAAACTGATACTGCTGATTATAAAATGGACTCTTATGCTAATGGTCTTCCAGTTAATGAAATTACCCCTTCTGGAGGTGGTGCGACTGCCGTAACTTTGAAACAAATTGTTATTACCGACAGCGTCACAGACCCAGCGTTGCTCGGTATAACACGAGGTTCTAAAATGATATTACAGAAAAATACTGCTGGTGCTGGAGCGGACAAAGTTAGTTTTGTTGTTGAAGGTGTAAGACGAGTTAATAAAGCTACTGGCACTAATGGGACTAAAGTATGTTTGACTTTTGCTGCTGATTTGACTGCTATGACTGGAACAGCAAGTAATCGAATTTATTTCCAAGACGCAACCGCTGCTTTGGATACACAGACTTATAAATTAAAGAATGTTGAGTTAAAAGTCTTACAAGTCATTCCGCCTTCCAGTCTTATGAAAAGTATTATTAAGGAAAGTCAATTTGATTTTATTTCTTGGGATTGTTTCTTAGATAATTTACCGAGTTCCTCGCTATCACACCAGAGTGAAATTACTTCTGTAGCAAGTGCTGCTAAATCTATATTCACTCATTACATTTCAGTCGGACACCAAGACAATCACTTCCACCAAAATTATTATGCTGGGCAACCACCTCACAATACTCACCTCAACTCAATTCAATATTTTATTAATAACAAACTCTATCCACTCAAAGCATACAATCCTCAAGCAAAATCGGATAAAGTAGTTAATATGAATGAAGTAGTTAAGGCATTCCAAACTATAGGCAAACAAGTTAAAAAACTTGGTGAATGTAGAGCAGGTAATATTGGTGATTACACAAATACTTACCTACACGCACGAGAATTAGCACGAGGCGAACAATTCGTATATAATTTAAAAGACGCTGAACCACAAATCAGATTAGGATTTTCCGACGATAGAAGTGTTGCTGGAACTGGAATGTATGCTGTTAAAAACTCACGACTTATACACTTTGTCTTTTCAGTTAAAACCATAATGGTTAATAAAGATAATTTACAACTTGTATTATAATTAAAAATGTCCTAATATTGACCGACTTTTTGAAAGTGTTGAAGAATTATTTTTTAATAATAATTTTGTAATTAAAATGTTTTATATATATATAAAATGCCGATTGAAAAGAACTATTTTAGTATTTCGCCTATCAATGATAATCCCCTCCAAAGTAGTGGAGCAAATGGAGTTGCTGGTGGTTTCTCATTCAAAGAAAGCAACCCAATTATTAAATTCAGTCTCCCAGCAGTTGAAAAACTATTAGAAACGAAAACACTGGTTCTATCTGGACAATTCATATTAAAAGACCAAGCAACTGACGAAGGTTTCAGAGCACCTAATTATACTAATTTAAGTAATGAAAATAATGGTAATGATATTGAACCTTCTACTGCCTGTAATTTTCCAAATCACGGCGGAGTTCAGAATGTTATAGATAAAGTTGTTATTCAGACCAAAAAAACTAACACTGAATTAATTAATATTCATAACTATCCAGCATATTCCTCACTTAGAGAAGCATACACAAACAACGACGAAGACTATTTATGGGGTGTAGCAGCGAACCGAACCCTCGCCCAAGGAACTCACGCTAATCTTACTAACCGACGAATGAATATAGTTGCTGATAAAACCGCTCAACAATTAAAAACAAATAACAATAAAAATCTTGGTGTTCCATTTTCACTCAAGTTAGATATTGATTTATTCCAAAGTGGTGATATTCATTTAGGTCAAGCATACACTAATGGTCTTATGCTTACTATTCACCTCGCCCCTGATAGTTCATTCTTATTCCAGCGATTCCGTGATAAAGGTAGTGCCGCCGCATTTGATATTTCCAATAAAATGTATTTATTAAGGAATCTCAAATTAGAAGGGCGATACATAGTCCCAACTCCTCAAGAACTTTCTGCCTATCAAGCACAAATTCCACTCAACTCTCAACTCAACTTACTCAATGATATTCACGCCGACCAAGATAATATTTCATACACTCCTCAACTCAATCAGGTTAAAGCATTCTGTAATTTATATTTAGATAAAGACCAAACCAACAACCTCAACTATCAGCAAAATAACTTCCGACTTCCTGTTGGAATGAAACAAATAGAACACAAAAAAGACAACCTCAGATTTCCATTTACATTCCCACTCAAAGTCCAACCTAATTTTGAAAGTCTCGTAGAACTTGGTGAAGGTTCAATTAATCCAACACAAACTCTCAATCGTGAAATGATTATGGGTGATATTGAATTACGAAAACACTTTGAAAGAGCCTTACTCGGAGGTCAAGAAGCAATGCGGTCTTCGGCAACTATGGCACGAACCGCCAAGAATTTAGAATTTGATTATGAAGATAGGACAACTGGTATATATCACGCTGGTAATGATTCAAATGAAGGCACAGCGGTAGTAGCGACTGACGGAGTTGGCAATCAACTTTTTCCAGAATTACTTGGTCTTGGCACAGATTACACTTATGGTCTCGGTAATACAATGGCATATATCAATCGTGATTACAGCAACTCGGTGGTCAGTGGTGTTAATAATGGTTCTCTCCTCCTTCCAGTTGATAGGCGTAATAAATCAGAACTGGTACAGACCTTTGTTAAATACAACGCTCAACTCAATTTACAAACATTAGTTAAAACAATGTAAAATATTTGTTAATAATATGTTGAAAGAATTTATTGATAGGATAAAGTGTAAGATATTTATTTGTTGTAAGTCCAAATGCTCTATGAATACCGAGTTGCCCCAAGAGGTAGAAGCGAAAATTCATTACGATTATTTCACGAAGAAACCAAAACAATTTTCAACTCGGTCGCTCTAAGTATAGCGTTAAAATATTTAATAATATTATGGATTTAAAGATTTATAAAATCAACAATGGATATAAAATTGGAAAGAAAGACGGCACAAGGTTAGACGAAAAATATGGTCGCCGATATTATATTACAAAGAAACCTATGCGACGAGATACTGCTAAAATTATGTTAATGAAACTACAATTGGCAGAAAGAGGAATGCGAATTCAAGTTAAAAGCAAAAAAAAGAAACCAGCAGACGGATATATGATAATAGACCCAAAGAAAACCAAAAGGAAATGGGTATATACTGACTTACCTTGTAATGAATTCAAAGAGTTCTTAATTTATTTATAATTTTCTCTGTTATATATATAAAATATGACTTCTATAAATTTAGTATCGCCAGTTGGAAACGGACACACTTACTCAGTGCGATTTAGAGAACCATTAGTTATAGAACCAAAATCTTCAGTGTATTTAAATTTCGCAAAATTTAAAAGAAACTCAAGCATATATTTTACTCAAGACCAAACAATTCAAGTTATACTTAAATCAGTTTTACCAACAGTATTACCAGCAGAAACAGGAACAAAGAACACCACAATGGAAAATGACGGAATTATAACAATCCCAGCAATTAATCCAGAGACTGGACTTACTGGATATACACCAAAAGAATTAGAAAGAACAATTGCTATAGAATTAGGTGGCGATTCAGAGGCAGGAACTTTTGGAATGCGAAAAAATGCTGACGGCACACCGAGTCAATTATTTTTATATGAACCCATTTTTGAACTCAGTAATAATAAAACAATTAATATAGGATTTTATAAAGATTATCAACTCTTAGACTTACCAAGTGTTATAACTATGAGGGCAACAGATAAAATATTAGCAGATACCGCCACCGCTGGGATTACATATAAAAGCACTTCTACTAATGCTGGAGAAGTGTATTATGATAGTTATGCTATATCTAACGAACATTATGATTTTTCATTCGCTTCTGAATTAGGAACGGCGACAGAAAATCACAATATAATTCAAATGAAAACAAATACACCTATTGGAACACAGACTGGCGGTGTATGGTTCGGTCTAACTTCGCACGAAATTATGGACGCTCAAGCATTATCAGGGTCAAATACAAATTGGACTGGGTATCAAACGGCAGCAAACGATGTATTTACTTACGGCACTGTAAATAATAGAACGCCAGTCGGCGGAGCAACAGCGAGAACAATTCCAGCGTTATACAAACCGAACGGCACTGGTTCAGTTACGGCAGCAGAAGTTGCTAATCAAGCAGACGCAAAAACCTATGTTCCACAATGTTTCTTAGGAATTGAGATTACAGGTTCAAATCACCCAACTGACCCAAATACATTAATATTATGGCGAGGCGGAAATACAACCACAAGATTTAATGCCCCAGCAAAACCAGCGTCAGTTATGAATTCTATGAAACGAATATGGAGCACACCATTAGCAAATTTATTAAAAGGTTCTGACCCAGCCCATACTAAAGTTAATCTCGCATTCCAAAGTTATTGGGCGGAAGGATTTTCTGGAAAAAGCAGAGATAAATTAGAGTTCAGAGTGTATAATATGATTAATTCTAATTATATTGATACAAGTAATTTAATTTATGATAGTATTAATTCAATTCGTTGGTTAAGTTATTCATTCTTCCAACAATCGGCAGCAACTGGGACTGATTTAGAAAAAAGGCAAAAGGCAGGTTCTCAAATTCCATTCAATGTATTATGTTCGGCACAAGTCGCTGGTGAAGGTTGGGAAGAAATAAAAATGGCTGGATTTATTAAAACTGGTTCTGAATCACCTACTGGGTTAGCGTCAAACACTAAACCTATTACATTAGTTCAGCAATATGAATTGAAATGTTCTACTGAATTGGCAAGATTTTTAGGTGTAAATCAAACTGAAGGAATGAATCCAAATATGGCGGAGAGCACCGCCGCAAGAATAGTTAAAACTGACGCAGACCAACACACTGACGAAAGTTATTCTATATTTGTTAAGAACTTACCTATTAAGGCATATAAAAATATTCAGTCTAAAGCAATGTCGGCAGGTAATAATATTCAAGCAGCTGGTTATTCACAACCAATTTTACACGATATTCCAACACCTTACTCTGATAGTAAAACTATTAATAGTGGAAGCGGAGATATAATTGTTGGAACTTTCCAACCAAGCATTAAGAAAACACTGGACTTAGATAATAATAGGCAAGTTCTCAACTCATTGGATATAGAAATCCGAGATATTGAAACGAATGAAATTGCTGAAGGATTAGCAGGGAGTGTAATTAATTTTACCATACAGAAGGGAATGGATAGTTGCCACTGATTTTTTATATTTATTATTTTTATGTATAACCATAAAAAAGTTAGAAGACCGAATACATTGGAAGCACAAATTAAAGTTAAGAGATTTGACCCAGCAGAATTAAAAGCGTGGAACTCATTATATTCGGATATACAATTTAAAAACAAAAAACACAATTCCCAAAAAATATTTGACGGCGAAGTTCAAGCAGACCAACCTAACAAAGAAGCTCCAAAAGAAGAATATGATATTGAAAAAAAACAAAAACCTAAACCTCATAAAAAACCGAAGAAAAAGAATCCGAAGGTATTTCAAGAAAAAAAGAAAATGAAAAAATAAAATATATTAATAATATATAAAATGTCTATCGCTGAATTACTCGATTACGGATTGAAGGAAGTGCCACAACAAGCAGAAATTAGAACTGAAACTATAGAACCCAACAACGCAACCACAGATTTGTCTAAAGTATTTAAATATACTATTCGGAATGTTGGTTTCTTAGAAGGAACTTCTATGCTTACTTTCAAATTAAAACGATTACAAGGTGCTAATGAAAAATACAGAGTAAATCTTTGGAGCGGTGCTTTGTCGTGTATTAAAAACGCTCACTTACGAATTGGTGATTATGAAGTTCAGAACGCTCAGGACGTAGATAGAATAGCAGCAATGTTAAATTTAAATAAATCAGTCTTACAGCGACGAAATGTATTAGGTCATTATTTAGGTAATTCATTAGAATTACAAGCAGACGATAATAACGCAGAACAAGCAATTAGGTCTTCGGTCGTAGGGTGTAGTGGTCGTGGTCAGATTGTCTATGATAGAGTTAATAGTGGTGTTGATTTTGCCGAGTTAAATGGTGCTGGTAATGCCAAAGTTAATTCGCTATCAATTGTTGATACAACAGCTAACAATGAAAAATATGGTATTCCCCTCTCTATGATTTTCCCCTGCCTCAAGGGTCGGTCTCTTCCATTATTCTTATTCACTGATTACAATATTCAGTTAGAATTTGAAATGAACTTCGCCGATAAATATGCTTACAATCTCGCTAAAACTCCACTCCTCGCTCCTTCGGTAGTTGGTGCTGCTGACGCTGGTGCTCCATATGTTGCTGGAACTCAAGATATTGGTTTCAATGAAGTCCAACTCGTGGTTGATTATATGCTCCCTCCTTCGTCAGTGATTAATAATTATTTAGAACAAACTTCTAAACAAGGCGGATACAGATTTGAATTTCCAGAAATTTCAGTTGTTAAAAAGAAATTATCTGCTGTTGGAACTTCTAAAGAACCTCAAGAAGTGGAACATAGGTTAGGTCAAACTGGCAAAGAAGTTCATAATATTGTTATGGCAAAACGATTTGTTGATAATTTAAAACAAGACGGAGCGGTATTCTCACGAGTAGTTGCTGCCAGTGCCACAGCAATTAATGGAACAGGTATTAATGGTCTCAATTGTGAAAATATCTCAATTGGAGCAAGGGTTTCTTCTACAGGAATTACAAGTGGTCAAACAGTATCCGCCGTTAATGTTGAAGGACGCTCACTTACCCTAAGTGCTGCTGCCGATGCTAACCAAACTGCTGAAACTACAATTACTTTTAAAAATCCGAACTCAATGGGATTAGCAAGAAAGATTTTAGGACACCAAGCAATCCACGGCATAGACGAAGAAGAATACAATGTAGAAGTTAATGGATTAGATTTATACCCTCAAAATATATATAACAACGCCTCATTCTACAATCAAATGTCTATGGTAATGGGTGAAGATTTAATCCTTCCTCGCCCAATGTATTATAATGACCCTAATGCTGAAAGGCAGAGGTTAGCCCCAGTTCAAGACGGATTAGTCGCTCAATACAAACCGCTCGGTGCTGACCTTTCTAATGGAATGACTGGTGTTGTTGGAGGCGGAACTACTATTATGTCTGGCAGTCCATTAATTTGGAAATACAAACGAAAACCACGAATGAACGGACAAGGCGATGGCACTAACGCAACAAATAACGCAGCCGAAGTAGCAATTGATTACAGAGGCGAAATGGACGTAGATTATTACATTACACACTCAAGAGTCGTTGTAGTTAAAAAATTACCAAAGGGCACTTCGGTTATGGTTAGTTCCTAATCAATTTATTTTTTATTTTATATTCATATATTATATATGTCGGCGACCAAATCTTACTATGTAGATATTAATAGGTTCTCCGCTCAAGACAGCGAGAGCGATACAACAAATATTTGGGATTATAACCTAAACGATACTATAGTCGCTCCTGCTGGAAGCGAAGTAAGTATCCACCAAGCATTTATTAATCAAAAAGGTATAACTGGACAGAGTATAGAAATTGAGGAAGATATAAATGAATCTATAAATTATTATGCTTACATTTCAGAACAAGACCACTCAATTCCAGTTATAGGCGATGTTGTAGATAAAAAGGCAGGGAAACGAGTTAATGTAAACGGACACACAGATACTCATTTAGATTTATTAAATAATGTGGCACTAACCAACGCAACAACACCAAATTCAGGACGAGAGAAACTATGGGGTTGGACTCCACCAGAAGGAACACGAGAACATTTAGAATCATTTAATTTTGGAGGTAGTGGAGCACCGCTTATATTGAGTTCTAAACCTGATTTTGATAAAACACAATCAATTATATTAAATTGTAGCACGGTAGTTCCAACCGAAAATGTATGGAATTCTTATGGAAGTCAAGGTGGAACTGACGGACTAATCCATACAACCAGCGGTTCAACTCAAATTCAATTTCTAACACCACTTAATGGTCTCATTAGACCAAACGCCTTAATAGAAGGGGAGACGGACGGAAGTGCTCCAACAGGAATAGCAGTAGGAACACGGATAGTATCTGTAGATTTAGCGACTGGGATTGGGACTATGGATAATAATTCAAATTTTACTGGCAATGTATCAGCACGAGTTAAAAATAGTGGAAATGGATACGACCAAGGAGCACATACTATATTCTCACTAAATACCTTTCCAATCACAAGCGATATTAGTAAAATAATTAAAGTCGGAATGCGGTGTAGATTTACGACTAAAAATGGACAAGGAGGAATAGGTAATCCACGAGCGTTGGAGGTAGTAAATCAGAATTATAATTTACAAGTTAAAACAATTTCGGCAGACGGAAGTTCTGCTACAATTGGAGAATTTGCTGACCCTTATAATACAACATTTAAAAATGTTATTCTTTTGAGCACCAATAATACCCACGTTGAATTTTCATTAGACCCAAAGTTTTATTTGACCCCAGTAGTTCTAACGAATAATATTTTTATTAAAAAAGGGACTTACGGCATAGAACAACTCATTACAATTATAAATAATCAATTTAATGGAATATATAAAGACAAAACACAAATCCCAACAAATCCTATAACAGAAGCATTAATAAATCAAGATTGGAATGGACTTTTAAATTCAACTAAAAACGGACTTACTAAAGTTATAACACCAATTCAATACACAGCACCACCTGATAATGTTGCTAAGACAAGGATTTCACCTCTTCTCATTGATACATTATCGGACGCTTACCCTGACCACACTTTTGTTAGTGCTTATGATTATGCTGGACTAAGAAATACAAATCAATTAGAACCAAATAAATATGATTTTACCACAAATATAATAGAAGACACTGGATTAGGATATGTTGGATATATTCAAAATAATGATATGGTTAGATATAACAATTACAATAATACACTTATAACACCAACCGACGCTAATGGAGAGTATCGTTTCGGCAACGACGGAACTGCTTACTATGCTAGTTTCTCTGGTGGAACAGAAGGTAAAAAAATGGCTGACTATCAAATTATTAGGGGATATTCAGTAGGAGCACCAGAATTTAATATTCAATATGATACTGATTTATCAGCATTCTCACTAAATAATTTACATTCAAGTTATAGGATTGCCTCGCACGACAAACAAGGAAATCCTAATGCTAATGGTGGAGAAGTTGCTGTAGGTATAAAATCAACAACCGATATAGTAGATTATATACCTTGGTCTAATAATCAAAGTGTATATGGAGCAACCGCAAAGTCCAATGTTAATACTGGTGCTAACGACGATGTATATACTGGTAAAACAAATAGTGGAACTAATACAATAACCGATGTCCAAAGGTATGACGGCGACTCTGGTGAATATGTGGGGGATTTATTCAAAGTATCAATCAACGCTCAAATAGACCAAATTTCTGGTGGAGCACACGATTTCCCAGCTGGTGGAGCGAAGGTATTAGATTATGGTTCTTACAAACGAGGTATATTTGACCCTACAGACCAAAGTTTGTTATACTCTTTTGTTGTTAATAAAACATTTACAAACTCAAAGAGTATTGATTTTAAAATAGTTGGAGAGCAGTGTGATACGACCTTACAAAAGAAAATGAAACAATCTTATGAAAAACCATTAAGTCGTAATGGTGGAGTTATAGTCCATAATTTTGCTTATGAAACTGCTTTGAAATATGGTGATAGACGAAGTGTTGTTGATAAAGCAATTTATAATCCTCACGCCTCATTCAGCGAATTTTTCAGTTCCCCAAAACAAGCAAGAAAAATATGGAAAACAAAAACCTTATGGGGTAAGTTAGGTTTTACATACGAACAATTAAATGACGAAGATTATTTTGAGAATATTATTCAATATACAAATCCAACAGATAGGAAATTAAGAGGAATAACCACAGATACTCAAGTTGATTTAAGCACAATTCCAACCATTTCAACACAAAATAATCCTTCTAAAACAAGCATTGCTCCAGAATATGGTGGTGCTGATATGACCCACCCACAGAATTATAATAACTTTGATACAAACAGACCGAGAACAGCATTCCAGCGTCAATGGGACAAAGGGAGTAAAGACGATTTTGCTGGGGGTAGTAATGGAAGTAATAATTTTCAATATAGTGGAAGTCCTTACAATATGACTACTTGTATTAATGTGCTTTCAAAACCGACACCGATTTCCGCCCAAGAATTGCCGACACTTAGTCGCTTTGGATACTATTTAATAACAAGTGATTTAGTGCCAACATATAAAGATATTGTAGCGAAAGGCGACCCTCTCGGATTGCTCGGAGTTGTGCCGAAAACCTCATTATCTAATCAAGATTTTATCCCATTATCAACAAGCGACTTAGTCCAAGTATTAAATCAAGATACAATTATTAATAATATTAGAGTCAAAGTATTAAATCCTGACCTATCAAATCCTGACTTATCAAAGAATTCAGCAATCATATTAAGAATTGATACACCGATTCAACAACCTCCACAAAATACTGAAGAGGAAACTAAAACTCCAAAGAAAAAAAAAATATAATCTAATAATATAAATGTCGGATATTCAAGGTCAAATAGTTCTCGCAGAAAATTCAGCAGGTAATGGTCTCCAACGATTAAAATTAAATTCGGCTGGATTACTTCGTGTAGTCGCAGAGGCAACTTCTGTAAGTGCTAATCAAATTGATTTAAATACAGACGGATTAGAGGGATTAATTGGTTCAACAAATACGGCACTCGCCACAATTGACGGAGTGTTAGATAATGCTGAAGCACACTTAGGAAATATTGATACAGGTATCGATGTATTAGAGGCGTGTGTTGGTTCAAATAAAGTTAATGTTAATATTTCAAGCGGTAATATAACAGGGTTCGCAACGGCAACAAATCAAGCAACTATAATAGGGCACGTAGATGGTGTTGAAAGTTCGCTTACTGCTATAACTGGATATGTAGATGGAATTGAAGGAAAACAAGACACAATGATAGGGCATATGGACGGAGTTGAAGGATTACTTACTACAATTGATAGTGATACAGACGCAATTAAAACTTCTACGGCAGCAATGGTTGTAGATTTGGCAGCAATTGAAGTTATTAATACAAACGCTGAAGTTCATTTAGGAAATATTGATACTGGTGTGGATGTATTAGAGGCGTGTGTTGGTTCAAATAAAGTTAATGTTAATATATCAAGTGGTAATATAACTGGATTCTCAACAGCAAGTAATCAATCAACTATAATCGGACACTTGGACGGAGTGGAAGGAAAATTAGACACATTAGAAACAACACTTACCGCTATAGAAACAGACCAAGCAGCGATAGAGGTTCTACACACAGCAACAAATCAGAAGTTAGGTGATATTGAAACAGCAGTCCAACTCATTGACGACGCAATTAAAACAGAAGATTTAGCACATAGTTCAGGTGATAAAGGTATTCCGTGTCTAATGGTTCGGCAAGATTCTCATTCAGATTTAGCAGCAGACGGAGACTATATGATTCCAACTATAAATGCTAATGGTGAAATCAGGGTTACGAGCACCGCCGCCAGTGGAGGTTCAACTGAAGCAAAGCAAGATACAGTAATAGGGCATATAGATGGAATTGAAACTCTTATAGGTTCAACAAATTCTAAAATTGATACATTTGACGCAGTGTTGGACGCAAGTTTGGTAAAACATACTAATAACGAAACATTACTTACCGCACAAAATGCTTTGATTACGACTATTGACGGCGTGTTAGATAATATTTTGGTTAAAAATGGTGAAATTGAAACAACTAATAATGCTAATCAAGTTTTGTTAGGAACTATTGATAGTGATACAGACGCTATTAAAACCGCTGTTGAACTCCTATCAGCAAATCAATCTAAAACCACAACACAACTCCTATATGGAACTGGTAATTTAGTTGCTAATGGAACGCCTGAGAGTTCTTCTAATTCTGTAGAAATGAAAAATAATAGTGAAAGAGTTACGACATTTATTGAAGCCCAAAACGCTTCTTGGGACGCTTTTAATGAATGGTCGCACGACAATTCTACTTGGTTTACGGATACGAGTTTGAATTTTTCTGGAAACCAAAATATTATGTATCACGATTTTAAGAAGGGTAAATATCTACGAGTTAAAGTTAGAAATAATCAAGGGACAAGTGGTGATACAAACGCATTCGTTGTTAATATAGTTCAATAAAATATCATATTAATATAATGAATATAAATAATTTGATTGCTGAATTAGACGAAGTTATTGAAAAGTTAAAAATGAAACTGGCAGCGTATCAACAAGAAAATAGAGAATTGAAAATAATGATTAAGGAATTAAAATTATATGTGCTAAATGTATAAATGCCTAATTATCGTGCTGGAAACCCAATGCCTCCAACAACTAAAAAAACTAAAAAAGGAATGAAAAAAAAAGAAGAACAAGCACCTAAGAAAAAATGTCCGTGTCCCAAGAAAAAGAAAAAACCAATGGGAATTAAAAAAAAAACTATTTCATATTAATATAATGAATATTAAAGAATTTTTATTTACCAAGAAAGTTTCAGAATTGAAAATGATATGTAAAGAAAGTGGAATTATTGGAATTTCTAAATTAAACAAGGCAGGGTTAGTTGAAATAATGTCCGAATGTGAATTAAAGGATTTGACTGAATGGTATGGATTGAAACCTGAACCTGAATTAGAAGTTATTGAAGAACAAGCGGAGCAGACCGAAGAATGTATTTGTGATAATTTGGGTTGTGATAAATGCGAGGAAATTATATTACACTTACCTCTGAAAGTTGTAAATCATAGTGAAAAGTGGAAGGAAATGTTCGCCAAAGGAAAAAAAATATTAAGTAATAATAATGCCGACTCCAACAAATAAAGCGTTATACGCCAAAGCAAGGGCAAAATATAGTTCAATGAAGCATTCAGCATATAAATCGTCATTGGTTGTTAAGGCATATAAAAAAATGGGCGGAGGTTATAGTGGAGCAAAACCTAAGAAAACTGGACTTACTCGATGGCATAAAGAAGATTGGAAAACACAAGACGGAAAGAAAACTTACAATGGAAAAAAGAATAAAATATTCAGACCGACAAAAAGAATAACTAAAGACACGCCGACAACTATGGGCGAACTTAGTTCAGCACGAAAGAAAAAAGCAATAGCGGAGAAAAAAGCAAAAGGTAGAGTAAAAAAATATTGATATATTATATAAAATGGTTAAAGCGAAATTGAGAAGTGGTAAAGATAAAGGTGGTTGTTTGGTAGGCAAAAAAGAAAAAACAACTAAAGGTGGTTGTAAAGTTGGAAGAAAAGGAGTTAATTATAAAGGAAAAGCACCAGCAAAAGCAAAAGCACCAGCAAAACCGAAAGCAAAAGCACCAGCAAAAGCAAAACCGAAACCGAAACCTAAATTTACATTACAAGAAAATATTGAAATGGCAGAAAGAGCAAATACTGATAGACGAAAAAAAGAGAAAATGGATAGAATTAAAAGAAAAGTCGGTATTTTAAATAGAAAGGAAGTCGCATTAAATAAAAGAAAAGCAAGACAAACAGCAAATACAGCAAAAAAACTTACAGAAGCAAAAGCGAAAAAAGCCGAGACTAAAGCAAGAATTCAAGGTAAGGTGGCAAAACTGGGAAAAATGAAAGCAAGTGATAGACGACTTGCTGGAAGAAGACTTGAATACGAAGCGAAAAAATTAAAAGCTGGAAAACCAGCAAAAGCAGTATCAAGAGAAAGTAGTGCTGAAGAAGTGGAGGTAGAGGAGGTATTCCATAATGGTAAAAGATATTTCAAAGACGATAGAGGACAATATTATGACCCATCCACAGAAGAAGAAATTGCTGACCCAACAAAAACAAAAGCAAAAGCACCAGCAAAACCAAAGAAAGAGAAAATAATATACCCCACAAAAGTCCATAACATACGAGGCGAACAATATGCCGTCCATAAAGGTAAGATTTATAAATATGATAAATATAGTGGAGAACGCGGAGGACAAATAAACATAGCAGGGGCTGATATTAAAGATAAATCTGTTATAGACACAATAAAAAATCTTTCAAACCCAAAAGCACCAGCAAAAGCAAAAGCACCGACGCCTGGAAAAGCACCAGGAAAAGCAAAGGCAGAACCAACTAAGGTATTATCCAGTGTTAAATTAGGTGGTAAGGGAATGGACTTACCTGATTTGTATAAACACGGAATGGGTAATGCTTCTAAAATAGAACTCGGTAATATGTTAGACAAAATGGGTAAAGATATAAATGCCGAAATTAAAAAAATGAAAACCGCAGACAGAGCATATTTTAAAGTGGTAAAAGTTAGAGGTGGAACAGAGTATCATACTGAAGCCGCTAATATAATGAACCAAGAACAACAAGAAGTCCAAAAAGCATTAGAGAGATATGTTAAAACACACGGAATACGAGACCCTGGTGTCCAAGAAATGATAGGTAAATTCAATAGACAGGCAAAATCTGCCGTCAATAGAATGCGTAAAGCGAAAGGGGCAGCATTAGAGAGACTTGGATTTATTTAAAAATATTTAAAATTTTTATTAGGGTGTCTCCAATCATAACCATATTGTCTTTCTAATACTTCTTCGGCAGAGTTAGGGATATTCACTGGAAATCCTAAGTCATTATTTTTTTTTAATTCTAAGTCATTATCAGTATAGTAAGTTCCCATTATACTTACATTTTCAGGCAATCGCCATTTATCTCCATTTTTATACAATGTGAAAATATCAATATGATTTTCCGTGAATTTATGAATTATTTTTTCGGTTGGATAGCGAGGTGAAGCGTATTCAAATAATCGGCGTTGGTCGTAATGTGGGAAACTAGGTTTCAATGACGATATGTAAGTATTCCAAAGGTGGCAAGGTTTGTATTCATTGTTTGGGTGATATATTTTTTTACATAAATAATAGTCCTGCTCTTCTAACACTGAAGAACTCAAATCTATTTCAGTATCCTCAAATACATATAAATCTATATCATTATCAAAATCAAGCAACTTACCCTCTCTAATTAATCCAAGCAATCCTCCGTCGCCAAGAAACCATTTTCCTTTGATACAGGGGATTAGAGTTTCAAGAACTTTCAGCAAATCCATACAAATATGTAAGAAATTAATTTTTGATTTTACTTTTTTATAAAAAGTAATTTATATGAATAAAATTATTAAAATGATAATTAGGATACTGAAAGCAATTACGCCAAAATCTAAAAAAAAAACATATGAAGATATTAAATAATGGATAAAAAAATGGAAGTGTATGAGGATTATGTAGATGGAAAAAAATATTATGTAGACGAGATTACTGACCAATATTATGACCCTGAAACAGGCAAAAAAGTCCCACGACCAAAAAACTCCTTCCTAAACTACAAAGATTCTTTTGAAGATAGCGAAGACACTGACGAAGAAGAAGAACCCCAAGTAGAAGAAGAAGATATTGAAAAAAGATTTGGAGGACAAAGGTATAATATATTTTTGAGAGCAAAGAATTGGAAACCTTACCCTGAAGCAAGAGCAAAGAAAGGTGAAAAAGGTAGAGCAGACTATAAAAAAGAAGGTAGAGTAGGATTTTTTGACGATTTCCCAGAAGTCCCATATTGGCAAGGACAATTAGGATTAGTATTATATATGGATAAAGTAGATTTTATGGAGGGTAAGAAAAAGAAAAGAAAAAAAGTCGCAAAAGATAGAGTAACTGATAGAACATATATGTATAACCCTGATACAGAAATGTATGAAGAGAAAACCCAAGCAGACGGATACCCTGACGCAGCAGAAAAAGTAATTAAGGTATTTGATAATAAAGTATGTTTGGCGGAACAACAAGGATTAAAAAAATTACACAAATATTACCATTTGCCAGAAGGATTAAAAGAATTAAATTATTATTTAGAAGAAGAATATGACGATATATTTGATTGTAATTGTAATCATTTAGGAAAATTCAGTGGTTATACTATGAAAATTGTAGGACAAGCAAATAGGTATGATTGGGTTAAATCTGAAGTTCAATTGGGTATGTTTTTGGCGAGAGAGCAAGTTAATACTATTTTAATGGAATTAGATAATTATGAAAATGACCCAGCCACCTATGATTTTGACGAAGACCTATTAGAATATGAAAGGGAATACGCACTAGGTATAGCAGGTAAGGACGGCTCCAATTTTGGTAATCAAACTTCTAAATTAGTAGCATTTCAGGCAAGTCCATCCGCTAATTGGGACGATGCCGAGGTAGAGGAATCTGGTGAATTATTTGGAGAACAGGGATATGGTAGCATTAAGTTAGTTGATATTAGAACAGAAGAAGAGAAATTAATGAAATATGAAGTCTCAGAGTGGGAAGAAGGCGAAGACGAACCTGAACCAAGACAATTATTCAGAGAAACTAATAAAATTGTTATTAAACCACCCAAAGCTGGAGGAGGAGGAGCAGTAGTAAAGAAACCGAAGAAAGAAAAGAAACCAAGAACTCAAGCACAATTAGACGCATTAGCAAAAGCAAGAGAGAAATTGGCAAAAAAAAAAGCAGAGTTAAAAAAATCTGAGAAATAGTTTGGAAAAGTCGGTCAATATTAGGACATTAGTTATTTCAGAATTTTATATGAATAAAAATATTTTTTCATATATTTGATAAAATTGATTTGAGATTTTGTTAATTATATATATTATAAAAAATGACGAATCACACAGAACACTATAACAACCACGATATTCGGATTGGAGCACTTAGTTCAGTTCAAGTAGATATTAGAGTTAATTGTAATTATGTATTAGGTTGTGTTAAGGATTGGGCGGAACATTTGAGAGGGGCAGGTGTGCCAGACTTTGATTTGGAGTGGAATTTGTTATATATTGAATCACTGGATTGCGACCAGTCAGAAGCATTTTGGAGTGATTTTAATTATAATGTAATGAGTAATGAATGGAGCAAGGATATTAATATTATGAATGGTGGTGGTCTATCAATTGGTTATGCTGGGGAAGAGGACGAACAAGAAGTATTTGTGGAAATGATTAAATATTTATTTGACGACGACGAGTGTATGGGTGGTGAATGGGGATTTGATTGTTGTGAAGAGCGAGACGAATTTATTAAGAAGGTTAAGGACACCACCGAATGAGTATCAATTTGAAGAATTATAATAGTTGTTAATATTATATGAAAATTTATAATTGCTATCGGCATTATAACGACGAACAATTAAAAGAATTAGAAGCAGAATTTATTAATGAAGTAAGTGAGATTGTGAATGAAACAAGTATAGGATATGACGAGGAAGGGAATGTATTATTTTTTTTTATTAAGGATTGTTTTACTGAAGACTATTTGAAACCAATTGAACCTATTATTGATAGTGCTTCTACTTTTATAATTAGCAACGGAAGGGCTCAAGCGTCAGGAGTAATAGACAAGAGCTTACCTCTGTGGCAAAAATGTATGAAACAAATAGACGAGGTTGAAGACAAGCATATTCAAAATAAATATACAATAAATCCAACAGGAATTGGTAAATATAAATATAAAATGTGTAATCCAGTCTATAGCAATATAGCAGGATATTTTGAGAAACCATTAGTCGGATTAAAAAGCAAGGTTAAAGACATTCCAAAGTGCCGACTAACTCAATTTAGTAGTAGAAACTTTGTGAGGTGGCAAGTCGTCATACCATATTTTGAAAAGGTGAGTGCCATATTGAAAGAAAATCTCCCAGAGCATTATAGGAAGCAAAATGACTTCGTGGCAAAACATAGAGAGCGTATCGGTAATTCGTGTTATAGCACTATTACAATCAATAAAAATTTCAGAACGGCGATACATATAGATAAAGGAGATTTTAAAAATGGAATTGGAACTCTAACAACAATGGGCGACTATACTGGTGGTGAATTTTGTTTGGTTGATTATGATATAGGAATTAATTTAAGACCGACTGATATATTGTTTGTGAATGTCCATAAACACCACGCAAACTTACCTTTTGAGGGAACAAGATATTCAATGGTTAGTTATGTAAGAGAAAACATAACAAAATGCGGATTAAAATATGATTACAAAGTTGTAATTCCAAGTTATAAGCGT
>Ga0181393_1000200_pt1 | contig 22117 bp, 29 predicted proteins | sample 16SPOviralmetaG_FD_130122 | JGI IMG/M metagenome (GOLD analysis project Ga0181393, IMG submission 130122) | Marine viral communities from the oligotrophic San Pedro Time Series (SPOT) site, San Pedro Channel, CA, USA - 16 SPOT_SRF_2010-10-21 | ecosystem: Environmental > Aquatic > Marine > Strait...
ATTATGGCTACATCAGGAACTACATCATTCGATCTTCAGATCGATGACATTATTGAAGAAGCATACGAACGATGTGGTATGCGGACTAATAGTGGAAATGACTTACGTAGCGCAAGAAGAAGTTTAAATCTTTTATTTTCAGAGTGGGGCAACAGAGGTATTCACCTTTGGAAAGTTGAACTTAATGAAAAAGCTTTGGTTGCTGGTACCGCTACTTATACAGTAGACGGTGATGTAAACGATGTCCTTGAAGCATATATATCTACAACAAACGCAGCAGGCAACACTTCATCAACAAATGATATATCGTTAACAAAAATTGATAGATCAGCTTATGCTGCACTTCCAAATAAATTACAAACAGGACAACCATCACAGTATTATGTTGATAGACAAACAACACCAACTATAAGTTTATATCTTGCACCGGATGCAACAACTTTTACAACATTAAAATTTTATACAATTAATAGAATTGAAGATGCAGGTGGTTTTACAAAAACAGCTGATGTCGCTTATAGATTTTTACCTTGTATGTGTTCTGGTCTTGCATATTATTTAGCACAAAAAAGAGCACCAGACAGAATACAATTATTAAAACAATTATATGAGGATGAATTAATTAGAGCATTAAATGAAGACGGCTCTAGAACTTCAGTTTATATATCACCTCAATCATACTTTCCTGGAGGCGCATAATGAGTTTTGCTTCGGGAAAAAGATCAAAAGCTATTTCTGATAGATCTGGAATGGCTTTTCCATACAAAGAAATGGTAAAAGAGTGGAACGGTTCTTTAGTTCACATAACAGAATTTGAATCAAAACACCCACAGTTAGATCCTCCATATCATAAAGCAGATGCTGTAGCTTTACAAAATCCTAGAGTAATGAAGTTTCAACAACCTACTCAAGAATTTTTAAACGATCAAACAGTTTCAGATTCTGGTGGTATTCATGTGGGTGTAGCAAATCTTTCTTTACCTGGAGATTTTGCTTTTAAAACACAAGAATTTAATGTTACTTCAAATGGAATTACAACCACTATACATAGTATGGTTCCCGAAGATCCATCATTACAAAATAGAAGAAGAGAACTTATTTCATCTATAGGTTCTGTGGAGGTTAGTATTTCATAATGGCTATTACACACTCAGCTTTTCTTACACAAATTAGAAATTATACAGAAGTTGATGCTAATGTTTTAACAGATGCTATAATACAGGATTTTATTCGATCTGTTGAATTAGGTGTTGCAGGTAAGGTTGATTATGACGATTTAAGAAAATATGCTACATCAAATTTTACATCATCGAATAGATACATAACTCTACCTTCGGATGCTATGATTGTAAGATCAATTCAAGTAATAGATGGTAGTGGTAACAGAACTTTTTTAGAAAAAAGAGATACTAGTTTTATATCAGAATATAATAATGATGGTTCAACTGGTACACCAAAGTATTGGGCTAATTGGGATGATTTTACTGCTTTAGTAGCTCCAACTCCTAGCTCAGCATTACAGGTACAGATTAATTATATAATTGATCCCCCAAAATTCACTTCAACTAATAATACTTTTCTATCAACATACCAAGAATCAATGTTACTGCATGGAGTTTTAGCAGAAGCTTATAGATTCTTAAAAGGTCCCATGGATATGTACAACCTGTATGAAACAGAGTATAATGAAGAGATACAAAATTTTGCTCTACAACAAATGGGCAGAAGAAGAAGATCGGAGTATGATGATGGAGTACCTAGAGTACAAGTTCCTTCTCCTACTCCTAATACATAAGTTTATTAAGGAGAACTATTATGGCAATAACAACAAACGCAATCTGTGATTCTTTTAAAAAAGAATTACTTCAAGGTAAACACGATTTTGATACATCATCTGATACATATAAATTAGCAATGTATACAAGTAGTGCAACTTTAGGAAAATCTACAGCAAACTATTCAACAAATCCAGGAGGTGGATCTAACACCGAAGTAACTTCATCAAACTATACTGCAGGTGGTGGAACTCTTGTAAATCAAGGAGTTAAAGTTTCATCTTCAGTAGCAATAACTGATTTTGCTGATCTAAGTTTTCAAAACGTAACTCTTACTGCAAGAGGTGCATTAATTTATAATACGACAACTGACGGTGGTTCAAACACTACTGATGCAGTATGTGTATTAGATTTTGGTGGAGACAAGACTGCAACATCTGGAACATTTACAATCCAGTTTCCTGCATTCACAACATCTGCTGCGATTTTAAGACTAGCTTAATTTTATAAGGAGTAGATATGGCTTTGGTAGTAAACGATAGAGTAAAAGAAACATCAACGACAACTGGTACAGGAACCTTTGATCTTGCAGGAGCAGTTTCTGGTTTTGAAACATTTGTTGCTGGAATTGGTAACTCTAACACTACCTATTATGCTATAGTAAACCAAAACGGTGAATTTGAAGTTGGATTAGGAACCGTAACCGATGCAGGTACAGATACTTTAGCTAGAACTACGATTATATCTTCTTCTAATTCTGATAGTGCAGTAAACTTTTCTGCAGGAACTAAAGAAGTTTTTTGTACTCTTCCTGCATCTAAATCAGTTATACTAGATGCTAGTGGAAACATTGTTGCAAACAATGGATCTAACTTAACAGCATTAAATGCAACTGCTTTAACAAGTGGATCAGTAGCTTCCGCAAGATTAGCTGATGACTCAGTGACATTAGCAAAAATGGCTCCAGGAACTGATGGAAATATAATTTCATATGATGCTTCAGGAGATCCCGTAGCAGTAGCAACTGGTAGTTCGGGACAAGTTTTAACAAGTGCGGGAGCGGGTGCAGTACCTTCTTTTCAAACGCCTACAGTTGGAGATATAACTTCCGTTGTAGCAGGTACTAATTTATCAGGTGGTGGAACATCAGGAGATGTTACACTAAATTTAGCTGACGCTTCTACATCTGCTAAAGGAGCTGCATCATTTAGTTCAGATAACTTTGCTGCTAGTTCTGGCGCAATAACAATTAAAGATTTAGGTGTAGCAACAGCAGAAATTCAAAACGATGCAGTGACTCAAGCTAAGATAGCAGATGATGCAGTAGGTGCAGACCAACTTGCAGCAAACGCTGTAGTGACTGCTTCAATTGTAGACGATAATGTAACTCAAGCTAAGATAGCAGATGATGCAGTAGGTGCAGATCAGCTTGCAGCAAATGCTGTAGTAACTGCTTCTATTGTAGATGCAAATGTTACGACAGCTAAAATAGCTGATTCTAATGTGACGCTTGCCAAAATGGCAGCGAACAGTGTAGACAGCAATCAATACGTTGACGGTTCAATAGACACAGCACACATTGCAAACGATCAGATTACGAATGCCTTAATGGCAGACGATGCTATAGACACAGCCCAGATCGCTGACAATGCTGTTGGATTAGCCGAAATGGCATCAGGTACAGATGGTAATATTATTTCTTATGACGCTTCAGGAAATCCAGTTGCAATAGCAACAGGAAGTGCTGGACAAGTTTTAACTTCTGCAGGTGCAGGAGCACAACCATCTTTTCAAACACCTACAGTTGGAGATATAACTTCTGTTGTTGCTGGTTCAGGTTTAACAGGTGGTGGTACATCAGGTGATGTAACTTTAAATGTTGGAGCAGGTACAGGTATTGATGTAGCTGCAGATGCAATTTCTGTAGACGTGTCTGACTTTATGACAAACGGGTCAAATAACAGAGTCGTTACAGCAACTGGAACTGACGCACAAAATGCTGAAGCTAATATGACTTTTGACGGATCTACACTAACAGTAACTGGAGATATTGTTCCAGGAGCTAACGATAGTCATGATCTTGGAGCATCTGGAAATGTTTGGCAACATGTATATACTGGTGACTTACATTTAAGTAATGAAGCGAAAGCTGAAGGTAATGCTGTTGATGGTACAAAAGGTAATTGGACCATTCAAGAGGGTGCAGAACATTTATTTATTTTAAATAATAAGTCTGGAAAAAAATACAGATTTGAATTGAAAGAAGTGTAATGATTTTTAAATTTAACGATAAAAATTATGATAGTGAAAAGTTGTCTGATCAAGGTAAAATTTATTTACAGAAAATACAAAATGTTGTTTCAAAAAAAAATGAATTAAGTATTGAATATACAGATTTAGAAATCATACAAAAACACTACTCCGATCTGCTTAGTAAAGAATTACCAAAAGAAGAAAAGGTAGAAGAAAAAAAAGAGGCCTAAACAATGGCTTTTGGAATAACCGCATATTCTGAAGCGGCATTCAGTTCAGAAGCTAACTCGGTAATAGCTTACGCTACAAGTTTATCTCTTACTAGCTCAATAGGTGAAGAATCAAATACTGGTTCTGCTAATGTTACTGTATCAGGAATTGAATTATCTTCTAATATTGGAACATCAGTTGCAGGTACATCAGCTTTAGTTGGTGCTACAGGATCACAGTTAACTTCTTCAATAGGTTCAGATTCTATTATTGACATAGGTGTTCTAGTAACTGGTTCAGAGTTATCAGTAAGTAATAAAACATTTACACAAGATACTTTAACAGCTTTTGGTCAAGCACCTTTTGCAACTCAAAGTCCAAGCACCATTGAAATTCCTACAGTCACTATTGAAGGCACAACAGGAGCAGGGACTTTACCAAGTTTCTTATTACAATCAACATTAGGTACTTTCTCTGTAGCTGCAGATGGTAATGCTTCAATAGTAGTTACTGAGCATACAATGAACACATCGATAGGAAGCGTGAGTGTAACAGGTATCGCAAACGTTTCAGTAACTGGCTCTGAAATAACCATGACATTAGGAGAGGAGTCCGCCTTTACAGATCACACTGTTGCAGTAACAGGTATGTCATTAACTTCATCAATAGGAGAAGAGGTACCAACTGCAGATGCTAATGTTACATTGAGTGGTATGTCTTTGACAAGTTCTATTGGCACGGCATCACAATCTTCAATATACAATGTAACGGGAAGTCAAATGTCTTCTTCAATCGGTTCTGTTACAGTTACCGCTAGTGCAAATGTATCACCACTAGGAAATCAAGCACAATCAAGTGTAGGTACGGTTAATGTAACAGCTTGGGCTGAAATAGACCCTGGTGTAGCTAATGTTTGGACTGAAGTTGATTTAGCAGCTTAAAAAATGTATAATTATAAAAATAGGAATTTTAGATGGCATCAAGTTACACAGATTTAGGAGTTGAACTTATCACAACTGGTGAGAAAGCTGGATTGTGGGGAACAATTACAAATACTAATTTAGAAATAGTAGAACAAGAAGTTGGAGGATATGTAGCTAAATCAATTGCGGGTGGAGCTCAAACTACAGCTTTAGCAATTACTGATGGGTCAACATCTTCTTCAGATGCAAGAAATGCTATTATAGAATTGACTGGATCTATATCAGGTAATCAAATAGTAACCGTCCCAGATAGCATTAAAAAAAATTATGTAATATTTAATAATACAAGTGGTGCACACACAGTTCAATTCAAAACTGTTTCTGGAACGGGACCAACTTTTGCAACAACTGATAAAGGTATTAAAATAGTCTATTCTAATGGAACAAATATTATTGATGTAAATGCAAATTTAGGAACTGTTGCAACAAAAGGAATTACTTCTTCTGGTGACATTGTACCAGGTGCTGATGATACATATGATCTAGGAGCTGTGGGAAATGTCTGGAGAAACATTTATACAGGGGATTTACATCTTAATAATGAGCATAAAAATGAAGGTAATATTGTTGATGGCTCAAAAGGTAGCTGGACTTTACAGGAAGGTGCTAACGATATATACTTGATTAATAATAAATCTAATGAAAAATTTAGAATTAAGCTAGAAAAAATTTAAAGGAGACGTAATGGGTATTATTTCAAATGGAACTACAATAATAGATAATGGTGCGATTGGTGCGGATAAAGTTGACACTACTCAAATTGCAGATGATGCGGTTGAGGCAGCGGAACTTGCAAATACTGCTGTATCAGCAGGTTCGTATACTCTTACAAATTTAACAGTAGATGCACAAGGAAGAATTACTGCTGCATCAAACGGATCAGCTGGTGGTGGAGGATTTGTCCCACAACTTATTAAGTTAGGACCTGCTTCAGGAACTTACAGTCCACCTGCTAGTGTAACAAAGTATTATGCTTATGCTGCTTCTGGAGGCGGAGGCGGAGGCAACGGAGCTCCCGCAAGAAGTGGAGGAGGGGGCGGTTCCGGATCCTACGGTTTTTATAAAGGAAGTGTTACAGGAGGAACTCCAGTATCTTACGCAGTTGGAACAGGGGCAGGCCCTGGGTCTACTGGAGGAGCTACTAATGTAACAAATTTATTTACAGTTAATGGAGGATCACCAGGAAACAACGCTAACAATAATCAAAATGGTGGCGGTGGATCTAGTGGAAGTTCTCCAGGTGCATCAGGAAATTTAAACTTTGATTTCTTATACGGAAATGATTTAAATTTAGCTGGTCCTGGTCCAGGTGGAAACCCAAGTAACCAAGGCCCTACCGGAGGAGGAACAGGCGGTAGAGGTGCGTTAACTTTTTTTGATAACGAGACGTAAGGATAATTTATGGCATATTTAATTTTTGAAAATAACAATTTAATTAGAATTGCAGCTAATGAGAATGATAAAAATTCTTTAAATAATTCAGAAGCAGTAACTGTTGTTGAAGTGAGTGAAAGCGATTTTTTACAAATCAAATCTGGTAGAAAAGGTGCTTCTTATGATGGAACAAATGTTACCTATATAGATTTTTATGAGGATCCAAATGAAAAATTTGATCCACTTGAACAAGGCACCTTAGAGTTTTTTCATAAAAATATAATAGAACAAATAAATAATTTTCTAGAAATGAATCCTGATAATTCAATGAGAGACTCTATTACAGCTTATAAAACATTTTTAGAAGGATTTGATTGTTCAACAATTACATACCCAATGACAAAATCTTGGGAACAACACTGTCAAGATAATTCAATAACATATTTCCATCCTTTACAAATACCATAGTATTTAATATAAGGTTGAATGTTTGAACGAGAGATATTATTTTCTGCATCTGAAACTTATTTAAAAAACTTTAAAACAAAACCACAACCTATAAAATTGAACATACCAAAATGGTATAAAGATTTGCAGCATCACGCTAGGTTAAAAACTATTAAAGGTTGTATGCCTTTTTTAGACACATTGACTTCTGGTTATCTTTTAAGAATGCCAATTGATTATCATTTGTTTTTTAATGAAGAAACGGAAGTAAATGGACAACTTGGAAAATATACAGATTATATCACATCTGAAATAGATGGATCTTTAGCAAATACTATGAACATAGGTAAAGCTCATGTTCATGGTGTAGAGCAAGTATCAGAAAAATGTCCTTTTTCTCACAAAAATAAAGGGTATTCGTTTTTAAAAATATTGAATCCTTGGAAAATAAAAACACCTAAAGGATATTCTTGTTTATTCCTACCACCTTTAAATAATTCTGATGATAGGTTTTCAATCATACCAGGTATAGTAGATACTGATACTTTTCCTACTGAAGTTAATTTTCCAATAATTTTAAATGGTGACAAATATGAAAAGATGGATACTGTTATTAAAGAAGGAACACCTTATGTACAAGTTATACCTTTTAAAAGAGAGTCTTGGAAAATGAAAATAATATCTGAGAAAGATAATGAACTTATAAAAAGTAGACCCTCTGGAGTTAGAGGAGTTTGGCATTCTTACAAGGATGCTTTTTGGAAAAAAAAATCATGGAAATAAAAAACACAAAACTTAATGATTATATAAAAATATTTGATTCTATAGTTAAGGAAGAAACTTTAGAAAATTTTATAGAAATTTGTAATAACCATAATTTTGAAGCTGGTAAAATTGTAGGTAAAAATGGTAAAAATATAGTAGAACAAAACACAAGGAAAACTGATGTATGGGCTTTATCTAATTTAAATAGCAGTCTAACTACAGTTCATTGGTATAATTTTTTCCAAAAAGTGTTTGGTTTAAAATATATAGAATATATGAATTTTTTTTCAAATAATAGAGTCGGAATATCAGTTCCAAATATATTTGATATACAAGTATTAAAATATAAAAAAAATTTTTATTACAAATTTCACGTTGATCAATCTGCTCAAAACAATAGACAATGGAGTGGTATTTTTTTTGTAAACGATAATTACAAAGGAGGAGATTTAATTTTTTCAACTCCTTGTGGAACAAGTGAAATTAAAATAGAAAAGAAAAAAAATAGATTAGTAATATGGCCAAGTAACTTTATGTATCCACATACAGTTTTACCAGTTACAGAAGGTATTAGGTATTCAATAGTATCATGGGCACAATAAGAAAAGATTTTAAATATAAATTAGTTAAAAATTTTTTAACTAAAGAAGAGATTCAATTATTAAGTATTTATTGTGAAATTAGACATAGAAGTAATTTTAAAGATTTTGATGAAGTAGAAAATAATGTAGGTGATTCAGTTTTTTACGGAGACCCAATAACAGACTCTTTAATGTTAAAGTATAAAAATAAACTTGAAAAAATAGTAAACAAAAAACTATTACCAACATATTCTTTTTGGAGAATGTATACTAACAATGCAGATCTAAAAAAACATGTTGATAGAGAATCTTGTGAAATAAGTGTTACAGTTAATATTTCAAACGATGGCACAAAGTGGCCTATATTTATGAATAATAAAGCTTTTAATTTATCTCCAGGTGATGCAGCTATTTATTTAGGGTGTGAAGTAGAACATTGGAGAGAGAAATTTAAAGGAGATTATAATGCACAAGTCTTCTTACATTATGTTGACGCATTTGGAAAAAATAAAAACTTATTTATGGATAAAAGAAATTTTTGGGGGGTAGACAATAATGAAATTTAAACAATATAAAAATGGGTCTTGCGATATAATATTTGAAGATAGTGAAGTTGAAATTATTAATAATAATAAAAAAATGCATTTGTCTGATGAAACTTTAAGACATTTTGGAAATACTCTTGTAAAAATTGTAGCTGATTGGAATATTGTATTAAGAGAAGATCTACAAAAAAAACAGACTGAACCAGATCAAATTATTAGAGGGGAAAAACCAAAAGATGATAGTTGAAAACAATTTTATTTACAATAAAGATTTTGTAAAAATTTTTTACAATATTACTCAAGAACAATTCCCTTGGTATATGTATAAACATTTAGATAGTTTTAAATTAACACATCATCTTGTAAAGAACGTTAATAATGAAAGAATAAGTAGTTCACATGTTCCTAATATTTTAGCACCCGTACTTAAAAAGATAGGAGCCTCTAAAATAAATTGGGCTAAACTTGAATGTTGTTTAAAAACAAAAGAGATTGTAGAATACAATTCCTTCGAACCTACAGATGAATCAAATCAAAATTTTATAGGTATATTATTTATGAATACTAATAATAGTTATATACAAATGGTAGGAGGAACCAAAATACAAGCTAAAGAAAACAAATTTGTATGTTTTAAAAAAACTACACCTTACTTTGAAACTTCTCACACAGATGTGGACAAAAAAATTGTCTTAACATTAGAGTATTCTATATAATTATAAGATTTAGTATTATAGAAAACATAGATCAAAAATGATATAATATCGAATGCCTTTAACAAATGTACAAATACAACCAGGATTTAATAAACAAGTAACTCAAACAGGTGCAGAGGGTCAATGGACTGACGGTGACTTTGTTAGGTTTAGGTACGGCCTACCTGAAAAGATTGGTGGTTGGTCACAAATAACTTCTAATACTTTACTAGGTAAGGTAACAACTCAATTAGTATATGCAGATTTAGATGGTAATATCTATGCCGCACTAGGTACAAACAGAACTTTAATAATATTTTATGAAGATGTGTTCTATGATATAACACCTCTGGATGCCGCTATTACCGGTGCTACTTTTACAACAGTAAACACTAGTCCAACAGTGACTGTTAATAAAGCTGCTCACGGATTATCAGTAGGTGATTTATTTACATTTACCTCAGTAACAGTTCCTGTAGGAGCTGGTTATTCAATTTCAGATTTTACTACAAATACTTTTCAAGTAATTACTGCTCCTACTGTAGATACTTTTACAATTACTATGGCATCTAATGCAGGTACTTCAGTTGCTGCAAGTGGAGCTGCAACAATCAACCCATATATAAAACCAGGTCCCCTTACACAAAGCTATGGTTATGGATGGGGTGCTAGTACTTGGGGTGGAGCTTCAGGTGTGCTTGGTACACTCAACGGAAGTTTAGCAGACGATACGGCAGGAACAGGAGGTACAGGTACAAGTATAACTCTTACATCGACTGCTGGTTTTCCAACTTCAGGAACAATAAAAGTTGGAGCAGAATTTATAACCTACACGGGTATATCTACAAATGACTTAACAGGTATTACTAGAGATGCAGGAGGAACTAGATCTGCACACAGTTCAGGAGCTGGTGTTGAGTATTATATTGGATGGGGGAATTCAGCATTATCTTCTACTACACAACTTGATCCTGCAACTTGGTCTCTTGACCACTTTGGACAAAAATTAGTGTGTACAATAAAAAACGGAAAAACCTTTGAGTGGGATCCGTTATCAGTTTCTACAAGTGCTCTTCAAACTAGAGCTTCAGTTATTTCCGGTGCACCAACTAGATCTGTGATGACTCTTGTTTCAGAAAGAGATAGACATTTAATTATATTAGGTACAGAAACTACTATTGGAAATGCTAACACACAAGACAAAATGTTTATAAGATTTTCTGATCAAGAAAATTTATCTGATTATCAACCCACTTCAATAAATACTGCAGGAACTTTTAGAATAGACTCTGGTGTAAAAATAGTTGGTGCAGCTAAAGCAAAAGACTATATTTTAATAGTCACAGATACTTCTGCGTATGTAATGCAATTTGTAGGGCCTCCTTTTACTTTCTCTATAAGACAAGTAGGGAGTAATTGTGGATTAATTGGCCAACACGCATTAAAATATGTTAATGGTAGAATGTGGTGGATGGGTCAAGCTGGTGGTTTTTTTGTGTATGACGGTACAGTAAAATCAGTTCCATGTTTAGTTGAGGATTTTGTATTTACAGATAAAGGAGATAACTTAGGTATAAATTATAACTCTGGAGAGCAAGTTGTTGCAGGGTTAAATCATTTGTATGAAGAATTAATGTGGTTTTACCCTAAAGCAGGTTCTACTGAAAATGATAGAGTTGTGACTTATAACTATACCGAAAACACTTGGACTACCGGCACTTTGGATAGAACAAGTTGGCATGATGCTACCTTGTATAATAATCCTTACGCATCTAAATTTAATACATCTGGTTTGCCTACTTTTCCGACTGTTCAAGGAATAACAAATGTGAATGGAGCATCTACATATTACGCTCATGAAATAGGAAATAATGAAGTTGACTTCAACGGTTCAAAAACAGCTATACCAGCATTTATACAATCGGGAGACTTTAATCTAGGTGATGGTGAAGTATTTATGAGTATGCGAAGGTTTATTCCAGATTTTAAATTACTTACAGGTAATTGCCAGATAACTTTAAATTTAAGAAATTATTCTACAAATGCCTCAGCATCCTCGCCTCTCGGACCTTTCACTGTTACAGGTACAACTGATAAGGTAGATACAAGAGCTAGAGCTAGAGCTGCAAATTTAAAAATAGCCAATACTTCAACTGATGAAAATTGGAGGTATGGAACCTTTAGAGCAGATATTCAACCAGATGGTATGAGATAATGGCTAGAGTTGATATTGTTATACCAGAGCCAACTTCAGAATATACTGAAGAAAACCAAAGACAAGTAACTCAGTCTTTACGAACGATGCAAGATAAGTTAAACACTTCTTATCAACAAGAACTTAAAAATGAACAGGATGCTTTTAATTATTTTTTATCATGACAATACGATATAAAAATCAAGGTTTCAAACAAGCTAGCACAGGTAAAACTACAGTATTTACTTGTCCTAGCGATGCAACAGTAATTGTAAAAAGCGTTTATTGTGCTAACAGTGATGCTTCTTCAGCTATTTTAGTAAACATGAATTTAGTGGACTCTTCTGATTCAAGCACAGAGTTTGAATTTTTCAGAGACGATGTACCGGCAAAATCACAAGTTAATGCTGCACCTCAAGGATTAAATTTAGAAGCGGGTGATGCAATTACAGTGCAAGCAGCTACAGGAAGTAATACAATTCAAGGAGCAATAAATTATGCACTAATAGATAGATCTCAAGAAAATGGCTAAAGTTAAATTTACACATTTTATACCAAGAGATAAACCTAAAAAAAGAGGCCCACGAAAACATAAAAAATCTTTAAATAAAAATGAAAAGCGTCAAAAACGAACACGAAGATATAAAGGCCAAGGAAAAGGCTAAAAGAAATGGGACTTCAAATTGACCTTCTACCAGACTTTGTAAAAAAAATAAAAGATAATAAAACTTGTTTTGTTAAAAAATTTACAACATTTGAAAAAATATATGATTTTAATTCTTTACTAGATTACATTGAAAAAAATGATCCACATATAAATCCAAAAAACAATGGAGATTTTTTTAAAGCAGTGTTTCAATTAAAACAATTAGAAGATCAATTTGATGATTTTAAATTTTATCAAAATTTTTTAAGAGAAGTATTTAAATACAAAGTACATGAAAAAGATGGTTGTGATGTTTTTTTTAGTTTTAAAAGTGGTTCGGGTAATAGTCATATTGATGAAGAGGATGTTTTTATAATAGGTTTAAATGGTAAAACCTTATATAAAGTTTTTGAAGATTCAACAAAATATTATGAAATTGATAAGGGTGATATGATATTTATACCTAAAGGCACACCACACAAAGTTATAAGTCTGTCTTCAAGAATTATATTATCAGTCGGTTTTTTTGGAAAGAATGATTGACTATTACCAATCGATAGATTAAATTTATAGTATGAGTGATTTAAAAAAAATACCTGCAGAGGCTAAAGAAATCGTAAAGAACAAAAGAACGGGAAAAGTATATGATAGCAAAGCTGATTTTGATGCTGATGTTGTTGATCCCAATACTGATACTACTGTGGATGATTTTAGACAAGACCTTGAAATTAAAGTTACTAAAGTTTCTATGGAGTCGTTGACCAAAAAATAAAGATTTTTGTGAGAATAGTTTCTATAAATATATCTCATCATCCATCTATTTGTATTTACGAAAATAAAAAAGTTACACATTTTTATAATGAAGAAAGATATACTCTTCAAAAAAATTATGTTCCAGACGAAAACACAGATGTCTATCAATCAATATTGCAGAAATTAAATTTTAAACCAGATTTTGTTTGTTATACTTCTTATGGTAGAAATTATTCTTACATAAATTGTAGTGATCAAAAAATAATAAACGCATTACAAAAACAATTAGATAATCCTCCATATTACTTTGATGAAAAAGAACATCATATTTATCATGCTGTTTCATCTTTTTATTTTAGTAATTTTAATGAAGCTGCAGCTATAATTGTTGACGGTGGTGGTGCATGTAAGTTTCATATTCCGTATCAAGAAATAGAATCAATTTATTTAATAAATAATAAAAACGTTACACCTTTTTTTAAACATAGCACTTGTTACAGGGGCAATGAAGAAATATCAAAAGACACACCTTCAGTTGGTTTATTTAAATATGTTAATGGTTTTTTAAATAAATTTACGAATGAAACTAAAGGTGGTTTATCATTTACAAAAGCATGTGGCAAAATAGGGTATGAAGAGGATGGTGAAAACTCGGGTAAGGTCATGGGTTTATCTTCTTATGGTTATAGTAATAAAAAATACGACCTCGATTATGACAAAGTAAATATTGCAAAAGATGTGCAAGAAAAAACTTTTAAAGAAACATGTGAATTAATTAACATGATAAAAAACAAAACAAATAATATTTTACTGTCAGGTGGTTACTTTTTAAACTGTTCTAATAATTTTAAATATGTTAAGAAATACCCACAATTAAATTTTTTTGTAGATCCAATACCTCATGATGCGGGTACATCAATTGGTGCTGCAGTGTATTATGATAATTATAGAAACTAAAGAAAAAGCAGTAGATATATTATTAGAACAAAAACCATTAGTTATCTTTCAAAATGAAAGTGAATGGGGACCTAGAGCTTTAGGAAATCGTTCTATTTTATTTGATCCTAGAAATCCTGAAGCTAAAAATATTGTTAATAAATTTAAAAAAAGAGAATGGTGGAGACCATTAGCAGGGACTATATTATTAGAATATGCACATGATTATTTTGATTTAGGTTCTTTGAAAGAAAGCCCATACATGTCATTTGCAGTTTATGCAAAAGAAAAAGCAATTAAAGAAGTTCCTTCTATAGTACATGTTGATAATACTTGTAGAATACAAACTTTAAAAAAAATTGATAATCAAAATTACTATGATTTAATCGAGATGTTTTTTAAAAAAACAAATGTGCCTATGCTATTAAACACGTCTTTTAACTTAGCAGGTTTTCCTATTGTAGAAAATCAAGAATTTTTAGAATGGACAGTAAATAACTCTGAATTCAAACATGTTTACAAACCGTAACCTATGAAGTATAAGAACTCAATGAAACCCAGAGGTGCTACTGAAATTCAATTAGAAATGCTTAACAAGTACGTTCCAAAAGAACTTTTAGATAAGGCACAAATATGCACTTCTATTCCAGGTAAAGTCCCACTAGATCCAAATAAAATAAATATATTATGGCAAAAAAATTCTTGGGATCAGCCAAACCTTCAAAGTTTTTTTAGGAACAAAGACAGGCATAATGAATATGACTGGTATGTTTTTAATTCACATTGGTGTTTTGAAAAATTTAGATATTTTTTTCAAATACCAGAGGATAAATCTATAGTTATTAAAAATGGGGTAAGTCATTTTCCAAAAAGAAAAATTTATAAAAAAGACGAACCTATAAAAATAATACACCATTGCACACCCTGGAGAGGACTAAATGTTTTATTATATGCCATGCAAATAATTCAAAATAAAAATATAACACTAGATGTTTACAGCTCTAATGAGATATATGGTAGTGAGTTTGCTAATAATGCTAATAAAGATATGCATCCATTGTTTGAACAAGCTAAAAAATTACCAAACGTTAATTACATCGGATATAAACCTAATGAATATATATTAGAACATATGACAGATTATGATTTATTTGTATACCCATCTATATTTGAAGAAACATTTTGTGCTTCAGCTCTAGAAGCTTTGGCATCTGGCCTTCATGTTATAACAACAAATTTTGGTGCGTTACCTGAAACTTGTGCAGAGTGGCCTGTTTATGTTAACTATACAAAAAATCTTGAGTTGTTGGCAGGTAGTGTGGCAGGAGCAATTGATATATGTGCTCAATATTTACATACAGATTTAATTCAAAACCATTTAGATGAACAACAAAAATACTATAAGAAATTTTATAGTTGGGAAAAAAAAGGAATTGAATGGGCAAACTTTTTGAAAGGAGCTATAAGTGTCAAACAATAAATATATAAATGAAGATACATATCAAACATTACAAGAAGTAAGTATTGAAACTCAATCAGATTATGAGAAAGCGATTGAACCTTTGTGGAAAGACAAAGTAGACCAATTTAAAAATGTTGAATTATTTGTTGCAACTCCAGTTCATAGTGAAGTATCTATACATTACACACAAGCTTTAATAGAGTTTCAACGAGAATGTTTTAAAAAAAAATTAAAAGTTTCTTTTCACTTAATAAAATCATCTTTAGTTACACAAGGTAGAAACTTATCAGTAGCTGGATTTTTAGAGTCTAAAGCAACACATTTATTATTTATAGATTCAGATATATACTTTCAAGCTAAGTCTATATTTACCATGCTTGAAGCTAACAAAGATATTATTTCTGTTCCTTACCCTTTGAAGACTTTAATGTGGGATAAAGCATTTAAAAAAATGCAACAAGGTCAGATAAAATCTCCTGATGATATAAGACGTGCGCTTCATACATATCCAATGAAAGTACCTGATCCAAATAACATAAATTTAAGTAAAGGTATTATAGAGGTTACTGATTCACCAACTGGATGCATGCTTATAAAAAAAGAAGTTATTTTAAAAATGATTGAAAAATACCCGGACAAAGAAATTGTACAAAAAACTGTGATCAATGGTAAGTATGTTAATAAACCAAATATGTGGAATTTTTTTGACACATTACACGACCCAAAAGAAAAGACTTATAATGGAGAAGATTTTGCTTTCTGTAAGTTATGGAGAGACTTAGGTGGTAAATGTTATGCCTATGTTAATGACGCAATAGTTCATATAGGAGAGCATCAATATCAAGGCAAGTTTTACGATGAGTTGAAATCTTCTAAGTAAAATGGTAGTATATGCTATTATTAGGAAAATAGACTATGGATCCATTTACAATAGCGTTAGCCACATTTGGTGTACAAAAACTTAGAGGTAAATCTACAAAAAGAGCATTAAGAGATGCTGCCCTTTTGGGTGGTGGAGCATATGCTTTTGGAGCGGCAGCAGGACAAGGTATGATTCCTGGTGTTACTGCAGGACAAGGTATAGGTAGTATTGGTCAAGGTTCACCGTTTAGTGGTATACAAGGTTTATTAGGACAAAAAGCTGTAACACAAGCAGAGGCAACAAAAGCTTTAGGAAAAGAAGCTACAAAAGAACAAATAGCTGCAGCTACAAAAGAAGGTAAAGGTTTCTTAGGAATGGATACAGGAACCAAATTAATTACTGCTTCAACATTACTTCCATTATTAGGTGGAGAAGATGAAGGTGATGGTGGAGTGGATGGATATAGAAAAGAAGATTATGATAAAGCTTACGCAGCAGAATCTGCTAAACTAAAAGGTGGTTTTGAACCAGCACAAAACACAAGACCAACTAGAGCTGAAACTTATGGGTCAAATATGTTTTATGCTAACCAAGGTGGATTAGCCACTGCAATTAAAAAATTTAATACAGGTGGTGTTAATTATCTACCCTCTAAAACAGACCATAATGAAAACGATTACAATAATTATGTAAGAGCTGAAGGTTATGTAGAAGATGGTGCAGGTAATGGTGATAAGGATGAAGACACCATGCTAGCTCAATTAGCTGACGGAGAATTTGTATCAAGAGCAGACGCTGTTCTTGGAGCAGGTATATTATCTGGTGGTGATCCAAAAAGTTATAAAAGCATGAGAAAAGCAGGTGCTGATTTCTTTTATGATCAACAAAAAAAATTAAAAAGAATTTATGATTTAGTCGATGCAAGCAGAAAAGATAATTAAAAACGATATTGAAATACTACCAATCATAGCTTCAAAGGTAGAAGATATTTGGTCTTTAGTTCATTTTATGATTGCAGAGGCATTGGTTTATAGTGGACGTTATGCTGAACCAGAAGATATTAAACAACTTTTATTATCAGGAGATAATCAATTGTTTTTAATATTTGGTTCTGAAGAAGGAGATACTAATAAAGTTTATGGTGTTGTAACAACAAGAATATTTGAAAACCCAAACTTTAAAGAGTTACAAGGTTTAATATGTACAGGAAAAAAAATGAATTTATGGGAAGAAAAATTAATAAATACTTTAGAAACTTTTGCTAAAGTAAATGGTTGTAAAAAATTTAAGGCTTACATGAGACCTGGATATAAAAAAGTTATGTCAAAGTATGGTTACAAACAAAGACATATTGAATTTGAAAAGGAGTTAAACTAATGAGTATTTTTGGCGGTGGCGGCGGTGGCGGTGGCGGCGGCACAGGAACACAAACTAGTATTGCAAGAGAAGCACCAGGAGTTGAAGCTAGAAAATTAGCTTTATATGATGAAGCTGCTAACTTAGCTAAGACTCCAATAAATCTTCCAGGTATTCAAGTAGCACCAATTAGTGCTTTAGAAAAAGCAGGTATTACACAAGCAGGACAAACAGGTGTTGGTGCAGGCACTGTTACGTCTGGTATTGGATCTATACAAACAGGTATGGCAAACCCAAACATAGGACAGTTTTTAAATCCTTATCAACAATACGTTACAAATGAAATTGGAAGACAAGGAATGATTGCGCAAAATCAACTAAACGCATCATCTATAGATGCAGGTGCATTTGGAGGTGGAAGACAAGGTGTACAACAAGCAGAATTACAAAATAGAACTTTGCAAGCTATGGGTCAAGCACAAGCACAAGGTTTTCAAACTGCTTTAGGCGCAGCTCAAACTCAAAGACAACAACAACTTGCAGGTGGTCAAATGCTAGGTCAATTAGGTGCACAACAACAAGCAATGAGTCTTGCAGATATTAATGCTCAGATGCAAGCAGGTGCAGTACAGAGAGGTATTGGACAACAGGCATTAGACGCTCAAAGACAAACACAATTACAAAAACAATATGAACCATACCAAAGAGTTGAATTCTTAAAAGGTATTATGACTAATTTACCTACTACACAAAGTAGTGTTACAGCAACCACGGCTCCTGGCTCTAATCCAATAGCACAAGCAGCAGGTTCAGGTTTAAGTGCATATGCCGCTTATAACATGATGCAACCGAGATAGTTATGGATAAAGTATTAACAAGAAAAATGTTTAAAGCTAGATACTTCAAATCTTTGAAGCCTACTATAAAACATTATCAAACAGGTGGACTAAGTTCACTTACTCCTAAAGAAAAAGCTATTTATGCAATGACATTAGCAGGTCCTTTACTTCAAGCAAAAGGTTCTGGAGTAGGTAATGCTATAAGTGCTTTAGGAGAAGGAGTATCAAAATTACCTGCAACAATAATTGCATTAGAAAAAGCTAAACCTAAAAAGGCTGCAAGACTAATGACTACTGAAGAATTAAAAGCAGCTAAATTACCACCAGGAACTTCTGCTCAAGTAGATGCCGAAGGTAAGATTAATGTTATTAGTAAACCAAGTGCAGATGCTTTAAAGAGTGCTAGAGGTGCAAAAGAAATTAAAGCTATTTTAGGGGATGTTGCAAAAGGTTATGTGGAATTAGGAAAACCAGTTGGTCCTTTATCATATAGACAAATAGCACCTATAACAAATTTATTGGGAACTGAAAATGCAAAAAAGTATGCAGTCTTAAAAGCAGATATTCAAAAAACTACTTCGTTTTTAGGTAAAGCAATTTCTGGAGCTGCAGTATCTGAACAAGAAGCAACAAGACTTAAAGCTATGATTCCACAATTAGGCGATACGGAAGTTACATTTGAAGGAAAGATGGAAGCTTTAAATAAATATATGAATCAAACTATTGCGCTAGCCGAAGACCAAGATGCAACTTTTGAAGATGCTATGAACATAATGGATAGATCAGGTGCAACCGAAGCAATTACTTTTAATCTAGCACAAGATATTAAATTTAAAAGAGTAGGTGATACAATAGATCTTACAGGAGCACCCTAATGGCTGACATAGTAGTATCAGGACAAAAATTTAAAATTGAAGGCGAGCAACCAACTGCAAAAGAACAATTAGCTATTGATACTTTTTTAGGGGCTAGAAATTTTGAAGATGAACAAACAGGATCATCTATATTAGATAATGATGAATTTCTTATTAAGCCTGAAGATGTTTTAAACGAAGCACAAAAAGGTAAGTACAATCAAGACACAGAAAGTTTTTTATCCTCACCTAGTTTTATGAGAATAGCAACCGAGGTTGGTTTATCTATAGCTGGTGGTATAGCTGGAGCTGCAATGGCTCCTTTTTCTGGTGGGTCTTCATTAGCATTAACTGCCACATCTGCTGCAAGAATAGCTAGAATAGCAAGACCATTATTAAATATAAGCGCAGGCACAGTTGGTAAAATTGGAAGAGGTACATTAGGTGCTGCAGTTGGTGGTGGTACTGGTGCTGCAGTTGCACAATCATTTGACCCAAAAGAAAGTATCGTTAGAGAAGTAGCAAGAGGTACCTTACAGGGTGGCTTTGGTGAAGTCTTAGGTTTTGGTATGGCAGGTGGGTTATCTAAATTATATAACAAAGTTGCAACAGGAAGTGTTAATACCTTAAGAACTGCAAAAGCAGCTACAAAAGTTTTGGATAGGCAGAAAGATTTTTACCGTGCTTTAGGTCAAGTAAGATCTGGACAAATATCAAAAGAAGGAGTTGAAACATTAATAAAAGCAAATCCAGAATTATCAGATTTTCAAAAAGTTGCTTTAAGAAATAAAGAAAAAGGTGCAGAGATTTTAGCTCGACAAGAAAAAAAAATAGGTGGAGATTTTTTAGCACAAGTAGAGGCTGGTAGTATTACCCCAGCGATGTTGACTGAAAATGCTATAATTGATCAATTCCAAGCAATTGGAGAAGCATCATTGTTTGGTGCTGCAAGAATGAGAGCTGCATCAGGTGGAGCACGTGTTGGTTTAGTAGCAGGTATTGATGACCTTGTAGAAAATGCAGTTAAAGCTGTAGATGAGAATATATTAGATCCTCAAGGATTTGGTATTATGGTTAAAGATACTTTGGAAAATTCTCAAAAAATGTATCAAGGTATTTTAGCAAATGGTTATTCTAAATTAGGAAACGCAGTAAAAGAAACAGGTGTAGTTCCTATAAGAACTAATGGTCCTGGTAAAACAATGATATGGAATCCTCAGTTTCAAAAAACTATGCCAGAAGATTCGCTAGGAGTATTTTTAGGTAAACAATTAGATGAATTTAATTCTAGTAATTATCCAGGTCAATATGAAGAATCAGTAGAACTTATACAAAAAACTATGGGTGCAGTAAGACCTAATGCAACCTTTGGAGAACTAGCTGAAGCTTATAAAGGAATGGCAAGAGAAATGCCAAAAACACTTGAAGGCTCTAGAATGCAAGCTGAAGTTTTAAGAAGATTATCTGACTTAATGGAAAGAGCAGATCTTCCAAGTAATTTAAGAACTATGAGAAATGATTTGACAGAACTAACTAAAATGGGAAACAAAGCTTTTAATAATGGTATCTTTGCAAGTATTGCTAAGAAAAATGTTGGACAAGAACAGATATTTGACATGATTGTGAAAGCAAATAAAAAAAGTTTTACAGACGATTTTTTAGGGCAACTTAATGCTACGACAAAACAGGGTACAAGATTAATTCCTTTAGAAGAAGCTAAAAAAATTGAAGACGGAATAAGAGGACACTTCTTTAAAAAGTTTGTTGATAACACTACAAGATTTGATAACCAATATACTTACTTAGATGCAGGTAGGGCTAGAAAATTTGTACAAGATGATTATGGTTCTTTTATTAAGAAGGGAGGATTAATATCTGATGAACAAGCAAAAATGATGGATGAGTATGTAGATGCATTACGTTATGCTGAAGGTAAAATATTTAGACCAGGAACGGTAGGTAAAGGTAGAGGTACAATTTTTGTACAACTAAAAGAAGCTGGTGCAATTACACAAATGTCTCAAGGTTTATTTTTGTTTGGAGGAGCTACTGGTACTGTTGATTTAGGTACTGCAAGTGTTTTTGTATTAGGCCCTGCAGCATTAGCTAGAATGTTTTCTAATCCTAAATTAATGAAACTTGTTACTGAAGGTGTTAAGGGAACATCTACAAATAGTTTACAAGGGTATACTAGATTTATGAATCAATTAGGATCAGGTTTAGTTGGTAACAATATTATTTCTGAAGATCAGAATAATATGGTTCAAAGCAGTATTCAAGCTGATCAAGAAAAATTAAAGGCTATATTTAATGGAGATTTAAAAACAGTAAATGCAATACCAAATGAAATGGAAAATCCCGCTAATGCTGATGTAATACCAATAGATACAAATCAAGTTCCACAAACAGCTGAGCAAGCAGGTAACAGAACAACTGCTAATATTCCATTACCAAATGTCCAACCTTCTAATTTACCTTTGGGTGGACAACAATCAAACACAGAACTAGCCCAGGCCTTAAACCTTTTTAGTAAGGGAGGGATAGTCAGTGCCAAGAAAAGCTTCTAATAAAGATATACTTGCTCATC
>Ga0181393_1000201_pt1 | contig 21962 bp, 8 predicted proteins | sample 16SPOviralmetaG_FD_130122 | JGI IMG/M metagenome (GOLD analysis project Ga0181393, IMG submission 130122) | Marine viral communities from the oligotrophic San Pedro Time Series (SPOT) site, San Pedro Channel, CA, USA - 16 SPOT_SRF_2010-10-21 | ecosystem: Environmental > Aquatic > Marine > Strait...
AGGAATTGCGGTGCAGGTGCCCGGTAAGTTCGTGACCGAAGGTGGCTCGTTTGAGGTTGCCATGCACTCCGGTCGTTGGCTTAAGTACTGCCTTGGAAATGAGATTTCAACATTGTCCGATTCCGGCACCACATCCACATTGAATGGGGCTACTAAGGTCGGTGCTACGTCTGTGACTCTTGCTGATGCAAGTTCATTTGCGGTTGGCAATTTTATTCACATTAAAGATGATGTATCACCCGTCCCTGTTGTTCTTGACCATGAGCCAACTCATTCGTGGGATAAAACTGTCACTGACCGTGATTTTGACCAAGCAAATCCCCATGAAATCCGTCGCATTGTTGGAAAGAGAAGCAATGTACTTTTCCTTGATGAACCATTGACTTATGCCCATACTACGGGGCGTACGGTCAGTCATCACGTGTACAATGCGGGCAACGCGCCTACCATTAGCGATACAACGTTGGCCATCACCAACCCTGTGACGCATCTGTTGTTCGCTCGCAGTCACACTCCTTCGTTCAGCCTTGAAGTGTCGCAGCGTCGTCTTGACAAAGACGCTGATGCCACCGTTGATGGTGGGGCAAGTGACGCCAAGACGTTGACTCGCATGTTCCGTGGTTGCAAGGTGACAGACTTCACCCTCTCCACGGACAACGATGCCGCCCTACGTCTTGCAGTGAACTTCAATGCCGCTTTGTGTTACACTGACGCGGGACGATTGGAAGGCACTGGTCATACTGACCGTTACAACCCACATCGTTTGTTTGACGACACGGCAAGTGACGCTGCGGGACGGCTGAAGTCCGGTATCGGTAAGGGTACGCAGAAGCCTTTCATGTTCTATGATGGCAGCATCAACATTGCAGGAGTCCAAGCAGGTAAGGTGCTGAACTTCACCCTTAGCGGTCAGACTGGAATGCAGGCCTTCCACACCATCAACGGTTCCACGCAAAACAGTGGTACGGCAGATGCAGCGGTGCCCTTTGGTGGTAGCCGTAACACGGCAGTCATGGTCGAAGGAAAGACTTCCTACGAACTGTCTCTTGAGGTCATGGTGGACGACCCGTTGTTCTTCAACAAGATGCGTTCAGCCACGGAGTTCAGCGTACACGGTGAAGGTGACCCCAACAGTCAGATTGTCATTGACTTTGAAAAGCCGCTCGGCAATACGTCGTCAGCGAACAGTCAGCGTTTGACCATTCTGATTGACGAGTACTACATCGTTGAGGCTCCGGTTCAAATCCCTGAAGACAAGGGCGTGGTGAAGAGCCAGTTGAAGGTCTTGCCCAAGTCCATGCGTGTTCTGTGTAGGGACACCATTCTGAAGTACTGAGGTGTCGAAATGCTTATCTCCACTGCTATGTGCCGCCGACTGGGAGTCGAGCAATACGCTCAGTGGGTGTGTGAACAAAATGGCGTTGAGTTCACCGAAGACTGCCCCACAACCTCCCACGCTGAAATTGTTGAGTGGCTACGGGCACGGCTTGACGTACCGGAAGAGCCGGTGGTCGAAGAGGATGCAGTGGTGGAGCAACCTGTGGAACAAGTGACTGAAGAAGCACCTGTCGAAGAGGAAGCCACCGAAGATACTCCATTCCCCTCCACCCTTGCCTACGACTCCATGACCGTTGTGGAGTTGCGCGAACTGTGCAAGGAGCGCGGCCTGCCGGTGTACGGCACGAAGGCCGAAATTATCCTGCGTCTGCGTCAAGCAGACAACGGCATTGAAATCCAAGAAGATGAGACTGAAGGCCCCGCTGAAGAAGAAGCGGCCCCTGAAGTTGAGTCGGATGCCCCCGTCAAAGAGGCGGCTGCAACCAATGAGGATGATGTAAATGACACAAGTGGTGACCAACAAGAGCCTGCTGATGAAGAGCAATGATGAAACGAAACACGTCGTACCGGTTGACCCCGATGACCCAACGCAGGTCATGGAGGTCTGGGTGCGGGACATTTCGTTTCTCGACATTCAAGACGCCGCTCAAAAAATGGTCTTCATCAAAGACGGTGACATTTCCCTTTCGCTCAAGGCGTACTGGGAACACGCATTCACTCATTGGATTGTACGCACCAATCCTGAAATGACATCAAAAGAACTCCTGTCCCTGAAGGGGCACATCGGTGACGCCGTTGCGCGTGTGCTACCGCAGCCAAACGAGATTGCGGAGAGCATGCAAGGGGGGTTTATGACGCCGAGCGAGTGAGGGTCGAACAGTTCCTCAAGAAGACAAAGTACGAGAGCAGCGAGGATTTGAGCACACAAATTGAATTGTGGGCCTACATCATTTCGCAGCACTACAGTATGTCTCTTGCGGAAGTGTACGACCTCCCTCCTCGGCTTTTCAAGCAGTCCCTCGTTTGGGCGATGGTTGCAACCGAAGAGAAGACAAAGGAGAGCGAGCGTAGGAGACAACAGGCCAAGGGCGGCGACCGTGAAACCGTAGGCCTTGATTATACGTTCTTAGACTGGGAGTGACACAATGACGCTACTTGCAACCATGACTTCCCTTTCGGGACTTGTGCAAGACATCGCGCCCGCTTTTGAGGACATTGGTAAAACGGCAATCAAGGTATTTGATTCCATCAAGACCTTCGTGAACGACAACGTAGTGACCCCCATTTTAGACAAGTGGGAGGACTTGAAGGAATGGTGGGAAGGATTCAAGGAAAGCGTCGGTGTTAGGTTAGAGGAAATTCGCGGTAGCGTCAGCGGTGCAGTTGACGCAATGCGAGCCAACTTTGCATCCATTATGGACGGGCTACCGGCCATCTTCACCAAGGAGTTCTGGACAGACCTGTTCACATTCAACATTGACTGGGACACGCTTTTCGCTTTCGCAATCCCTGCCCCATTACAGTTGATTGTGGACTTCTTCCGTGGTGATGGAGCGTTTGCAGGCTTTACCCTCAATGAACGGCTTGACCTCGCTATTGGTGAATTGCCCGAGCCGTTGAGCACCGTGGTTAGTTTGCTGAAAGGCACCTTGGTACAAGGAGTGATTGGAATTGGGAACTTCATTGATTTCAGCGTTGGTGCAGTGGAAGGGGCCATTGGTTGGCTTATGGACTTCATTGACGACCCCGCAGGTAGCCTTTCTGCTACTGGAATTGCCATCACTGACTTCTTTTCCAACCTCGCTACGGAACTGCTCGATGTCGTCAAACTGCCCATCAACGGACTGATTACTGCCATCAATGATGTGTTCGCCAACTTCAACTTCTCCAAGACGTTTTCCATTGCAGGAAAAGAGTTTGAGGCAGGCGTTGACCTGAGCGACTGGCAAATTCCAATGCTCGCTAAGGGTGGCATTGTGACTGGTCCTACGCTTGCCATGATTGGTGAGGCAGGCCCCGAAGCCGTCGTGCCGCTCACAGGGGACAACATGCCCGGTGGTAGTCAGACGTTCAACATCACCGTGAACGCAAGCGGCATCACCGACCGCAGTGATAAGCGGCAGATGGCGCGTGAGATTGGCAACATGATTCAGCAGGAGTTGGCCCGGAACCTTGGTGGTACTACGATGCGAGGTCGGTTCTGATGGCAAACGGTACTCCTATTCGTCTGATTCAACGTAACGGTGGCATCATCGAGTTGAACGTCACAACGCTTTCAATGGACGTTGACCGCAAATTCAACTCTCGACCCAAGGTATTCACTGGTAGTCAACGCACTGCCACTGATGCCAACCTTAGCCGTGCGGTTATCACCCTTGAGGGCATCATTACCGACGACGATGCGGTGTTTCAAACTGCGGAAACCAAGGCCACGGCCTCAATTGATTTTTCCTACAAAATTGACTCTCGTAAAAGAGGTGGGGAAGAAGTGTCGGATGATGACAAAAAAGATATGGTGAGAATTAATTTCTCGTTCATCACTCAATCCAGTCAGTTTCATAAAGCGCCAAAACTGCGTCTTAGTAGCACTCAGGAAATTAGATTTGTGTCTGACACGTCAAACGCACACGGTGAACAAAGCGGTAGTCATTGGGTGCGATTACACAACCAAACCACTGCAAGCACTGCATCGGAAATTGCTACTGCGGTAAAGGCCGTAATTGATGACCATTACTCCAGTGATTTTACTGCGTCTTTGGGTACTTCGTTGTACACAGGAGAAGCCAATGCAGTAGTAACCATTACGCGCACTGCAAGTGGAAATGACAAAAAGTTCCCAAAGTACGCAAACAAGGAACCCGGTGATTCAAAGTTTCACATTGTCACGAAGTTCAACAACCACGTTGCAGCCGGTGGGCAATCGGGTCGTAGTGCGGGTGACAAAGTGCAGCGGCTATGGGGTGTGTTGAACAATTCTCAAGACGGTGCGCGTGGTGGTTTTGACAAGCAACTACGTGGCGGTGGTGATTATATCATTGGTGTTCAAGTTCCGTTTGACTCGATAGTGAACGCAGGTGATACTGAGAAGTACTCGGCTCGGAACTTTTTCATGACTACTGGCTCATACTATCTGCGCGAACCTGACCGAAAAGGCGTGGAAAATGCAGTCGCAGCAGGTGCTCGTTTTGAGGACACGAAGAACTCTTACACAGGGATTAAGGGCGGTGTGGACAAGGCCACGTTTGTCCGAATGGGTGGTGAACCAATTTACCAGTTCACCATCATCTTCCTACCGGCTGACGTGATTCTGTGAGGTGAAATCGTGGTTGCAGTCGGTCGAACAAGTCACGCCCTCTTCTTTGATGGCGTAAGCGATTCGGTCATTCTGCCGCAGGGTACGTTCACCGGCACCGGTGTACCCGGTGTTGATGGGAAAGACAGTCGAAACATCTTGCAGAACGAGCGCCGCTCAGGTGGCGACAGTCCGTTGATTGCAAAGGAGGATGGCGACCTCGTTATCGAAGCGTGGGTTGTGCCCGACTGCGGTGGCGTCATCGCCCATCGTGAGGGTCAATTCACCTTGTCATTGGGCACGGTGGACACTCCGGGGCCTGCAACGTTTGACCTGCTCCTTGAGGGGTCTGAGGGCATTTTTCAGGCCTTCCTGACCACGGCCCTTGAGGACACTAACCGATGGGATGGTGTGGTCTATCCGCATCATGAAGGTGACCTGCATGATTCGTACAACCGTTTCGACACGTCAAATCAGGGTGAAGCAACGAACCTGAACGCCGCCCACCGCCCCTTGTACCACGTTGTTGCCGGTTTTTCATTGGGTGAAGCATTCCTGTACGTCAACGGTGACCTCGTTGCATCGCAGCGGTTTGACGACACCATGCGTATTGCCCGCTCCACTGAGCACGTGTATGTAGGTGGAAAGGGTGGGGAGTTCCGTGGAGCCATTGAGTCTCTGCATTTTCTTGGTCACTACCACAAGTCGGTCACCGAATCTCACATGCCGACGCAATCGGACGCCTCAACGGGACTGTACCGCTTTGAGGAGCCAATTGATGTCATTAGCGGCACGTACACGTTCAATGCCGTGAGCGCCGACTCCACGACCATCACTGTGTCTGCTGCTGACGCGCAGGCTCTCATCGCACGATTTACCGGAAAGGCGTACGACTCGTCATCCCCAACTCTCAACTTGGAGGCGTCACCGTATAGCATGGGCGATTACAAGGTCAAGGACTACTACACGGCCCCTGCTACCCCCACGACGCTTGAAATCCCACACGTGCCGTACAACCTGCTCATCAACCCCGGAGCCATAACACGGTCCACACAGAAGCCCAATCAGAAGCCACCTGAGCGCATTCGTGTCAAGAACATCAACGGTAGTACTGGTGTCATCACGCTGACGAGCATTCACGTGGACTTTGTGAATGGTACAAACGGGCTGCGCGGGTTGCTGCACGCACGTACTGCCGACGTGGACAACTACTTCGTGGTCGTTGCTGCTGACTTGCTGATTGACAACGGAACGGGTAAGCCGTTCCAACCACCCCACTATGGTACTCAAGTGTTTGACCGCACGGGTCAAATGGTGATTGATGAAACGGACAACGCTCAGCACGGCTTGGTGTACTCCTCTCGGATGGCCACCACCACGACCGACACCAACAACCCGTTTGCAGTCGTATGGCCCAGTACGCTTGACACGCTTTTCCAAGTTGGACACAGTGGGCGGCACACTTTCTCTCACGTTGTTGGCCATGAGTACATGCGCCGCTTCCCGAAGCCCGACGACATGACCGTGGACCAAACCGTGAGCGGTGCGGCGGACATTGTGACCATGACCTATGAACAGGCCATGGGGTCCATCAAGAGTGCATTTGTCGTGAACTCACTGACCGACTTTTATTCCGAAAACGTGGATGCCATCGTCACTGAGGTCGTGAGCAGCAGCACCGCTGAGTCGGTTGTCCACAACGGTTTGCCAAGTGCAGCACGTGAAATCATCGGTATCGGTGGAGCCAACTTTGACCATCGCCCGTTTATGCTCAAGGGGCCAGTACCTCACTCCACAACGTCTATCAACGACGATACGCGCCTGTTTCATCTCACACCCGAAACAACTTCTCGCATCGCTATTCTTCACGTTCCTGCCCTTCAATCAAGTTACGACATGGCACCATTTGTTGAGGTTCACTACAACGCCATTGATTTGACCGGTGCGAGCATGAGCATCAGCGGTCCAATGCTAATGGTCGAAAAGACGGTACCTGCTGCATCACTTGCCCTTGGCGGTGGTGCCTACGTGTACGATGTCATCGCAGCGGCCTTGAGCACTACCCTCCATGCTCCGGGTGGTATGGTGGTTCTTGACGAAGACTCGCTTACTACCCATGAGTTCATCTTGGATTCACACACCTTGCTTGGGGACAACACTGGTGGGCAGGTCAACGATACGGAATTGGATTTTTCCCGTACACCCAACAACTACACTCCTGTTTCCAACGTCAACGCTGACCCGCGTACCACCCCACAAGCAACCAAGGCATCTCACGTCAGCCTCACACACGATTCGGTGTACAACCGACTGGTGTTCAACAAGGGCAACGGCTCAGTTGGCACGTCTTTCACCTCAATTGGTGACGATTACAAGCGCATTACACCGACCGAAGAGAAGTCAGGTGCAGGGGTGTTTGATGTTGGGTTGACCGATGGGCGTAGTCACACCCACGAAATGTTCGATATCATTGACAACTACTACTCCAGAAGCGGCGAAGTGTACATTTTTGTTCAACCGTCAGACCGGCGACGTAGCCACCAGTTGCGCTCAGTTGTTGAGGACGAAACCTCCGTGGCCGTGATGCTTCTGATGGCGCGTGCTCGTCTGCGAAGTGTGAGCGAAGAGGTGGACCCTGAAACCAATGACTCACGCATCACGGTCAGTGCAGCGGGTGTTGTGGAAAGCGCACTAAACCGTAACGTCAGCGCACTGGGTGACGGCTCGCCTGACTCGTACGTGGTCAAGGAGATTGAGCCAAACGCACCTGTCGTGACGGTAACCCTCGGTGGTCCGGGTCAAGGTGCGGTGAACACCAAGCCTACGTTTGACCCAAGCCCGTTGATGCGTCTGCCGGGTACCACGCGCCGCTCTTGTGCAGTACGTGCTACTCACGTGTTCGCAAAAAATGACAATTCAACTACGACCAACATTCTGAGCGTTGCCCCGTTGAACAACGGCTCGCCTGACGTTGCATCATGGGGTACGATTGCATTTCCCAAGGTCGGTCGTGTGTACCTTGAGAATGGCGCAAGTGCGGGGTATGCAAGCAAAGGTGGCGCAGGGTTTGTCTTCACCAACGTGAATCCTGAAGGCACTGGTCGCTTCCTTGATGGTGACGGTACAGAATATGCGAACTTCTTCCTGTGGTGTAACGCGGTTGGGTTGATGGCTGAAACATCAACTCCTGCCGAAGTTGAAACTTCACTGACCCTGTTCAACGACCCACACTTTGCTGATGAGTCCATGGCGCAAGACGGTAGCACCGTCAACGACCGCCTCTTCCAAGCCATGGACACGGTGAGTCACGATTACCAATTGGGAACGCAATTCGCAAGCACGCGGGCCATGGTCGAAATCCCTGTCTTCCCTCAACAGTTCTTCGACCATCCTGAGCAAGCCATTTTCCCCGGCCCTGACAACTCCATGAAGTTGCATCTTGATGCAACGTACACTGCCCACACATGGAATCCTACTCCCGTTGGTCGCCGCACAGACGACATTCACCCTGCTGACAAGCAGGCATCATCAGCATACGGTTACGTTCGTAATGACTTCGTTGCCTCAGCACGTGTTCTTCGTGTTGAAGACACCGGCTCAGTGTTCAAAATCCACGTGGACAACGCCTCAGTGTTCCCCCGTGGCGATTTGGCCAACGATTCGCTTGGGAACATGAAGAGCGTAGGTCGCTTCCGCCGTTGCTTCACGTCTGATGGACACTGGGCGATTTACACCAACAACGCTGCATCGGATGGCTTCCTTAGCATCCCCCACTCAGGTGCAGGACATGCCAACCACGGTATTGCTGCCGAGGCATTCTTTGCTCACGCAGTTCCCGGCTCTTCTCTCTTTGTTGCTCAGGGCTTCCGTGGGGAGTCCCTGATTCCAATTGACTCAGACAATCACACACCCTCTTCAGACTACGAGGGGCGTAGCCCGTACTACTACGATGCCGCGAACATGCAAACTCAAGGCGGTAACCTCGACTATGGTATGAGGCAGTACGTCAGTGCAGTTGAGTTCAAGGCTGGACCAATGAGTAACCCGCATGCCCCGCGAACGGTGACCAAGAACGCCACCGCCACGATTGTTTCAGTCCCATCCATCAGTGGAAACTCGTACACCATCACGGTTGACGATGGTTCGTTGTTCCCTGATGTACCGTTCACCCGAGACTCAAGCAATGCAATTCAGTTTGAAGCAGGTGACTCACTGTACATTGCTGAAATTATTCAAGAGGATGGTAGTAGTGAGGAAGTGTACTACCTTGGTCGTTTTAGCAGCGCCTTCACGGAGAACACGTTTGCCATTGTCAGCACATCGTCGCCCACGAATCTCGTTGGTGCTACCATTCGACTTGACCGTGTGAGTCACGCGCTGCACTCTATTTCCTCGCCCGCGACTGCCGTTACTGAGGAAAAGAAGGTCATGACTTTCTTGCCACCAAACAACGAATACTGGGTGTTCAATGTAGCAGCCAGTTCAGGTGCTACCACTACGCTCAACATTGCACCATCAACCAATGCTTACTTGCTTGCCCACGCCAACACGTTTGGACTGAACATTCGTTCGGGTGACAAGGTGTACGTGGATGATGGCTCAACCATTTCGTATCTTGGTGAAGTGGATTACGTCAAATCAAACAACCTAACTGGTGGAAATCACCAGATTGAACTGAAAGCAAACAACGCAGCAGCCATTTCAATTAACAACAAAATCCGTGTCGGTGCTGAAACTGTGCTAACCACCGACCCATCGGCTATTCTTAATCGTTCATGGGTCTATCCGTATGCTGCCGGTGGACTACGTAGTGGTGATACTGTTTGGGCCAACATGAGCCTGAACAACCCACACGCAGTCGAAGGTTTGTTCGCCAAGAGTCGTGGTGTGTTCAACGAAGAACTGGTGTGGAAGGGTTTTAACGGAGGACGAGGGGCACTTGCAACTCGACCACGTGACTCAATTCCCATGGAAAACTTCCTTATTGGAAACTCCTGTTTGGAAACTGCCATCAACTACGTTCAGCACGTCAACAAGACCATTGAGGAAAACTACGAGGCTATGGGACTGGATGCTTCCCAAGCACCAACCGTGGCGTATGTTGACCCATATCTTGCTACTGACGGACACGCTCGCGTGCTGCTTTACGACGTGGGCCATGACCGTGAGTTCATTGCATTCCATGACTTGCACATGCAGGTCCAAACAAGTGCTGCTACCCCGTCTATTGGGTACACGCAGAATCTTGCATACGAGGGTGGTACGACCAAGTTGGACAAGTTCTTGATGGGGCATAACGGCGGAGCACCGCACTACCTAACCACCCAAATTGACGTGGCCAACGGCTTCCCAAGTGAGAACCCATTCTTGCGTAGTACGCAGCAATCAAACTTCATGGAAAGCGCATATGCCCATGACATCATTGGCAAGAGTGCGGCAAACACATACACCTCCACTACGCAGTCATGGACAGTACTCAACAACCCCACGACTGAAACGTACAACGCACTGTTTATGTCAAAGGGGCACGGGCACTTTGTACATACAGGACTGTACCATGAGGCCAACTTAACTGACCGATTGACCGTAGGCGATAGTACGCTGCCTCGCGTTCAACCTGCTGCTGCAAGCCCATACTGGGGCAATGAAATTCACAAGTTGACCCGCATTCAAGGTGCAGACCACCCTCTCATCAACGCATTGCGCAACCACCGCGCTGCACAAAACCCCAGTACTCACTCTCTTTCTGACCCAAGTACAACGTTCGACACCCCCGATGGTACCCGTACCGTGTCTGCATTCCTTGCACTGAAGGGCAAGCGCAGCACTACGTTGAGCCTCGCTGACCACGAAGAGAGCCGCCTTCAACACCTTCCACATTGGACGCAGATGGACTTTGTTCGTCGCATGACCATTGACTTCGGTGAGGTCGGAGTCAAAGAGGGTGTGACAGACATTGAGGCCGCTGCACGTGAAATTGTGCGCCTCATCAATCAAGGCGGGGCTGAGAGCGGTCGAACCCACGCACGCCGCCCATCACATCAATACCCCGGCGAAAGCGAACGTCTTGATTTAACACGTATTGGCGTTCGACAGGATATTGCTAATCCAAACCGTGACCCCTCGGCATCCCATATCAACGCTGATTTCGCTGCGACTGGCTCAACCTACGACCCTGCACCTTGGTGGTACCCCGACGAAGCGTTTGACAGTCACGACCGAGGTAGCCACATGGGGTACCTGCGTGCTCACATTGGTCGCGTTGTGGAAGACCTTGACGGCAACGAAGGATTTAGCATCGTCATCCACAGTACAGTTCCGGGTGCAAGCAGTCGCAACTTCTGCGCATGGCTCGACAACAGTAAGGGACAGTCCACCTTCAAGCCGCAGTACCTCATCGGTCACGGTGGTCGCTTCCGCAACTTTTGGTCACAACCCGACGAAACGCTTGGCGAAAACATGCACCCGGCCCCACTACCAATGAACAAGCACGGTCGTCCCTTCGCCCCAATTACATCACTGCGAGAGTACGTGGCTCAGGAAGAGCCTGACGATGCACTCTCAAGCAACCTCGACGTTGCTGCTCGCAGCGACACCAAGAAGAATACTACCGCGCGGCGGGTGTCCTCGGTTATGGGTGGCACCAACAACAACAGTGTTGCTGATGAATCGTTTGAAGCACAGTCACCCGCTACGGCTCTTGTTGAAGGGCTGCGACGTGGCTCAACCGCCATTGGTCGCATCAACTTTGGCGGACTTGTTGCTGCCGGTGTACCCGGCTTTGCACCCGATGCAGGTGACTTTGGCCTTGGACGACGTGGTGATACCCGCTTCAACAAAAGGTACGGTAACTCGGGAAGTACAGACTATACCACGCACGTGCCCACGGCGTCAACCAAGGAAGACGCGGTGGGTGATACACCCCTGTACGGCTTCCGATTTGCTGACCATCGAGGTCGGGGTCACGGTGTGCGTTACGTGTACCGCTCGATGGACGACGCATTCGCTAACGAGTTGACAGTACTACCGTCCACACTTGACGATGAAATTGTTGTGTACATCAACGACAGTGACGTGTCGAGGGGTGGCTTTACTCTTGGTCATCACATGCTTGGTACAGGTGACGCTACTGGTCGAATTACACCAACGTCAAACATGACCGAAGCATCGTGGGTTGGCAACCGTTGGCGTGGTGTGTACGCTGCTGATGCAGGTGTTGATTGCAAGGTAACGTATAACACCGGCAATTCGTTGACCGTTGCCTTTGAAGCCCCTTACACAACGAGTGCTTCAGACTACGCAAATCACCCCGACTTCCTCGGCTTCCTTGGCTTCCCGCTGACCAACGGTACCATTCAACTTACGGACCCGTACAGTGGAACTGGTGTTACTGCACACGGTTCAACCGGTAACACATTCACCTACGAAACGCGCAGTTCCAACGACGTGACGGGCACGCATACATTCTATGGTGTGACAGGTGCAGATTTTACTGTCAGCCACTTCTTCAACGGTGCTACCTTTACTGACACCGCTACAGCATTCAAGACCAACGCGAAGAAGTTTGGCTTGCTGATTACACCTCGGCTAAATTGGACCACATTGCTAACTGACGAGGTGCTTGCACATGCAACTGTAGCAGCCATCAACCTCACTGACCCGAACGTTGAACAGGGCGTTGCCGTTGACGTGCGGCATCTGTACGCAGCAGATGGTCGTACACTTGGTGAGTGGGGGGTCGCTGAGGATGCCATCATCATTCGCGCTCACAACCCACAACGAGGTACACGCCCCTTGTCTGAAATGTTCAGTGCAAGCCTGCACCGCGACTACGGTATTCAGGCTGCACACATTGAGTTTGGTGAGTACGAGTCGTTGAAGAAGACCACCAAGGCGTCGTGGAGTTTGACCGCAAGTACCAGTACGCCAGTTTCGGATGCTGACATTGAAGCGTCACGTCAACTCGACGTTGGTTACATTCCTCGCACGGTGGTGCAGATTCGGACCCGTGGTCGCGGATTCCACGCAAACACTCCTACGCCCATTTTGGTTGACTCTTTCAACGACCCGGTGGACATTAGAACTTGGCGGTCAAATCTCCGTGGTACGCGCTTTTTGTCTCGACCGGGTGACCATATTCTGCCCTGTCTCAACAACTACATTTTGGAAATTGACTCCTACTCATCCAATGAGTTCAACGTCCGTACGGCGTCCAACAAACTCGGACATGCCCTCATCCTTGCAGGTCAAGAGGACATCACGAATCCTGACCGCGTGCCATCGTTTGGTGAGCGATTGCCGTTTTATCACGACGATACAAAGTACGCATTGGTGTTCAGCAAGCAGACGCCCAGTGCAACCGGTAGTGAAACGAAGTTCACGTACACAGACCAAGAGGCAACCGCTGAATGGCAAAGTGAGTTCGGGTCAAATACTATCAACGACGATTTCTTTGTGATGCGGTTTATTGGAGAAATTGACGGTTACCGATTGCATGGTAGCGTGGACAGTGAACCTGTCACCTACTTCCGTGGTGCGCGGGACAGTGGTGACCACAGTGTACCGTTGTACTTTGGTGGTGGATTCAGCGGCATCGTGCTTGACGTGAACGACGGCACGCAGAACGACTACTCCGACTTCTATACACATCCCTACTCAAGTGGCCCAACAGGTACGGCGGGTATTCAGCACGCCAATGAAATCTCAACCTCGTTTGCTTTGGTGGACTGTAACGCGCTGCTTGCCTTCTTCCCCGGTACCGCACTCCTCAATCAGCATCGAGCAAGCATTCACCCACCGGTGTACAACAAAACCAGTGTGCTTGCGGTTGACCTTGACGGCGGTAGTGGTACTCGACACAGTAGTTTGCCGTCCCACGTCGAATCTCGCTACACTGTCGGTATGGTGTACCAGAAACCATCACCACTCATTCTGCGTGTTGCTCACCCAATTGCTCGCTACGACGATGCGCAGAACTCCAAGCAAAACTACACGGCGTACATCGTCTATGGTCCCGGTCAAGCCTTCCCCTTCACCGAAACCACTGATGAAGATGCGGCGGTTGAACCACACCCCGGTTACGTCGTGACGACCGGAAACACGTGGAGCAAGGTGCCCTTTGACAAGTACCTACCAAACACCCTGACCAATGACAGGAATGACTACGGCCCACCTACCGGGACGTACCAAATCGAGCGTCACCGTCACCATTGGTTCACGAAGATGAACTGGTCGCCCGCTGAAGGTATTCCGTACGTAGGAGCAGTGTCCAGTGGGAAGAGCCTGTGGCAGCGTCCTGAGCACGGGTATCACTTTGGTGAACACTTCAACACGCAGAACTCCGTGAGCAGCAACAACGTTGTTGACTACGCCAAAGCCCACCCGTACAAGCATGCACCAACTCTTGGTTACGGTGCGGCCAGTCAAGCCGACTACACCTTCCACATGGACGGTGGGTATCACCCCGGCGGCTCATGGCTTGACAACCAAATGTCGTTCAACGCACCGCTTGAGCCAAGCGACTACCGTGTGGCCAAGGAGTCTTGGAATCAAGTCAACCCCACTGCCTTCCGTGTGTCGGGCGTGCTTGCCAAGCAAATGCTTGCAGGCTCGTCGGCTGAAGAGGGTGATGACTTTGACCGCGACTTCATCATTGTTGACGCAACACGGTGTCAGAACGGTGAAGAACTTGCAGCCGTGCTCGGTCAGGCCGTCAATGAAAACCCCGGACGCGGGGCACTGAAGGCCATGGGTGGTACCCACCTACCTTCAATGGGCAACGCAATGCGTCAAGACCGATATGGGTGGATTGAACTTACGTTCACTGATTATGACATTGACGGGTCAACATCAAGGACGTACGTTGAAGCATCTGGTACAAACCAAGCAACACTTGAGCAGTTGCCCGCAAGTGGGTGGATTCGTACTGACAAAAGTGGTCGAACACTTCACTCCATTGTACTACCTGCGTTTGCACCGTATCACAGTCGGGAAGTGTACAACAACAGTGGTACGTGGACTGCACGGTTTTATCTTGCACCAAATCGAATTGAGGGTCACCCAAAGTTGGAAGACGCACAGACGCATTCCGACAGTTCACACCCTACTGAGGCGAATGTGGATTCCAACGCCACAAAGGTGTACGTGTGGAGCAAAGCAGGCGTGCATCGTTACAACAACGAAAACGAAAGTGCGCGTACCCACATGACTCAAGTGCATTTTGCAGGCATTGTGGACGCCATTGACCGTACGCGACCGGTCGGTGTTGTTGGGTGGTCAGGTGAGCGATACTCCTACCTAAACTCGTTGAAAGTCGGTACAGAAGGCTACGCAGCAGGCTTAGGGGCATATCACCCCAAACTGGGCTTCTCACCGTACGGAGCAGCGTCCACCGTGATGAACGGTTACGGACAGTTCCCACACGTGTACGCGCTTGAAAATACACCTGAATCACTTGCGGGTGCGAACTACCAAGGCAACGCGGCTACGAACTATCTTGGGGGTACAGTATGGAACATTACCACTGCCCCCGGAAGCATTTCCTACACAATGCGTAACGCTGACACCAGTGGGGCATTTGTTCAACAGGGTGAACCAGTCAACACGCAGACGTTGACTGACTTCACCATCCCTGATGCACTGCACCACCCACAGGGTGTATTCGGCAAAGGCTTCCTTGTGATGTCGTACGAAAGCGAATTGGCACTTGTGGCAAAGCGTGACCGTGACGGTATCACTGCTCTTGGAGATTGGTTGAGCGTTTCGTCCAAGACCCGTGCGGGGGTTGCCGCTGCTACCGCCATCACCTTTGCAGGCACGGTCCAGTGGGACGAGCGCATTCACGGTGCTGAGCGATACTATGCACCCGCTACTGCCGGACCCAACGTGGAGGCCCTGATTGGTTCAGGTACGGCAACACCGACTGGTGACCTTATCACGTCTGAGTACACGTTGCACAGTGCAATTACGGACGACAACAATTTGTTCAACGCTACCCCGGCAGCAGCAAAGATTGGTGACTTGTTCTTTGACTACGACGAAAGCCCCGGCTCCGGTATTCTCAGTAGCGTGACTGAGGTTGAGCGCAACCTACTGCTTGGCCTCAAAACGGCGGCATCGAGCAGTGACTTTGACACGAAGCACGACGACCTGACCTACTGGCTTCCAAGCGTCAATGGGTACAAGTCCTTGGGTAACACACCAGTGCGTAACTTCAGCGTTGAGCACGTGGTGTGGAAGCGTATGGACGGTGGCAACCTTTCGCTACCTGCACTTAACGCACGTGGGCTTGGCTCGGTGCCCTTTGTCACGCGAGTCAACAGTGGCACTGCATACCTGACCGGTGAGAAACTGTACGGCAATGTACGCTTCTCGTTTGAAACCACGAACAGTAGCATGTTCCCTATCATTCAGGCTCAAGAGTTGGCACACCCACAGATTGCGGCTCGTCACCCTGAAGAACTGCGCAACGTGCTTGTTATCCCTAACGAAGAGGTACAGTTCGCCGCTATCGAGGTTGAGGACGACACTGGGCAGGTACACACCGTTGAGGGTGGTTCACCCTTCGGTACCATCATTCGTGGCTTCCGCAAGGTGTCCAACCGTGCGTCTGAGGGTCTTTCGCCTGCTATTGCGGGCAGCGGTGTGGAGCCGAACCTCAAGGTGCGCTTGCCTGACCCCGACACCATTCCGGGTAACATCATCGTTCGCAGTGGATTTGACCGCCTTCAGGCGTATCAGACTGAAACAATGGGTAGCGGTGGGATGCTCCGACCCGACCTTGGTACTGACCTGAAGCACCTGTGGACCACCGAAACCAGTGCGCCGCGCACCTATCCCACCGGTCCCGACCATCAGTGGGAGCACATCTCTCAGGGTGCAGGTGAGGGTGGGTTCCCTGACCCAACGTTTGCCGGATGGGAAGAGGCCACGGGTAACGCACCACTGGAAACCTCGTATGAGTTGCATGACCGCACCCTCTTCTTCCACGTGACTAAGTGCGGTAACACGCACACGCATAAGCATCCAACACATTACGACCACACCAACGGTGTGCAGAACAGTAACCTCACGGGTGTGTCCTATTCAGGCACCACGCTAACGGTCAGCGCCACGGTTGACGCTGCTCTTTTCTCCACTACGTTTGGTGACGAGGAGGCTGCTGACAATCGCCGCTTCCTGCGACTGTACAACCCCACAACTGACCGAGGTGGCGTGGCGTCCTTTACGGGCATTAGCGGTGCTACATTCACAGGGTGCGTTGGAGATGCAGACTTTGACGAGTTGGTAAAGACGAGCATCACCTCACTTAAGGTCGTACCGTCGTACTACATTCCCGCAGGTAGCACTCGCTTCTTTGCATCCCGCCGTCTGCGTGACCACTCAGAAATCAGCGGCAACAGTCCTGACGCCATGCACACGATGTACTACCAAGGCGTTTCTGCTGCAACGAACGCGCACGCCATCTTGAGCAAACCGAAACTGACTCCAATGGCGGTGCCCCGTATGGGTCACCACTTCGTCACCCCAACCATGGGTATGCTACCGGGACACTGGGCGCACCCTGCGTACCAAGGACTGTACAACAAACATCGAGCCATTCGTGCATCGTCACACAAGTTTGCCGAGCAAACGCTCTTGGAAGAGGTGGGACTCACAACCCTACGAGCAGACATTGCATCCTCGGTGACCGACCAGTTCAACAACTACGACCCGCAGTTGGTCTTCGGCTCACTGTCCGCTACACCATCAGGACCAAGCGACATCCACGGCGGAGCGTTCACGCTGATGTTTGAGTCAAAGGTCAGGACTGATGGCTACGGTGTACTGGCGTCAGAAGGGCAAGCCGGGGTCATCAACAGTAAGGGTGGACATAGCATCGCCTTAGAAGCGGCTGCTACCTACACCTTGTCCAATCATTTCCCTGACCCCGCTGAGGTTGGTTCATACCAAATCGTCATTCAACCCAACATGCACAAATCACAACTCATTGGTTATCATCAGAACAATTCAGACGGCAAGGGGTTACCTGACGGAAGTGTGGCAGAACTGACCAATCAACAAGTTGCGTTGGTTGTGGGTATCAAGGAAGCCGACAGTACCCGTGGTGCTCGGGTGCTTGTGTTGGCAGAAGCCACCTCAGCAGACGTGCGCGGTTGTGAGGTGTTCATCAATGAGGTCATGCTTGACCATGACCCGGACCATGGTAGTCAATTCACAAACATTCCACCGTTGTTGTTGTACAACCCACTGGGTGTACAGTCCACTGAAACTCCTGCGTTTGTCCGCCACACCCTGCCCTATCATCCCGGTATGTTTGTGGATGCTACACCGGGTTTTACCACCAACATTCCATGGTGGAGCATCGTGCATCGAAACGGGCCGTCACACGCAACATCGGTAGGTTTCCGTCATCTTAACCACCATCGGTTTGACAACTACTACGAGTTCATTCGTGCAGGTGCAGGTAGCGTTGGTGTGCAACTGACGCTTGCGGGTTACCCAAGTCAACACCCGGACATTTACTCCAAGGTGTTTGACCTTACCAGTCTCAATCCAGTAGCAACCGCTACTTCTGCTACATCGTCTGCAATTACAGTTGCAGACGCCCGTATGTGGCCACAACGCTCGTACTACAATCAACTGGTTGAGTACGTGGATGCCAACGGTATTCGACGTACCAACAAAATTGCAAACGTAAGTAGTACTTCAATTGGACTTGATACCGCACCAAGTGCATTCCACAGTAACATCACCAACGGTACCAAGGTCCGCCTCACCCGCGCATACGGTACGTTCCACGCAGGCTCAGTCTTCCTTGATTCCAAGTCAAGCATGATTACGCGCATGCTACCGCAGGTGTTGCAGGGTAGTCGGGACACCAACAGTCTGCACGTTCCTGATGCATTCTTGTGCATGTGGCATCCAAACCTTGGACGACCATACACGTTTTACTCCGATTCAACACGTACTTTCCTCAACCCCGCAAGTGACCGGGCGGTGGACAACAAACCGTACAACTCAATGCCTGAGCATTTTGAAACATTCCACTACCACGATGCACCGTACTTTGCGAGCGTAGGGCCTTTTGGTCTTGGAATGAAGACACCAAATCCGGTCCTACCGCTAAGATGGACTGATGGAACTGCACGTACTGTGCAATCTATCAACACAGGTACAAAGACGATTACGACAAACCCTGACGCAGCAGCACTCTCAACATTGTCTTCAGGTGATGTCATTTCAATTGCAGGTCGTTTGTACACAGTAAGTAGTGATTCCAAATTTACAGGCGCAATTGTTGTCAATCAAGCAATTGATGCGGAGATTACAACTGGAAGTGCGGTTTTCACAGGTGGTATTGGAGATGTGGTTGCTGCCGGTAGTTTGGACTCCTACTTCACCGCTCAAGGCTCAACGGGTACAGACACCACGCAAGTTACACTCAACAATTACTGGCCATGTGGTAGTCGCGGTGGACCATTGGTCAGCCGTCTTGACGGGTATGGGTTTGCAGCAAGTTCGTGGACTTACACTCCAAACTACGGGTACGACAGAAGGCAATGGATAGACCAAGACGATGACGGGTCATATGCAGTGAGCAGCGGTATCACCAGTCAAGATTACGAAGGTGTGTCAAACCCAACAAGAGCGTTGCCTTTCGGTTATCGCTTCGGTCTGCGTCAACCGTACAACAGACCACAGTGGTCGAGATACGGCATGGCATACTTCCGTGATGGAAGCCTCGCCGGTTGGATTCCTGAATACGCTCCGTACGTACAGGCTGACTCGCAGACGTGGCCAAAGACAGATTTCAGCAGCGCGGCTACATATCCTGCAACCTACGTAGGTGTCATGGAACGTCAAACCAATTTCAGCGGTATGCTTGGGGTGGACATGGCTGAGCGTCAAGTGCGGTACAGTGACGGTATGCGCATGACGCGCTCGTTTGGCGCTCCTGTACGTACGCTACGCAATCAGTCCACTGTCATCCGTGATTGGTGGGGTGACGACAACGGCAAGGACTTGGAGCGCATTGACGAGGGCGTGATGTACTACATGGTGGATTGGTGGGGCAACACTCGTGGTGAGGAAGTACGGCGCTTCCCTGTGCGCTCATTCGGCATCAGACCCGCGTGGGATGCAGGTGACGCATATGACCCCGGACGCAACACCGATGCTACCCCGTACGAGCGACTGTACAACAGTGGTAGCCCCCTTGTCAACCTCAAGGGCATTGTCGGCTCAGGCTCAAGCAACATCTCATTGTCCACCGGTGTGACTATTCCACGCTTTGGTGGACGACAGAACACGTCAAACAACAACAATGCAAACACGTTGGTGGACTTGTTCATGCCCGCTACCGCGATGCGCGTTGGGGACATGGGTAACGGTCGCGGTGTGCGCTACCCCACGCAGTTCAACGAAGACCGGCTGACTGCGTTGAATGAGGCTGATTACACGACCGGTGTGGTCCTGTCACACCACACGGCTGAGCCGGTGTTTGGTGACGGATTCATTCGCGCTCGCAACGACACGCTTGCACTCGATGAGGTGCCACGCGGCATCAGTGCTCGACTTGAGATTGACGACGATGGGCTGCTCAAGCCTGAAGCGGTCGTCAGTAGCCGTGTTGAAACTGTCACTGGCTCGACCAAGCATACCGACGCAGTGTCCCGTTCTGCTCCACGTATTGGACTTGACACAGAAAACATCGAAGGCGTGGACGACAACCTCATCGCACTCAACACCGAGGCACACAGTCTGCACGCTGACCGTGGCGTTGGGCAGCGCGTGGTGCTTGTTGGTGGTCTGACCGCAGGCTCGCAAACCATTGGTGACCTTGACTACAAGACGCTTAACTTTGGTAGTCAGCCTGTTGGTGGTGCGGCTCGCTTCAGTCACACGTCTAATTTCAACCCACTTGGTGGTACGTATGTGGCTGAAACCCGCAACTTCCTTGCCCCGGTCAGCGACCTTGGATGGGGTGCAGTGAGCGGCAAGGCTGCTAACCCGTATGCTACGAGTACGTTTAGCAGCGCATCAGCACAGACCAATTTCACGGATAAGACCATCTCGTTCCTTTTGCGCCCAGTGCGTCTGCTTGACGACCAACACGTTGAGATGTTCCGCCCCAACAACAATTTGCACAGTGGTAGCCCACAGTACGGGTCAAACTACTTCTCCGCAACCGGTGGTGGGAAGTACGGTCTGTTCGCGTACGACATGCCATCCGGTCGTGCTGCTGATGGCAACTACATCAGGGCAACGAATCCTGACACAAATCCACCGTATGCCCCGGCTTATTACATGAACATCGGCAGTAGTGACAGTAACCCGGCAAGTAAGGGACCAAACCTTGGTGGTACCCATGATATGAGTACATCACTTGACAATGATGTAACGCGCGTCGTGATGAGTGAAAACACGCTGCAACATCACCGCAGTGACGCATCACGTAGGCGCACAAGTGCAGAAACCGACGACATTGAACGTCGTGCTGATTACTCGGTGAAACCACGGTTCAGTCAATCCCTCCACCCGAAGGGGCATAAAGGAGATGTGGACTACGGAACATCAGACCACTCGGGTGATGGCGCATGACGTGTGATTGTGGACACTGCTTTGGCATGGATTCAGCATTTGATTTCTTGGAAAAGAAATTGTGTCCCGAAGGAAAGGCTGCGGCCAAGCGGAAGTTCAAGGTGTACCCGAGTGCGTATGCCAACGGTTGGGCCGTGCAATATTGTCGTGGTAAGTTCCGCAAGAAGAAAGGGGGCAAGAAGAAGTGAAACTGAAACGTGACTCCTGCTGCTGCGGTGGCACGAAGGAAACCCCCTGTGTCTGTATGCTTAAGGGGGTCATGCAGTGTTCTCCAAGGAAGCCAAAGTGCCCTTGCTACCGCTTGATGGACAAGCAAAAGACTCGGAAGGTGAAGGTCAAGTGACTGACCGTTGCACCTGCTATGACGTGCTTATCGTCAAGAACTTGAACCGTTGGTTCAAGGAGAAGTGGGTGGACGTGAGCCGCAAGGACAAGGACGGCAAGCACCCGCCCTGTGGACGTTCAAAGGCCAAGAAGGGCAGCAAGGGCTACCCTAAGTGCCGTCCGTCTGTCAAGGTCAGCAGCAAGACACCGAAGACCAGTGGCTCGATGAGCGAGGGTCAGAAGCGTGCAGCCACCAAGCGCAAGCGTTCCAAGAGGCAGGGTGTTGGTGGTAAGCCAACGATTGTCAAAGGTGATTTGAAAAACTATGTAGGGGTGCGGTAACTATGGCGAAAGATGAGCCTAAAGGCAAGAAGGGGGTCGTCGTCGTCATTGCATTGGGGAAGCC
>Ga0181393_1000202_pt1 | contig 21837 bp, 24 predicted proteins | sample 16SPOviralmetaG_FD_130122 | JGI IMG/M metagenome (GOLD analysis project Ga0181393, IMG submission 130122) | Marine viral communities from the oligotrophic San Pedro Time Series (SPOT) site, San Pedro Channel, CA, USA - 16 SPOT_SRF_2010-10-21 | ecosystem: Environmental > Aquatic > Marine > Strait...
GTGATAAGGCATTATTATTATAATATAATATACTTTTATTATAATAATGGATATTCCTAAAAATGTCATAAATAAAAAACTTTACACAGAAGTCAAAAAAGAAATAGTAAAAAAGATGCCTAAATCATCAGCCTATCGTTCTGGGTTAATAGTTCAAGAATATAAAAAAAGAGGTGGTAAATATTCTGGTCAAAAACCAAAAACAACTGGTTTAAAATCTTGGTTTGATATTGAGAAATGGATTAATATGGAACAATATGTTAAATTCGGAAAAAAAGTTCCTTGTAGTAAAGAAGGTATTGATACAAGTGCTTGTCGTCCATTAAATAAAGGTAAAAGAAATATTTTAACTGCTGATAAAGTAATTGAAAAACATGGAAAGAAAAAAGTATTAGAATTAATTAATATGAAAAAAAAAAATATGAATTTAAAAATTAATTGGAGTAAAGGTATAATATCTTAATGTTTATTCTTCTTCTTCATCAATACCTTTGAAAATAACACCCTTAATGCATCGTCCCTTTTTCTTATTTCCTTCAACATCAACACAATTAGTAGATTTTCCTAGTTCATAACCATTACTGGTAAGCATTCTTGAAAAGGCATTTTCACCTTTCTTTTGTGGATTTTTATTATTATCCAAATAATACTGATAAAGTGATGATGTCAATAAATTTGCTTGGTATCCAGTAGTATCTGTGCGTTCCATAATCTCACCTAACCAACCAGCATCTTCGGTTAGATTTTCAAAATAATCATTAATATCCGTTTGAATAGATTTTGGAATTTTATTTAATCCCTTTGGAATTTCAAATGATTTATCTGGTGCTTCATACCCTTCATCATAACATTTTAGAAATTCAATCATTACATACATAAAAGCCATTTTCCATTCATCATCTTGTAATTTTTGATTAATAGTATCATCTCTTTCAATAATAAATGGGTCATCTTCTTTATATTTGTCGTCGTTATTCGCAAAGAATTGTGATTTGATTTCACAAGCACGAATACGCCTCGCCATACTATCTCCATCATTACTGGTAAAAGCAATAGGGTGATTACTCATAAAGAACAATCCACCAGCACGAAATTTAACATTCTTTTTCGCAAAATTAGTTCTTGCTTTCACAAAATCACCAGTCCATTCTTTAAAAGTATCACTATTAAATGGAAGTTTCTTACTTGGTTCGCTACAAAAGATAATTCTTTTATTATAGCATTCAAACAAATCAACACTTCTACATTCTTTTTTATCACTTTGAAAATAGCCACCAATAATAGTTGTTGCATAATCACCGAAGATTTCTTGTAGAATTTCAGCAAATTTAGATTTACCATTTGAACCACGACCTTTCATAAAGAACGCCAATTCATCCATACGAGCATTTGCTCCACGAAGACATCTTGCGTATGCTTTCATAATGAAATAGAATTTATCTCTTTGTTCTTTTTTGATTACAGGGTCGTCAATATCTTTAAATGGGAAGTAATTATGAAGGAATTTAAAACACCAAGCTATTTTTTCAGACATTTCTTTATTATCTTTTTTATCAATAAAATTGTATCCAACACTCATAGAAACAAATTCACCTTCATTCAGTTGTCTAAATTCGTGTTTAATTGTATCATAAACACCATTTTCAAAACCAATTAAGTTGTGGTCAGTATCACATTTTTCAATAAACTTATCATCAGTAATAGTACTTTCAATACGATTTACAACAGAACTAATTTTTGTTTCATCTCCACATTTATCAAATAATTTGTTTTTAGTTGATGCTTCATATTTAGAAACTCGTTTATAAACATTCTCAAATCGTTTTTCAAAATCTTTAAAAGGGTTGTCATCTTCTTTTTCTTCATCTCCTAGTTTATCTTTAATCTTTTCGTATGTATTAAACATATCCTCAATAATCTTTTTGTGTGTTTCTTCAATATTTTTATCACCTCCACTCATCAATGCATTTTCTTTAATATTCTCAATCATTTCACGCATATATTTCACAAAAATCTCTTCAAAAGACTTTTTAGAAATGATTTTATAAATACCATATTCATTCAACGAGTAATATTTACCTTCGCTGAAAATGAATTTACCTTTTTGATTATGAAGAAAGGCATTAGCAATATCAATATCACGAGTTTCAATAAGTTGGTTTTTCCTTACACCATATTTCTGAAAATATTTATCAACATAAGGTTCAGTATCATCAATATTGTTTTTTTTCATAAAATCAACAACTAATTCACTTTCATCAAAATCTTTTGGTACATATTCAATAAATTTAAAACCACTTTCTTCTTCAATATAATCATTTACTTCTTTAATAAAATCTTCAAATTTAACACCAGCATTTTCAAAATCTTTTTTGTAAAATACAATTCCATCGTGAGAAGGAATACAAGAAGGGGATACTGGGTCAATAACATTTAATTCAACTGCCTTTTCAAAAATACAACGAAGGAATTGCTCTTCAAAAATCTGTCCGTAATAAGATAAGAAACGACCAGTTTTATTTTTCAAACAACCAGCAGTAATCTTTTTATATAAATCTGTTTTTTCATTAATTTTAATAAATGTTTTAATACAATTCGCAATTTCATCAGCAAACTCTTTCATAAATTTAGTTTCTGCTTTTGGTGTGTGTTTCGCATAAAATCCTTTACGAGAACCAGAATTAAATAGAGCAATAAAGTAATCTTTTGCTGTTCTTTTATCCCAACCAGTTGTTCTCATAGTAGATTTAATCACATAATCACGATTTTTGATATAATGACCCAATTTGGAAACATTACAACCAATACTATTATAAATATTCAACCAAATCGTAGGGTGAGCGTTTTTAATGTCAATATCAATAGCTCCAATATTCTCCAAACAATAATGTCTAACTTCTCTTCTACTCATAAAGATAGACCTTGCTTGAATTGGGAAAATACGACCAAACATGGATTTACTAAAATATTTGACTTCAACATAATAAGACTTTTCATCAGTATTATAAATCGCATTATCAAGAAGTTGCTGTAAGTGTTGTGCTTCATTACAAACTTTCTTTCCATAAATCCCAGTAAAACTATTATCTTCCCACCATTCATTTACTTTCAAAAAGTCAGTTGTTTTCAATAAAGCACTAATGCGGTCTGCATCTATGCGTTCATAAAACACTTTATCTTTAAAATACTCATTTGTGATGGTTTCATCTATTTCCCATTCTACTTTTTCATTTAGTTCGGTAGAAGCATCAAAGGGGATTGACTTATACTTTTTTTTAATTGTCATAGTTCGTGGTTCAGTCATAGTTGTGTTTTCATTAACAATATTCTTGTCAAAAGATTTCAATTTTTTTTTAGAATGTGAAATGGAATTCATTTCAGTAGCACAAGGTTCAAGGTCAAAATTAACAACAGGCATTTTACTATATACATATATAAGAAAATAAATCTTTAAACTATTTAATTAAAAATTTATTTTATCTACGCATTTTATCTTCGCATATCTACGCATTATTTTTACACCAAAAAAGACTATATATTTTTTATTTATTTTTTTAGATAGGTAAAATCCCTTAAAAAAGTATCCTTTTTTTAATTCCTAAATATATTAAAGTTTCGTAATAAAAATATTAAAATAGGTTAAAGACAAAAATATATTATTATATAATATATAAGACAATTATGCCCAGTTTAGCTTACAACAATTTACGAAAAAATCTTAAATCCCCACGATTACGTAGGGTATATGTCATAAGAGATAATATGAATAATGATTTATTCAAAAGAACATTTACATTCTTAATTAAAAATGGTGATGATGAATATAGTGCTGATTACTATAAACAGCAGTATATTATTAGTTTGAAAGATTGGATATAAGACTTCATTTAAGATTGTGGAGAATGTGGAGATTGCGTAGATGGTGATTGCTCTTTAATACAAGTTGATTTACAACTACACATAACCATACATTTACACACTAAATCTTTTAAAAAATCAAAAACTTGTTTTAACCAAGACATTTTATATATTTAGAGATATTATTTAAATGAAACAACGAATTTATCAGCTTCAAATTTATTTTCTAATTCTTTTTCCTTTTTTACTTCTTTTTTAGTAATCATATTTTTCATTAATTCATTTTCTTTTTTCATTCTTTCTAATTCTTTTTCTTTTATCATAAATTCCCACATAATATCATCTTGATGTTCTTTCCAGCATTTTTTATGGTATTGCCGTTCTTTCCAATCCATATTGTAATTAGCACCACTTTTAAAGTCTTTTCCATTTTTACGATTACGACCTATCGCACGAAGGGGTTTTTTACATTTCAAACAATTAGGCATTTTGTTTATATAATATATATAAGAAAATATTTTTTCTAAAACGCATCATAAGTAAAAAAAATAATTATTTAGAATATATTTAATTATTTTTTTATAATAGTTATATATAATAGTCATGGATACTTTGTTGAGCAAAATAAAATCTTCAAGAGATATTAGACAAACCACTTTAAACATCTATAAGAATATGCTAAATAGATTAGCAGATAAATTAGATGTTGATTTTTCTATGGATATGTTTGAAATAAAAAGGAAAGAAATATTAGAATACTTATCTACATTATCTAATTCTGTGAAGAAAAAGATGATTGCTAGTGTTATGGTTGCAATTTCACCAGAAAAGAATAAACCATTAGAAAAATATGGTTCTCTCTACAATACCTTAAAAATTATGCTAAATAAAGAAAATGGGGTTTATTTGGAAAGTGTATCAAATAATAAAAAAAGTGATAAAGATGAAAAGAATTGGACTACTATGAATGAATTACATAAAGTTCGTGAAAGATTATTGAAACATATAAAAGCAAAAGGATATGATCTAAAAAAAGATAAAGGTGTTGAAAGCAAAAAAGATTTCTTTTTAATTCAGAAATATTTAATTGCTTCTCTCTACACATTACTTCCCCCAAGACGATTAATTTATAGTGATATGAAAATAGTAAATAAAAAAGAGTTTGATGCTTTGAGTGAAAAGGAAAAAGAAGATAATGCTTATTTAGTAAATGTCAATAAAAGTCGCAAGTATTTCTATTATGGAAAAGAAGCTGATAAATCCAGCACAGAAGAAGCAGTTAAAATAGATATACCAAAATCACTCAACAATCTTATTAACTTCTGGACTGGTATTAATAAAAAAGACTATTTACTATTAAATAATCAAGGTCAAAAATTAAGTAAAAACAATTTATCAAAAGAGGTAAGAAGTATATTCAGTAATAAATCAAAAAATATAAGTGTTAATTTAATTCGTAAAATCTATATTAGTGAAAGGTTTGCTGATGTAAATAAAGAGAAGAAGGAAACAGCCCTCGCCATGAACCATAGTGTCGGCGTAGCAGATACATTTTATCACAAAAAGTAATATCTCCGCTATCTACGCTATCTCCTCATTTTTGGAATTCTTTTGTATATAGTATTTTTTCTCAAATATCCTCTATTCATTAAATCTGTGAATAAAAGATATACCAAAGGTTTGTTAATAATTAGGTTCTGTTTTTTACTCTATTCTATGAAATATGTAGATTATCTACTCTTAATTAAAAATGCGTAGCATCATTACTTAATAACAATCTTATAACTATTACACTATAATTATAAGGTAATTATACTATAAATAATAAATAAATAAATAAAACAATAAAACAATAAAATAAATATCTACGCTATCTACGCTATCTACGCTTTTTCTCAAAGGTAATTCTATATAAAAAAAGGTTGTAAAAAAAGGGGTATTTGGCGGACGCCATTTTATCTTGAAAAGACCTTTTTGAAAAATCCGAAGAATGCGTAGATTGCGGAGATATTTTTTCACAATTAAATTTTTCACAATTTTAGCCAAAAAAAAAAAAATTGATTTACTTTTTTACTTTTATTTATGATAATATCACAAAAACAACAAAGTACAACCTATTTCACATTTTAAAAAAAAATTGAAACGGATTGACAAGAAAATTAAAAAGAAAAACACAACTCAAACAGCATTATGACGACGACACGCACACACTTCTATTACAAAGGAACTACTTTTCCACAATATCTTGAAGGTGAAAATATAGCAGAAGATATGAAAAAGTATGCGAATGAAATGATTGTGGAAGGTTTAAGGAATAATGTTTCATTAGAAGAACAAAAGAAAGATTATAAAGAACAACTTGATATGATTGAAGGAGTAATGTGTGAAATCATCGGTAATAAAAGCACCCAAAATAAAAAGGAATGTGAAAAATATTGTAATGAAATTGCGGAATATCTTGAACAGGACATAGATGATATAAACTCTTTATGGATGCTGAATATTTGTGCGTTGCTAAAACTGAAAGTGATTGAAGACGATAACATGAATGGTATTTTGGTAGCCAAGTTTAATTAAGAAATAAAAATTGTGAGCAATTAAAATAATTTCAATATTTTTTATTTTTTATATACATCTCTGGTATTACAAGATATACATAAAATAGCTCTTACATTTGGTTTATCTGTTATATTATGGTCGTGATCTAATTGTCTATCTTTTGAGGATACAAATGATTTATTACAATATTCACAAGAAGTAGTACTAATATATTTTTCATACATTTCATCATAATTTTCACATATTATTCCCCATTTTTTCCACGAACTAATCCTTTTAGTTTTCAATAACTTTTCTGGATTATTTTTTTTATATTCTAATTGTCTTTTAGATATTAGTTCTTTATTTTCTTCACGATATTTTGAAAAATAATCCTTTCTTTTTTCATTCAAGGTGTCCTTATTTTTTTCATAATATTCTCTTCTTTTTTTCTTATATTCATCATTATCTTTATTTTTATCGTGGGTTTTTTTTGACCTTTGTTTAATTTTTTCCTTATTTTTTTCATAATATTCTTTTTGTTTTTGTTTATAGTCTTCTGTATTTTTTTTTGCTTCGTATCGTGCTTTAAAATACGCTCTTTTTTCTTCTGCTGTTTTCACCATATTTATATGTTTAATAAATATAGTGTTATTTTCTTAAATCAATTTTTTATTTCTTTTTCTGGTATTGGTGTTTCTTTTATATGCTGAATTATAATCGTATTGTCATCACCTAGTCCTTGTGCTAATTCAAAATTGGAATTTAACACACGAATAGCAAATGAATTTAAATATTGAGTAGCACCTTTATGCTGATAAATCAGAGCATCACTTTCACTTCCAGTTGTGTAATTTTCATTTTGAAAATAACGACCAACAATACCGAAAATATGATTTTTCAAATCTGTATTAGTAATTAATCCATCATTATATAATCCATTTATTTCAATCATAAAATAACCAGAAGTTAAATTTACTTGACCGAAATTAGATTTTGCAAAGATGGGTTCTGTTTGTGAAATAATACTTTCTAATCCTACAACTGGTTGAACGGCAATATTATTTGCCTTTATTACACCAACATCAATATTACTATCTCCTTGTGTAAAGTAATTCCCAATTGAATTAGTTTCAACATATCTGGGTACTAATGCTGTCAATTCTACATTATCTACTGAACGAGGTGTGGGACATAAAGTATGAAGATTAAAACCAAATGCCGTTTCCCATAATTTTGTGTCATCACCAGTTTTACTATCTATACTTGCTACACTTTGTAATAAAATCCCCCCTTCGGCAGAGCATAAACGAGCTTGTGTGCTTGAACCAAAAACTCCAACAAATTTAGAAACAATATCACTTGCTCCACTTTTATATAATGGAAAATGAAGAAATGAAAATTTAAATCTTTGTGTTTCTTCATCAAATTCCAAAGCAAATTGGGAAGTTCCAATAAAATAAGCTTGTAAGCTTGGTGATGCATCACTTTCATATTTAAAATGATTTAGTGGGTGAGTTGCTTGTGGGTCATTATACATGTTAATCCAAATTTTATCACTTAAAGAAGTATAAGTTGGCTCACTCGTATTATTTAATAAGGGATTTGATGGATTTGTTGGAAAGCCAGTAAAAGTATCAGCAACTTCAAGTAAAGTCATTCCTCTTGAAATTCGTTCAGCAATATCATCAGGGTCATAAGCACCAGCACTAATTACTGCTTGATGGGTAAATGTTTGAGGAACACAGCTTTGAGTGCTTGGGTCTTCGGAGGTTTTTGGATCATATGTATTTGGGTCAGCATTAATAGAATTAAGAAAATCTTTTGTTTTTTGAGTTATTCTATATACTTGTGTTGGAAAATCTCCACTTCCGTTATTAATAGCCACAATATCTAAATTTTGTGCTGAATTCCAACCATAACCACCTCTATTCATTTCTATATGTGCTGTTTTATCAGTTCCATCTGGGGCAGTATAATTCACATCTAAAATAAATCTATCATTTTTAGGTGAAGTTTGCCCTCTATCATCAACCACAATTGTTAATAATCTATAAATTGTTGTTGTGTGTGTAATTACTCTACAAAATACATAAGGGTCGCAGTCTATATCGGCAGTTGTTATAGCAGTTGTACCAAATTGATTAACACCACCCAAATTATTAAATCTTTTATAATAATTAAATTTAATTTGAAAAGTAGTGTCATTTTCTAATACAATTTTTCCACTATCTACTGACCTTGTATCTAGAATTGCTTTATTCATGATAATTTGGTCGCCCTCTTCAAGTGCTATGGGTTCTTTTAATTTTTGTGTAAAATCACCATTATCATTTTTAACTTCCGCTGATAAATTACGGAGTTGATAAAACTTATTTGTTGTTAAAGACATTCTTATTATATAATAACTTTATAAATTATTTAATCAAAATAATTCATAAATCTAATTACAAAATATTAAAAGATAATTTTTTTAAGTAAAAATCTCCGCAATCTACGCATTCTCCGCATTTTTTAAGCGTAAGAGATAAGGTATGTTCCATCAGGATTTACTTGAATAACCTTACGAATTTCACCAAAGAAATGGAGAACAAGAGGCATATTACTTATAGTGTCATTTTGTACGATTGGTAGGGCTTCGTATTCACCAGTTCTGCTAAATATACATTCTGCTTGTTCTACTCTTTCATCAATTAAAAACCCCTTGTAATCTTGTTCTCCTAAAACATCAATAAGTTCAACACTAATAAGACTTTGATTGTTTTGATCTAATGAAAAATCTTGTTGGTTAAGAAATGAATTACAATCACCAAAAGTATCTACAACAGAAGCAAGTGATTTATTAGGTGTATCAAGACCATCACCTACAAGCATCGTTCTCCCATTAATACGAATATTCATTTTTTCATTCAAACCAAGAATAGAACCTAGTTTTTTAAGACTAGGTAAAAGAGCATCAGTAGTAGGAGCATTAGGTTGCTTACAAACTAAAAGACGAGTAAGAACTTTATTATCAAATCCTTTGAATTGTTGTGTTAAAGATTGAACTGGGTTTGGTGTTCCAGCAGTAGGGCTAGGTGTCATTACATCAACATTAAATCTATCGTGTTCAACTTCAATAAATTCAGCACCTTTAAATTGAGATTTCATAGAACTACGGACTGCTTCGTTTTTCATAGCATCACCAATAAGAAGAGGGGCAGTAGTGTTTTGTGCTGTTCCAACAGCAGAATTGTATTCAATAACAAGACGAAGATTTTTAAAAATACCAGTATCAAGCATTAATACACTTTCAAGCATAGGGAGAGCGGTTTTGAGGTCTAACCAGCCTCGTTTAGTAGTAGCAAGGGTGTTGTCGTATGAAAGGGGAATAAATGTATTTTTAAGAAATTTGCTTGATGGAGCAGTATTATCATTTAATCCTTGTACTTCATAACCCATACCAGAACCATTAAGAAAATGATTAATAGAACGATTAGAAGAGTTTTCTTTCTGATAATTCTTAAACGCCATGTATCTACCGAATTCTAATGCTGGTGTAGAAGTCAATTCTGTGTTTCCATCAAGAAGACGAATAGATTTGATACATTCATAAATACCAGCACCATAATTATAAGGAGCAGCAGTAGCAGTAATACCAACATTAACAAGACGAAGATTGCTTAAATAAGTAGTATCTTCATTAAAGCGAAACTCGGCACGTTTATTAGATTGGTCTAATCTTGGGTCAAGTAATTGTGTTTGAATTGAACTTGTATAGAACGACATATTTTATATAATTACATTATATTTTTTTTTAACAAATAATAATTTATTTTAACTTTAATTTAATTAAAATAAATCCTATATATTTTTTAAAATCCTAAACCTCTACGACTGAATGAAAATAGAGGAAGCAAGTGTATGGGTCTGTGCTTGTAGCACCACTTTCTAATTGAACTGAAAAGGTTTGGTTGGTAAGGTCTATAAATTCACCAAAATTCAAACCAAGTAAAAAGGAGTGATTACCAGCAAAATCTTTAAGTGTCAATTCACTATGTTTAGTATCCCTAAAACTTTCAATTGCTCTTCTACTCCATTCTGGGCTATTGTCTATGCGATATTGGATATATTCATTTGTAGCATTATTAAATAAATATTGAACTGATGTTAAATTTGGTAGAACTTCACGACGATAATTATTATCACTTCCTACATTTTCACGAGAAGTTTTAATAAATGAAATACTACAAGCATTAACTTTTGCTGGAACTTGTGCTTGAATATTAGCACTACCACTTTCTAAACTACTACGAACCATGTATTTAACTTTGTGAGCAGTTTTATTAGATTTGCCGTCTTCTGGAACACTTGTAAATTCAAGGCGTAAATCAGTAAGGTTATAAGTTGAATTAGCATCTACATCAGCACCAAAGAGAAAAGCAAAGTTTCTTGCTAATGTAAAAGAAATACGAATATTACCAGATTTATTGTAAGACATGGTTAAATCATTAGGGTCGTCCATTCCAACAGCACTATTAAGAATAAATTGGGGTTTTATGCTAAATGAATTGGATTGAACTGATGGGGTAGTTGCACCAGAAGATTTTTCACCAGTAAGAAGACATTTTGTAAATGTTTTCATAGGTGTTTTTAATTCACAAACACTATCTCCATTAAGTAAATCTAAATCGGTTCTTGTAGCATCTTGGCTCATACCAACATATCTACCATATCCATTAAAACTTTCTACGACACCACCTAAATTAGCGATTTCTGTTTGGATACTTTCTATAACACCACCAGCACCTACACTACCATCAAAATTAATATCATCGGTTTTAACTACACGAGTAGTACCAGTAGAATAGGCATTTAATTTACCTACAAGACGAAAAGAATTCATAACCATTTTGCGTCCTTCGGCAGATACATTAAAATCCACAACACTAAATTCTGGATAAGAAGAACGATTGTTAATTGGGGCAATTGAATGTTTTACAAAACTCATTTTTATATATAATTACAATATATTTTTAATTTTATTAAATCGTAATAAAATAAAAAAAATTAAATTAAATTTTTTAGATTTTTTATTGTCTTAACAAAAACTTTTAAAAAAAGCGAAGATTGCGTAGAATGCGAAGATATATTACTAAATAATTTTTATTTAAAGTTTTACATTTCTTACAACTGATTTATAAAGAATTAATTTATCAACACCACCAGCAGCACCATCTCCATTTATAGATACTTGAAGTTGTTTGCGTTGTGGTGTAATAGGTAATGGGTTTCCAATAAAAACAACTGGTTCAGTAGCAACAAATCTATCATCATATTGTCCTGTTGTATGTTCCATTTTATCTGTAAGGTTTCTTAAAGGTAATCCTTGATTTAAAAACCACATAGAAGTGCGGTCATAATAAAGTGGTTGTTCTGGTTCAACATCTCTATCAGTTAAAAATACATTATCATTTTGTAATCTATAATTTTCTACACGATTTCCACCATCATTACCACAAATAATATCAGCTTTGTTTGGTAAGCATAACATAACATTAAAGCATTCTGGCTCACAAGTGTATTGACGACTAAATGCTGTATTACCAGAACCACTATCTTCTTCACTTGTATATGTGGAATAAACTAGTTCGTCCATTTTTTCCATACTTCCTTTTTCTTCCAATACTAATTCTGCTTCTAAAACTTCAAGTGATAATGAACCAGCATCTACACCATCACAACTAATATCAACTACATCTTCGGTTGCTCCATTATTAGTAAGGCGTTCAGCAACAACAATTTCTAATTTACCTTCATCAGCACCAGCGGTAGTAATACGAGTAATAGAACTAATAATTGTTTCTACATTAACAGCACCACTAACAACACCACCAGTTCTTTTATTACCAGTAAAGGCGAGTTTCTGACCAACATAAAAAGGTGAATTTTTAATATCAGCATAACTCATTTTAGTTTTAAATGGTTCAGTAGTTCCTAAATCACCACCAGCAACGGCACTATCTTCAAATTCAGTATAGTAAGTCTTACCAAATTCAGCACCAGCATTAGCGGTTCTTGAACCAGTCCCTTGTAATTGTGCTACTGCTAATCTATCAAAATTCATTTCTAGATGAACTCTACAAGCACCTAATTTATCACATGGTAAAGTATCAGTATTTCCTAGTTCAAAAATATCTTTAAGGGGTATTTGAATATTAACATCACGAACACTTGATTTAAGAACACCTTGTCTTTGAAGTTCTAAACCAAGACCAACCTTAACATTACCTTGTGGAAGATTTTGATAGAGTTTTCTATAACCAATTCCAGCTTCATCATCTAAATTATCAGCATATTGGTTAATTTGTGTTCTTAAAATATCAACTCTTCGTATATCTTCTAAAATAGGTACTCTATCACTAGTCATTCGTGCATTTTTAACAAGAGCAACATTAGGTAAAGGTAAAGAATGATTAACGCCACCTTGCGACCATCTTATATCATAATTATAAATACCAGCACCAGAAGCAGCGTTAGCATCTGTTTGGCTCATAGAAGCAACGAGATTGACATAAGAATTGCGTAAATCATATTGGCGACCAGAAGGGAGATCAAAATCTAAAAGATTTTTGGTTGAACTAAAAGCACCAGATTGAAGAGAATTTAATTTCACAATTTTATTCATATTTTATATAATTACATTATAAAATAATTCTTGTAAAAAACATAAAAATAAAAATTAATTAAAATGTTTTTTTTTTAAAGATTAATTAGTAATTTTATATCTTTTAAATTGAACTTTTACTTTTGGGATTTTAAACTCTCTATTATAGAATTTTTCTATTTCATTATTACTCCTAAACTCCCAAAGAACATATCTGCTTAATGACCCAGCACTAAATAAATCATTCCAATTTTCTCTTTTTTGATGTCTTGCTATATATTGTTTTCTTTTTTCGTCTGTTGCTCCATCAGCATAAGTCCCAGCAGATTTATACATTCCAAACTTTTTTGATTTTGTTTTTCCATTTTTCATGATAAAAAATGCTATTAATCTTTTTTTATCTTTCATAGAATTGGGATTATCTTTTATAATTAATTCCTTAATTTCATTAGTATTCATTATTAAATATTAATGAGATTATTAAAATAAAAATTAAAAAATAAATATCTACACTATCTACACTATCTCCGCATTTCTACATACCGAACTGGGTGCTTACATTTGGAACGGCAACTGGTTTTGGTGTTGGGTTTTTAATACTTCTACTACCCTCAACACCACCAACAATACCACCAATCATTAAAGCCAATCCAATAAAAAATGTAAATGGATTATCCATTAATGCACCACCAGCACCAGCATCAGCAACATCCCCAGCAACATTACCAGCAATAGCACCAGCATCAGCATCAACACCAGCACCACCAGCATCAATACCAGCATTTTCACCAGCATCTCTAACAGCATTACTGGAAGCACTATCAACGGCATTTTGCTCTGTGGTAGAGGTTTGTTCTGCTACATCGCTTCTTGCTTGATTATTAGCTACATCTACATTTGAATTACCTTCTGCTCCTTCGTCTTCTGGTTGTGCTTCTTGTTGTCTTCTCATCATTTCATCACGCATAGGTGCTAAACTATCTCTTTCACCTCGTTCCAAAAAAACTACTCTATCTCCATTTTCCAATCCATTATTGATATTAGTTAAATCTGCTTGTCTTGATTGTTCTATTAAATCATCATTTCCTTCATAATCAGGTTGGGTTTTTCTAATATATTCCCTATATAATCCACTATCCTGTGCAATATCTTTAAAAGAGTACAAATCTATTCCAGCACTATCAGTAGTTTCAACTGCTTCTGGGGCAACAACTTCACCACTTTCACCAGAGGGGGCTTCACTTGTTTCTTCTTGTGGTTCTGCTTCTTGTTCTTCTTTACTTTTGAATTTATCTTTTACTTTTTCTAATTGTTTTTCAGCATTAGTTTTTACTCTTGTTAATTTTTTATTAATAAATTTATTAAATTCAGTAATCTTTCCACCACTAATTTTATCAACACCTTTGCTTAAAGCACTTAAACCTTCTTTTGACACCTTTGCTTCAAAAGGCATAACTGCTAAATTGGTTAAATCTAACAATTCACTTTTTTCTGCTCCTACCTTTGCTAATTTACTTTCAAATGCTTCTTTTTCTTGACTTGCTTTTTGTGTAGCATCAGCAACAGCAGAATTCATTAAATTTGAATAATTTAAATAACTTCCGTCCATTATATATATATTACTATTAGATTAGTTTTTTTTTATTCAAATTGTATTATTTCAAAATTTCCATTTAAATATCTTTTATTTCTGTCATTACTATAATTAATTACAAAAAAAGAATGTTTCTTTTTAGTTGCTTCTTGGTATAATTTATAAAAGTCTTTTTTATCTTCAAGATAATTATGTTCTTCTGCTATAATATCTATTTGTTTTTTGGGCAGTTCAAAAATTACTAAACCAGTTGCGTTTGTTCTAGAAACACTTGGTAATTTTGAGTAATATTGAAGAAAGACCATCGTTGATATATTTAAATGACGACCTCGCACGAACAACTCATTAACACTACTATTCTTATCCTTTTCTTTTAAATCTTCCATAACATCATCTAAAATAATTAATGTTTGAGGTGGTTTTTCACCTTCTTCTTCTGCTTCTTGGTATTGTTCTTCTATAAAATCAATTACAGCACCTAATTCCTCATCTTTTAAACCATGAAATAGATTTTGTGGTGGAATATCCCTCTGCTTGATTAACAGAGAAGTCTTAAAATCGTATTTTATTGACTTGGAGAATATGAAAATATTATTTCCATCTATAAAATCATTACCATAAAACTCTGGTAATAACATAAAATTAGATGTACCAACCACCCCTTTTCCACTTCCAGATTTACCCACTAAAAGTAATCTAAAAGGTAAATCAAATATGTCGTCTTTTTTAACAACCTTTTTTTCGTTTTTATCACGAACAGAATAAATTTTATATTTATTAGACATCACTATATAATTACATTATAATTTTATAAAAAAAAAAAGATAAAATTATAATTATTTTATTTACCACATAGGTTTTTTAAATAATGATTTCACTACCTTTTGTGGTTGTGGAATGGGAATTGGTTTAGAAGCAACTGGTTTTGGATTTTGCGGAGATTGCGTAGATTGCGGAGATTTTTGTTTTTCTTCTATAATTTCTTTTTTTTCAATAATCTTTTCTATTTTGGCTTCAACCTTTTCTTCCTTTTTAGTTTTGCTCATCATATTTCTTAATTCTCTCAATTGATATTTTAAATCATTAATATCATCGTGAATACTCCAAGTGTTTTTAATTTCTTTTACTTTCTCTTTTGGTTCTGATTTATTCATAGAAACTAGTTTGATATTTTCATCAGATACTTGTGGTTTATCTACACTATCTCCGCTATCTTCGGTTTTCTTATTCTTCTTTGCTAAACGATTTTTCTTTGCGGTTTCTCTACCTTTCTTTAATTGAGCTAATAAAACAGCACGGCGTTCTGCACTAACTTCTTTCTTTGCTTTCTTTTTAGGTTTATCTTCTGATGGAAGGCTTACCTCAACCTCTCTATCAACAAAGATTTCATTAGTATTTTTTTTAGTCATTATTATATATATTTATAAAATAATTTAATAATAAAAAATTAAACCAATAAAATTAAACTGCTTCATTTTCATCTTTGAGTAAAACTACAATAGTTCCTAATCCAGCCATTCTTACTGGTGATAAATCATTAAATAAAAGACGAGCAGTAATATTACGAATACTTGTGGGATTGACATTATCTAAATCAATAAAAATTGGGGTATTGACTTCATAAATAACTGACCCATTATTATCACTTGAAGGAACAACAGCAAGAAAGTTTTTACGTTGTGATGTTGAACCATCATAGGAATTTAATGGAACTAAACCAGTTAAGGTTTCCACAATTATACTATCACTTAAATTATTTGGTCTAAATATCTTTTGTGCTTGTACCGTGAAATTAATTGTTCTTACAAATTGGTTTGCGTCTGCTGGGAAACGTGGAAATGTAAAACCTAAAAAGGTTGCTAATGTTTGTCCTTCAAATTGTAAAAAGTGATTTGTACTTGTTCTTACTGGTTGTGGTGGATTTGCTGTAATAGTATGTAATGCGTGGTCGTCGCTAATTTGTCTTTCAAATTTAGTTAAGTTTTGTGTTGGATTATTAAAGAAACTTAATGATGGTCTAACTAATTTACATGATGTATTAGTAGTAGCTCCACGAAAAGAAATAAATGGGTATAATTGTGTAGTATTCATATCTGTGTATGGTTCTTTAAAAATTATAACAGCATTAGCAAGAGTACTATTATAAACTCTACCTTCTATATAACCACCACTAATAGCAACTTCTAAAAAGTCATTAGCCGGATCATTTAATCCAACTATATTTGGTAATTGATTTGATACTGGGGCAGTTGATACACCATCTTTTAAATAACGATAATCTACTGCTGTCGTTGCTAATTGAATAGCATAAGTAATGTGAGCACTTGGTAAATTTCCACCAGTAAAAACAACATCATCTAAATTAGCATTTGTTAAACCAAAAACCAAATTATCTGTGAAATCACTTGCGTTTCTAATTTGTGTTCTAAAAACACCAGCACCTTTGGAAATATATTCTGGATAAAATAAAACAGAACTATCAAAACCAGAACCAACCGCTTTACCACCTTGATAATATCCTCTATCAGTTCCAGCACCAGCAGTTCTTACAACTGGATTGGTTGCTTTATTAAGCACTTGTTTATCAATACTTTCAATTAACGGAGCCCTTTTAAATAAACTAGTAAATTTTGTATCTTGTTGTGAAATTTCATTTTTAATTTCTAAACCTATCATCGCTTTATCATTTGTTCCAGTATTAGTTAATTCAGCGTTCATTTTTTCATTCATATCATTTAATAAAGCTGGGTGGTTAATTGGTGTATATTCTTTGTGTGTAAGTTGTGCTGATTGAATACCACTTGTTCCACTTACTTGAAACTTGACAACATCATTATCACTATCAATTGTGATTGTGCTTAAAGCAACTTCAAGAGATAAAGATTTAAGTGCTACTTTTGATTTGGGATTAATTTTAATATCAGCATTAAAATTATTTTGGAAAATTCCTTCTGGATTTGAACTTGTCAATCTGATAAGACGCATATTATATATATAATTACAAAATATTAAATTATTTTATTTTTAATTGAATATTTTATTTATTATTATTCTTTATCTTTTTTGGGTCGTCCAACTGGATTATTATTTTTCTTATTCTTATAGTAATATCTTTTGTTTGCTTCTCTATTTTTAATTTTTCCTCTTTCACTTTGAAAATATTTCTTAATTGCTTTTCTTTGCACTTCTTTCTTTCTTACTTCACGATTTAATAGAGTATCATAATTTTCCAACATATCATCTAATATTTCTCCCATCTCTGGGTCAGCATCTTTCAAATCTTCTAAAAATGTTCCAAATTCATTCATGGTTCTATCTTCCTGCTCAACTGGGTCTATAACTGGTTGATTATTAAGTTCAGTCATTCTTATATATTATTATATATAAGATATTTTTTAAATGAATAAATAAACTCAAATAAAAAAATTGTGGAATATTTTAGTTATTAATTATAATAAATTAATAATACATTATAATATGACTAAAAATTTAGAAATTCATAATGGTGATAGTTTGGAAGTTATGAAAAAATTAAAAGATAATACTATTGATTTATGTATTACATCTCCTCCCTATGCTGATATTAAAAAATATAAAGATTGGAATGGTATTAAACCAGATAAATATGTAGATTGGATTTTACCATTTGTAAAAGAAGTATATAGATTATTAAAACCATCTGGAACATTTATTTTAAATATTAATGATTGTGTAAAAGATAAATGCCGACACCCTTATGTATTTGAACTTGTTTATAGAATTACAAAAGAAACATCATTTAAACTTTATGAAAGATTATTCTGGAATAAATTAAAAGGATTACCCAATAGCAAAAGATTTGGAGATAGAGTTGAATATGTATTTATATTTTGTAAAGATGTGAAACAAATGAAAATGAATATAGATGAGATGAGAGTTCCTTATTCACAAATAAGTATTAATAGAATGAAAAACCCAATAAAAGCAAGATTTAGTAGAAGTGAAAATGATGATAATAAAAAATATAAAGAATGGAAACCTAATCCAAAAGGAGCATTACCTACAACATTAATTAATATTTGTAGTGAAACTAAAAAAATAGCAAATACACATACAGCTGTTTATCCAGTTAAATTTTGTAATTATTTTATAAAAGGTTTTACAAATGAAAATGATTTAATATTAGATATATTTGCTGGAACTGGAACAACTGGATTATCTTGTAAAGAGTTAAATAGAAATTGTATTTTAATTGAAAAAGATAAAGAGTATTGTGAGATTATAAAACAAAGATTAGATAATGCGGAGATTGCGTAGAATGTGTAGATGGAACTAAAATTATGCCTAAAATATGCTTAATTATTGTTCTTGTAATTAAAAAAAGGACACTTAAAGGATAATAATTTAAATTATTGGACTTTTTAAGGTGTTTTTCTTGTTCTTATAAGTAAAAATAACCTTTTTTTATCCTTTTTTTAGTTCCTTACTGAATATCTACGCATTCTACGCTATCCCCGCATTTAAGGACAACCTACAATAGTAGCTGATACATTAGTATAAGTATCAGTAGAAGATGTATTTGTTAAACGTATATGAGTAATACCTGCTACACTTAAATCCATGTATCCAGCAACTCTTTTTGATCCAGCAAGATTATTTGCTGGAAATAAACTAGCAAATCCTTCGTGAAATGTTGTACCACCATCAACACTTACTTCAATATCAAGACCATCAAAAGAAGATGTAGCAGTATCTTCATATATTAAATTAGAAACACGCATAGCAGAAACACTTACACTACTGGTTGAAGCACCAGAAGCAAGACTAATATTATTAGCAAGATTATTAGCACTTCCTAAATTTTCACTTTCTTTTTGTTTTACATCAATAGTAGATTGGTCGCTGGAAATTACAACTGGAAAAGATGAAGCCATTAATGCTTGTCCCTTTACAAAATCGGCAATTTCTACTTCTACATCGCCGTTATTTGTTATGTGAATTGGTTTGGCGGCGTTTGTTCCATTTCTACCCATAATTAAAACACCAGTATCACTTGCGCCAATAGTTCCTCCTTCAATATAATGAGAACCAGCAGCAGTAGCAGCGGAAGCATTACCAGCGGTTTGTAAAGCACTTGTAGCACCACCAGTAGGCAGGGCTGAACTACTGACAACAACAGCACCAGTATCACAAGTAGTAATTTTTGTATCAAGTGAAGTTGTATCACCAGCAATAATAGATAATTGTGCAGTTTGGGATTGTTGTTCGCTTAATGAAGAAGCACCACTAGGCAAGGCTGAACTACTGACAACCACAGCACCAGTATTACAAGCAGTAATTTTTGTATCAAGTGAAGTTGTATCACTAGCAATAGTAGATAATTGACCTGTTTGAGTTTGTTGTTCGCTTAATGTAGATGCACCAGTTGGCAAAACAGAACTAGAAACAACAACAGCACCAGTATTACAAGCAGTAATTTTACCATCTAAACTGGTTGTGTCCCCTTCTATTGTAGCTAAACTTGAAATCATAGTTAATTGATTTGAAGCAGAGGCATCACCTCCACCAGTCATGGAAACTTTTAAATTACCAGTTCCATCAACTTGGGTTCGTTCCCAATTAGTACCATTCCAAGCATAAGCACCGACTTGCTGCACGTTGGATAATGTTTGTTCGCTTCCAGATGATTGAAGACTTCCCATAGCATTTGATACTGCTTCTTGGTGGTCAGTCTTGGCTTGGTCTGTAAGAAATGTGATGTGAGAGGGGTTGGTATGACTACGATTGGCGTTAGAACTCATTTTATATTATTACTTTATATTTTTATTTTTTTTATTAGAATATTTCTTTTTTTCATTTTCATTCATTCTAAATATTTGTTTTAAAGGTTTTTTTCTATATTTAGGTTTCTCTCTATTGTATAAATCGTGGTCTTGATTATCTACGCTTTCTACGCTATCTTCGGTTTTTTCTGGTTCATCATTACTGATAAATAACTTGAAATTAGAAACAAAATCTATCATTCCATTCATAATAGTATATTATAATATGGGTATATAATAATATAATGTTTAACAAAAAAAAACATAGTTGTGTATTTTGTTCTAATAAAAACGAAACAAGCAAAAGTAAAGTATTCTTCTGCCGTGATTGTTTAAAAATAAGAAACTACATAAGGGATAATGGTATAAGAACTTTATTAGATAAAATAGAAAATAATAAGACAATACCATCTGCTCCTCCTTATAGTAATGCCTTATAAAATTACTTTGTAAAAAATGAGGAGATAGCGTAGATAGAGTAGATATTTATTTTAACCAAATTATATCCCTTTCTAAATTTATTTTCCAACAATAATAAAAACAATCAAAATTACATTTATTTTGTAAATCATTTCCATCTTTTATAAATTGTATTCTTTTTCGTGGAATAATAATTTGTAATTTATCTTTTTGTTCTATAAATAAGTTTCTAACATATTGAGTATGTATTTTAGAACTTGGTAAAATTAAAATAAAAGGTTTATCTAATTCAACTAATCTATTTAATATTTCTTTCACTTTTGTAAATGGTGGATTGGACACAACTATATCACCTTTATCATTTTCAAAAAAATCATCTTTATCATGAATTACATTAAAACCTATTTCTTTCAGATGATTACCACTTTTACCATCTCCGTAAAATGCTTCCCAAATTACTTTATCTTTTGGAATAAAACCTTTTATATTATCCCAAGCATATTTAGGGGTCATATAGTCATCGTGTTTTAAAAAAGTTTTTGTATGAAATCCAGCCATTATATATAATGAATTATTAATATTATTAATTTATTTTTTATAATATTAATATTTATTTATTTACCGAATAATTTTTTATGTAAATCTTGCATTTTCTTTTTAGTATCATATTTAGTTTGGGAGGAGGTTATTGCTTTAACCATTTCAAAGCGTTGGGCTTTTGTATGCTTTACATCTTTATTATGTTCGGCTAAAATTTTTTTTTCTTGACTTGTCATTCTTCTTCTTCCAGTTGAAGAGTTTTTAAGGATTTTGGATCTATCTGTTTTTTTAGTTTGTTCCATTTGCTTTTTTGTGGAGTGATAAGGCATTATTATTATAATATAATATACTTTTATTATAATAATGGATATTCCTAAAAATGTCATAAATAAAAAACTTTACACAGAAGTCAAAAAAGAAATAGTAAAAAAGATGCCTAA
>Ga0181393_1000203_pt1 | contig 21818 bp, 20 predicted proteins | sample 16SPOviralmetaG_FD_130122 | JGI IMG/M metagenome (GOLD analysis project Ga0181393, IMG submission 130122) | Marine viral communities from the oligotrophic San Pedro Time Series (SPOT) site, San Pedro Channel, CA, USA - 16 SPOT_SRF_2010-10-21 | ecosystem: Environmental > Aquatic > Marine > Strait...
ACCTCTATTCCCAGAACCAATGATGCCAACATAAGTTCTTGCTGATACTCCATCTGCTCTTACATCTCCATCTGCAACACCAACTCCCAAATTTACACCACTAGCAAAACTCGCAGTTCCATCAGTTTTAAGAAAGAAGTCAGATGAGCGAGTACCACCGCCAAAGCCCATTCCGTATGCTGATACTGAGATGTTGCCTTTTTGAGTGCCGTTTTTGTAGAAGGAAAAGATTGACCCATCTGTACCGTTTCTATTTAAAAATTGGACAGAATTGTCGGTCATTGATTGATAACTAACGCCATTTCCAAAAAGAACATGACCATCAGTATCAACTCCTGACGCACTTGTTCTACCCACCAAAAAATTACCATTCGTATCAAGAGATGCTCTAATTGAACTCCCTGCATTTTTAAATACAAAATCTGTTGCTCTTAGAATCATTTGACCCCAAGAAGAAGAAGGGTTGTTGTATGCTCCTATTTGCCCTACAACATCAAGGTTGCCACCCATTTGTGTATTACCAGATAGGTATAGGTCAGAGAATCTATTAGAAGGAGAACCTAATTGGACTGCACCGTCTCTCTGCGCTCCATTTGTGCCTCTTGGTAGGACGGCATCAGAACTTTCGTTGAAGAGCAAGGTTGTATCACCTTTACCAATGTAAAGCTCATCGCCAGAAGTACCAATTCTACCTACGTTTGTGCCGTCTTTGTAAAAGTACTGTATAACACCATCGCTACCTAAGCGATTTAAAAACAGAGGTGCTTCGTTAGTATTAGTTATATCTATCTCACCGCTACCAAAAACTGCTACCCCTGCTGTCCCAAATGATGCCGCAGTCTTACCCACGAGCAAATCACCGCCAGATGTGAGCCTTGCGCGTTCCTGATCGTTTGTATCAAATATAATAGGTTGATTTTCACGTTGAGTAATTCTTGCCGCAACGGAATCATTACCTATAACAAAACCACCTGTAACTTGCGTTGTGTGAGTTGAATTATTAAACGCAATGTATGTTTGAACTCCCCCATACAAACGAGCCACATATCCTGACGTAAGAAACCCACTGGGAGTTGTTCCGATACCAACGTTGCCTGATGAGTCTATTCTCATGCGCTCTACTGGCGATGCACTACTTGCAGATGTACCAAAACGTAATGAGTGATTATTTGCTGTGCTTTCAGCTACCGCATCAATAAAGGTTCCGCGAGTAGTAGTGTTCGTGCCAGACATCCAAAGCCTAACGCCTGTATTTGCATTGCCTACAGGATTTACCAAACTAGCAATTTGTGTTGTAGAGCCTGATGCTGTTTTAGAAACAGTAAGCCCTGTAGCACTCACGCTACCTGAGAAAACTGATGAGCCGTCATAAGCAATAGTAAGCGCATTACTTGCTGATACATTAGGGGCGAAACTAAATTCACCAGCTCCTTCAGCATATCTTATTCGACCTTGAGCAGAACCAACATTATTGTAAAAATCAATATCTAAATTTTGAGCATTGGTTGTAGATTCAATAGCAATTCCAGTTGCACCTGACCCTTTCAAATGTAGCGTTTTGTCTGGTGCAGTGGTGCTTCCCACCATTAATCCCCCATTGGGGATGTTGACGTTGCCTGTCCCTCCGATTGTCATCAGAGAATTACTGCCCTGCGTAAATGTAACATCTCTGCTATTCAACACAGTGTCAATGTCAAGATTACCGCTTGCAGTTAATATGGTATTTGTTATTACATCTGTAAAACTATTGGCATCTACTACGCCATTTACAGTAAGCCCTGTGCTTGTCACGCTACCTGAGAATGTTGCGGCTCCATCACCCTGTAACTTTATTTTATTAACGCCTGCTGAATTTCTTACGACCAGTGCATTTTGTCCGTCTGTTTGCGATAAAATGCCAAAGTCTGCTGTACCGTCCTTATCTACCTTAATGCCCCAATCACTATTGTCATTAGTAACTAGAATGCCTGCATCACCAGTACGGCCGCCTGTGTAATCTACAGTAAGCCCATCGGCTACAACTGAGCCACTGAACGTGGCGTTGCCTGATGAGTTGATTTCTAATTTTGTATCACCTGCAATATTAAATTTATAGTCGCTTGCAAACGCTATTATTTGCTTATAGGCAGATGCGGCTCTGTCATAACTAAATACTACATTTCTTGAATTGCTGTGTTGTGGATTTATTTCAAAACCAGTATTACCACCATCGCTAACGACAAATTTACTACTTGGAGCAGTGGTAGCTCCGACCATTAAGCCACCGTTGGGGATGTTGACGTTATTAGACGAACTAAGCGTCATTTTGTCAGTTGTACCGTTTTGAGCAGTAAAGCGCATATCGTCTGCGCGTAGCTTAAAGATGCCTGAGTTTACTCGTATGTGGCTTGTGCCTGACGAGTAGAATAGTCCCATGTTGTTAGATGCACCAAACCTTGCTTCGCTACCATCTGAGAAAGTTGCAGTGGAGTTAAAGGCAGATGCACCATCTACAGTCAACCCATCGGCTACAACTGAACCTGTTACGTCAATGCCTGTGGAGGTGGTGGCTATTTTGGCTACGTTGTCGTGATACAAAGTTACTGCTCCATCAGCAACAAAGTTGGCCATAGTTTCCGTAGCGCCTTTTTGAATGTAAACGCCAGCACCGCCTGATTCTAAAATTAACTGTCCAGTCCCTTGATCGCTTACCCAGCTATTAGAACCATCATGATAAATCTGTAAGTCTGATGAATCACCAAGAATAATTTTCCTACCATCGTTACCTTTAAAATTTAAACCATTAAATTCCCATTGATTAGCTCCAGCAGTTTGTATTCTTATAGTTCCTGTACCAGCATCATTAATGATAGAGTTAGAACCATCATGATAAATCTGTAAGTCATTACTAGCACCAAACTGTGCTTTGACGTTATCGCCTAGAGATAGGTTGCCTGTGAGTGTGCCGCCTGATAGGGGTAGGAATGAGCCTGTGCTACCCACTTCTACTATAGTAGGGTCATTAGCAGTACCATTGTCTCTCTTGATAAACATTTTGCCATCAGCAGTGTTGATAGCGATTTCACCAAGTTCCAATTGGTTTAATGCTGGTTCATTTCCTGCGGTAGCTGAACGCTTGAGTTTAATCGTTTGTGCCATGTGGCTCTCCTATATGCGTATGTACGCTAGAGATTTATTTAGAATGTACCGCCATCAATTGCTATGTTTTCAACATTTAAAGGGGAAAGAGCATTTAAAGCCGTACCTACAGACCATCTATCTGTTGACTCATCCCAAACAAGATAAGCATTAGCTACTGTGCCTCTTTCAACTTCAAGACCTGCATCAGCACTTGGAGTACTTCCTGAATAGTCTTTGTTTAAAAGAAGAATATTATCTTTAAATACGACAGTTGTACTATCTACAGTTGTTGTAGTACCTTGTACAGTAAGATCTCCAGTTATGATTACTGCATCATCAACAGTAACAGTTGCTCCGCTAGTAGATAAAGTATCTCCAGTTAAAGTAAAGTTTCCTAACTTACCATCTACATAACTTTTAACCGCACCTGTAGTAGATAAACTTGTATTGCTTGTACTTAATGATGTGCTTGTTTCTATAGAAGTAACACTTTGGCCTGTAGCAAAACCAACACCACTAGCAGTAACATATAGTTGAGCGCCTAAACTACCAATTTGAAAACTAATATCATCGTAACTTTGTCCTGAAGCAGGAACAATGTTCATCCCACTAACACCGTCATCGCCTCTTAGTGTTAAAGCCTCACCTTGTATTAATAAACCACCGCCTCCTACTTCTCTTATTTTTGCTGTACCAGAACCAGAAGTGTCATAGCTTATTTGTAAATTTTGAGAATTACTTGCACCAAACTGTATATTTTGGTTATCTCCCATTACAATATTATTAGAACCAGATGCGTTTCCTGCCGCTAACGTAGCAGATAAAGTATTTGCAGAAGTAGTATCGCTCCAAGGAACGTTAACAACTAAGTTATCACTACCGTCTACTTGAACTTTATATGTACGATTAGTAGTAGTTGTAGAATTTTGTGCGGCTTCAGAATTTGTTCCGTCAACATTGGCATTAAACGTAGTTCCAGAAAGACTAAGTCCTGTTCCTGCGGTGTACTGAGTATTTACCCAAGGTACGTTAACAACAGCTTGTTGAGAACTGTTAAGTTGAATACCATAAGTTCTTAATGCCGTTGTAGTTACAGCATTGGCAGATGTAGATTGCGCTGTACCGTTGTATAATTTAATTCCACCTAATGCAGTAGTTGTTGCTACACCTTGTAAATAACGACCATCAAGATCAACAGTTTCATCTAAGTTTGTACCAACCTGATTAATTTTTAATATACCAGTAGAGGTATTAAAACTAAGTCCGCCAGTTTCGATTGATCGATCTGTAAAATACTTACCACCAATAGCATCTACATTAGAAGTAGTCCCCCCCGGTCTGCCAATCCACAATTTATTACTGCTTGCAGAATATGCTAATTCAGCATTAGTAAGTGTAGTCGGAGCATCTGTACTTGTACTCTGTTTGATTGTGATTGTTTGTGCCATTTTCTTGCTCCGTGTTTAAAAGTTTCCACCCTCAAGGGTTGATGTGTTATTTAAATAATTACTATCATTATTAAATTGTGAGATTGCTCCACTTACATTAGATAGTACTCGTGTTGCATTAATAAACGTTGTGCCTCCAGCCGCATACCCAACAGTATTGTTTAACAAACCTGTCATTGTATCGCCTGTTTTTTCTACAAATCCTGATCCAGAAAATGACTGCGCGGCTACTGGCTCACCTGTAACTGAGTCAAATCCTAAAAACTTACCTTTACGACTATCCTTTAAAGGTAGCTCCATACTTCCAGAAGCTACATCTTCATCTTTTAATCTTAATGATCGATTGATCGCAGTTTGTTGTTGATTAGTTGCAAGCCATAATCTATCGTAATCATTGTTTACTTCATTAGCTAAGAACGCACCGTTAGCTTGATATGCTGTATCTCTGTCTAAATCCATAGACATGAGTATGTTTATTGTTGTACCCTGTGTAGGGAAGATAGGATTGTTGTTACTATCTACTAATGTAAATGTAATAGTACCGCCTGATCCTACTCCTACATTTTGTACTGTGTAGTGTGTATTTAAGGTTTGTACAACACCACCCAATAAAACGGTAACGTCTGTAGCATCGTTTAACTGGAACGTGTAGCTATACACATTTTGATTATTTCCTGCGGTATAATCGTTCCTAGTAGTGTTTGCTGTTACTGTCATTTTGGCCTCATATATTTTGCCAATTATACTATTTTAGGGGTTATAAATCTTCCAAAACTTCCATTGGAGTTTCTGCTGGAGCCCACCAATACTCTTGACCAAACTCTTCATAACGTTTTGTTCTAATTCTATTTAATGATGATTGATAGTCTGGATCAGCCATTAACCTAATATTATCGAACATTGAATTCATAAATAATTGTATTTGCCACGGATCAGGAGCTATGTCTTTAATAAACTTAGCAGACTCACCAAGCACATTTGTTTCATCGCCTGTAACTGCTTCTCTAATATTTCCAATTGTTAATTTATAAGTGTCGTTAGTAAGACTTGCCATTGGACCTAACAGTGTTTCAACAAATCCGCGACCATATTTATTAACGTCTGATACTACATAATCAGCAAACAAACTACCTGAACCACCTTGCACAAAAGCAGTAACCCAATCTTCTGGATCGTCCATTGGTCTAGGTTCTCGACCAGCCGCTAAATCTTTTATTTGTAATGCAAATGCACCCATTAAAGTTGTTGCTGTAGCAAATGACCCTAAATACATCATTTTACCGCCTGTAGTTGCTTGTGTTGCTCCACGGTATAAATGAGTTGTAGCAATAGTAATAGGGAATGATTTAATCATCATAGCTGATCGTGAAATTTGGCCCCAAATTGTACCTCTTTCTGTTCCTCCAGTAGCAATTGCTCTTACTCTTGCATCAGGAGTAGGTACTGCATAATCTGTTTCTGACAAAATCATAGAATGAAATTTCATGCTTTCATCTTTAGTTAAGTCAGCAAACTTAGAGCCACGCAAATCTAATGGCTTAGTTGCTCTAAAATTATCCCATTCTGCTTTTGTAATTTGATAGTTTTTAAATGCACTTTGTATAACAGGATCAAGCTCATCAAATGTTTTTGCAAAATTGTCAGATAACATTCCAGCAAATTCCATTCCAAATGCTTTACGGCCTCCTTCAGTCCATGCTTCTAACCCTGAAAATCTTAATACAGCTTCAGCAGTTTTTGCACTTGCTCCAGTTCCATAAGTATCAGAAAATCTATTTGCAGAATGAGCGCGTCCAAACCACCCATCAAATATTAATCCCATTCTAGCCGCAAAAATTCTATCTTCTTCATTAGCAGGATTCATTAATTTCATCTGTCTAGCAAATACTTTAGCAACAGGAATTTTATTGTAATTAGCAGTTAATGCTGTTGTAGCTAAATCAGTTACAGAAGACAATGTTGCGCCACCAAGTTTAGATGCTACTTGAATATTACGTACAAATTGTAATCCATCAGCTAAAGTAACTAACTCACCGTTGTTAATATCACCACTTACTGTTTTATAAACAGCATTTAATGTAGCTTTAGTTCTATCTTTAACAATTTTATTTTTAGATATTTCTAACTTTTCTGCTTCTGTTTTTAAAATTTCAAATGTTTGTTTTGGATTAGTTCCAAACACACGCATTAAAGCCGTATCATTACCCATAGCCTGTATATGATCTGTAAGGGTAGTTAATATGTCACCCTTACCAAATTCATTTTGATAGGCCATCCAAGATTCTGCATCTTTAAAATATAAAAATCTTTTTTCAGAACCTTTGCGAGATAATTTAGTGCCTAGGTTGCGAATAGTAAAATCTTTAGCCTTATTAAGACCACCTGTAGATATAGTTTGATATACATACTTTAATGAATCTTCAAAATTAGCATTAGATAGCACTCGACCTTTATCATCTACCATTTGATTTCGATCTAACTTGTCAATTATAAATGCGCGCCAATCTTCATATTTAACAGCGCGGACTCTTCTTAAATCATGTGCTTGAGGTAATAAGAATTTTTCGTTTTTAGAAATACTGCCGCCCATCACATTAAATTCATCACGCATATCGTCAACAAGTTTTAACCAATTACTTGCAGATTTGGTAATTTCTGCATCATCAATAGTTTCACCATATACAGCGCGTATAAATTTATTTAACCCTTCTTCGTCTTGAGACAAACCGAACATTCTTGTTCTAAACATAGATAAAGAATCAGACCATTTAGCCATATATTTTTTTGTATAAGCTTTACCAAGCATATCTACATTAAGATAACTTGCCTTGCCGCTTATGTCTTTTACCATTAATGACATTAATCCAGTCATTGCATTATTAGAGCCATGCTTTTGAATGTTATCGAAAGCATCTGCAATACGTATAGATTGAATAGCTTTTTCTCGTTTTTCTCTTGAAATATTTTTAACTAAATTAGAAATAGCATCTTCTGGACTATCAGCCTTTAATATTTCTTGGCCCATTGATTTAGATATTTTTCCAGCTTGCACAGCAACATCAATACATTTGCTATATTTACCGTGAAGTGGATCTAATTGTTTAGGTGATTTAGCCAAGCGCACATACCCTCACTGATTCAATTCCTTCTATCTGATCATCTAATGATTTCATATATTCATCACCGTCTATTAATTTTCCATCAACTAATACACGCCTAATTTCTTGTGCTTCAAAATCAGCAATATCTCTATTGTAATTAGCAGACAATCCTTCAAAATCTAATTGTTCTTTTTGCAAACTTGTTTTAGTTGCTATAGGAGCAGGAGGCAATTGGCTGACAACATAATCATCATAAGTTAATGTTGGACCATTCATTTGATTTTCAAATTCTTTGTTTTGTCTAAAAATGTCCATATCTTTTTCAACATTACTACGAATAACTTGGCCGTAATATTCTTCTAAAACAGTATTCTCATTAGACAACTCATTAATATGCATATTAATGTTATCAATTTCAACTTGTGCAGTAGGGTCTTTTAACATTTTAGGATTTCTAATAATGCTATCAAGCAAATCAATAGCATCATTCATATCCATAGCATCATAACCAACTTCACGCAATCTCTCAGCAAGCAAATCTGGTGAATAACCGCCAGTTTTCCTAAATACAGGCTTACCAAAACCCCCTGCAATTTTTTGCATATCAGCTATGTCGAATCCTGCTTCATTAGCTAATTGTTGTCTATTAACTCCACCATTTTCAGCAATCCATCTTGCCCAAGTTTCATTTTCTTTTTTAATAGTAGTTATTTTTTTTTCTAATTTAACTATAGTTGCATCTCTAGCATCTTCTAGTTTTACATACTCTTTGTTTTGAAATGCATCATATTCTTTTAAAATATCATCTTCTATTCGAGCAGGTAATGCCGCTTTTTGTTCAGCTAGTTGTGTACCCATCCTGTCTAAAATGTTTATTGATTCTTGCTCTGGGGTTAACCTAACCTCAGCATTAATTTTATCAGTCGGCTTAGGAGGGCCAACAAACTCTGACGCATTCTTAGAAAGGTTTCTAAAGTATCCAGAAATCCCACCTACTGCCCCACCAAGAAGCCCTGCACCTATAGCTGTAGTGCCAATAGCCATTAAAGCATCTTCAAACTCATAAGGTGAATTAATGTCGTGCTTGTGCTTATATACCAGTGGTTGAATAGCAGACTCAGAGGCTAAGGCAATAGCGGCTGTGTTTCTACCTGTCATTAATGCTTGGCTTAATGTACTCATCCCTTTGTAAGCAGTACCTACACCTATACCCATAGTAGCTACGTTAATAGGATCAAGCATATAACCACCCATGCTTCCTAAAAACTGTGCAAATCCATTGCCACGCTCTATAACATCTTGGTTTTCTTCTCTGCGCTTGCGTAGTATTTCTGTGCGTTCGTCATACAATTCACGGTTAGTTTTTATAAAGCCTGTATCTTCAGCTAATCTGTCATAATCAAGTTCACCAGTAATATCCGTATAAGGGTTTAAATCAAAACCCTCGTTAGACATTTTAAATATTTGTTGATTTCTGTCGTCATATCCCTGACGATTTAACAAACTAGAAACAGATAACTCTTCGTCTATAACAAAACCAAACGCTGAACTCATAGTCTCAAAAAAAGTAGGGTCTTCACGAAACTCTTGTGGGCCAAGCAAATTCTGATAATAATCGCGCTGATCTTGATTAGAAAGAATTGGCATTATTTATCTCTAGTTAATATTGGAGTTAAAAACTTTTTGCGTCTAGCCTCTACAAAAGAACCGCTTTCTTTAGAGCTTTTCATGTCATTAATTTTTTCTTGCGTAACATTAAATATTATTGGCGCACCGTCTTCCCCATAAATAGGAATCCCAGAATCATTATAAACGTGGTAATTACCTTGGCCTGCAATAGCTTTAATTTGACCGTTAGGAAAGCCAAGAGAATCAAAATAAGCATCAAGATCGTAATCAGGAATACCTCTTGGTAATTGTGTCTGATATCCTCGGATCTTTTTTACACCGCCTGTAACAGCTTGTATAGCCGCTTTAAACTTAGAAGGATTGTATTGGTCTTCTCCAGCATCTAACGAGCCGTAGTAGTAATTAAGAGCCGCATCAAGGGTATCTCGCTTATCATTAGGCCCGTAAACAGTACCAACAATATCATTAAAATCTGACATATATCTATCAGATGATTTTAGTGTTGTAACTAATTTGTTAGCTAGTAAATCTTGTCCTTTAAATATAGTTTCTTGAACAACACGATTACCACTTGCCGCCGCCTGTGAGAATACACCCTGCTGTTTAGGTGCAATTTGACCCCATAAAGCTGAGTTACTACCAAATACATTAACTAATTCTATTTTTTCAGCAGGTGTCATTTGTGTAATTGTATTACTTAATGCACTAGCTTCATTATCTGTAAGCGGTGACACCGCAACTCCATAATGTGCAGAAGCTAATTTAGCTTGTTCTTGTCTTTTAGCAAATGCTTCTTGATTTGCAGGGCTATCAAAATCTTCAGCTAATGGATCAAATTCTATAGGCTCTCCTAATCCTTGAGCTACGTACATACTTATACCATCTTCTCTAGCTTGCCTATTAATATCTGCATTAGCAACTAACATGGCTTTATAAGCATCGGCACGATCTAAACCACCTGTTCGTGCTGATTCAAGCATTTCATTTCTAGCTTGCAATGAAGCAGTAGCAAATATTCCTATTTCATCTGCTAAAAATAACTTTTCTTCTAAAGGTGTACCTTTAGCCATTTCATATATAGCTGTTCTTTCTTGCTCATCAATAGGCTGTCCTAAAGTTCTTGATGTAATGTAATCTTGTACTTTTTCAGAAGTTTCTTTTGTTGAAACTGTTTTGGTTGCTTGTAACCTTGAGTTTTGTCTATTTAAATCTTGTTGTGCACTAATTTCAAATGATCTTAATTCTTCCTGAGAATAGCTACTAGGAATTGATTCTTTTAACATTTCATCTAATGCTGTCATAGCGGCAGAAACACCATCTTTTTCAACAATAGCATCTAACTTTGATAAACGAGTTTGCTCATATATTTTATTTTTTAATTTTCTTTTGTCTTCTAATACACGACTAGCATACTCAGGACTAGCTTCAGCTAAAGCATCCATAGTTAACAACAACAACTCTGACTCAGAATTAACTAACTCTGTATCTCCTTCACGAGCTAAGTTTGCAATATTTCTAACACCAGTATTAATTGAATCAGTTAATGTAATTATATTTTTGTTATTAGCTTCAGTTAAAAAGTTTTTGTTTAATTTTTCTTCGGCAGAAAATATTCTGCTTGCAAGAGCTTCGTTAATTCTAGGTTGAGATTCAGGAGGCAATAGGTTAACAGTAGCTTGCCTGTACGCATTAGCATCGCTTGCAAAACCTTGTGGATTGTCTTTGTATTTTTCTTCTAATTCTTTTATTTTTATATCAGAATCAATACTTATTTCTGCTAAATATGCATTAATAGCATTACGATTAAATACTTCAGATCCATAACCTCTACGTGTAGGAACTTCGCCAAATACTTTTTTACCTTCTTCGTCTACAGTAATAGCTTGTTCTACAGCTTCTTGTGCTTGCGCAGGAGCCTCACGTTCAGCTTTAGCAATACCAAATTCTTCAGCTATACCACCTACTTGCTTTGCTAATCCAGCAAGAGCTTGCATACGTCTAGCCGCAGAGTCATCTATCCCAGTAGGACGGAACTCTCCATAAAAACCAACACGTTGTTGTCTAGGTTGTTTTGCCATTTATATTTTCCTATTCGGGCATAGCTTTTGCAGTTTTTCCAGCTCCATCTAACAAGGTAGAAGTTGCTCCTATATTAGCGGTACTTCTAGCCATAGCTCCTTGTCTGCGTAATTGAGCTTGTTTTAATTTATCGGATACAGCCAGCATACCTTCGCTTGCGCTAACTTGTTTTGCGCTTTCTAAAGCAATACTTTCAGGTGTTACACCAGATACTCCACCAGCCGCCATAGACACTGCATTAGCCGCAAGGACTTTATTTAACTCTTGCCGTCTTTGTAATTCACGAGCTTCTGCCGCTAACTTTTCTTCTTCAGCTTGACGCTCTAAAGATTCCTGTTGCGCTTTACCAGCTTCAACTTGACCGTAAACACTAACTGCGGTGCTAGTTGCTATTGCCGCTACTATAAAAAATGACATCTAAATATCCTCTGGCTCTAACAAAGCCTTTTCTATCTCGTCTATATCAGTTAAATGTGTAGGATGATATGTAATCCAAACACAGTCTGTTTCAGCGTATATAACACGCTTAGTTTGCGGAATAGTTTCTCCCATAAACGGAGCTTCTATATCCATGTTTCCAAATTGGCTAGATACTTTACATCTGCCTTTTACTACCATGTACAAGTGTGTAGTTTTGTGTAAAGCTCCTACCAAACATACGCCAGCAGGAATAAATAACTCTCTTGCATACAATCCATCGCTAAAATGATGTTTTGTTTCTAACTCTATTGTGTCTCCTTTTAACATAAGAGACTGTAATTTTATAATATCATCTTGCGCTGTTACTTCATTCACGAACTAATCTCATATCCAATTGCTTGCAGATGGAATGGTGTTGGGTCTGGTATTGTAATAATAGGAGTAACTTCTCTATCCCATCCGTTACCACCGTGGTTATCTTCTATAATTCCTGTAGAAGGTATAAGGGATGAGTTTAAAGGGCTATTCCCTGCATCTCCAAACGTTCTAACAGGTACTAAGTTTCCATCTATATAAACACCAGCACTATTGTAAACACGCAGATTCATGCGATCTATACGCTTCTGGTTTAATACTGTTTGCGAGCCATTAGGCGATCTTGTGTTTAATGGCATTCCTCTAATTTCACAGTTAAAGTTTTGCCCTACTTCTATCACATCTGTTAGTGCGGCTTCAGTAGATGTTAATGTAATTGTTCCTGTAGCACTTACTGTTCTAGATGGAAGACTACTATTACCAGCTACAACCTCTACCGTATCTCCAGCTAAATGTGAGAGGCCAGACAACGTAGTGCTATGTGGTGATGTGTATTTAACACTGCTGTCCATTTTGTAATCAAAAGTCATTTGATCTATAGTAAAACGATTTATATCTCTCTGGCTATAAGTAAACAACGTATTATTTACCGTTACACACTGTTTAAATAAATCTGCTCCACCGCTATCACGTACTTGGTTAAACTTTGTATAACCGTTTATATCTTGATCACGCAACGTATTTAAAACAACAGCCGTACCATCTTGGTTTATAACAAATACATAGTTAGCATCTTCTGATGTTGTACTTGTTACTATGTCCATATCAACAGGACTAACTATTAAATGTGACGCTAATACTGATAAATCAATACTACGATATGCATCTTCATTGTAGTCATACAAGTATTGTCTTAAACTCCTACCATTGCGATCTACAAATAAAATAGCGCCATCTAATGCTGTAGTAGGGACGTTAATACTAAAACTACCATGCTGTGTTTGTTGTTGTATATTAATCGTTGTAGGCGTGTTACCTGTAACTTTGTACTCTGCACCCTCTGTAAATATTTGTAATCCACGATCACCTACAATATCTACAATATCACTTTGCGATCCATTTATACTTACAAAAATAGCTTCGTCATCATCGCCTTCTTCAAGATAAAAATCTAAAAATGATCCAGCTTTAGATGCAAAAACACTTTGAGGCTTGTCTCTTGTTCCACCAAACCATAATCGCCCACCAGCAAATACACCGTTTTTAGGATAGCCTCTAGTAGCACTCCATACATCTTCTTTACGAGGGCTTCCTTGCGTTGTAATAGCAAACGTTACTTCATTGTTATTTCCGTCAAGATCAGAAGTAGGAAATCCTGTCCACACTTGAAAAGATTTAGTAGACTCACCTGAAACAGTAATTGTAAATACATCGTTAGAACCAGAAACTGCAACACCTGTATCACCAAATATAGGCATTTCTTGTAAGTTTTTTTGTATGTTAAATGCTGTTGATGTCGTATCACCTGTATATGTTATGTTTTTACTGATAACAGATTCAATATCAACTTGAAATCTATCTCCTTTAGTAAAATGCGCTAATGTCATTGTTGTTACATAACTTATAGGAACAGGACTAGAAGCATCATTAAAATCAAACTGTGGCACATTTAAAAATGGCGCATCATCAAATTTAAATATATTGTTGCCGTTTAAATTGTATATTAATCGTTTAACAGGCACATTTTCGTTAAACATAAGTAATACGTTTTCATTACTTGCTACACGATTAGGAAAATTAGTTCCTATGTCTGTCGCTACATCTTGCTTAAATGTAGGTATGTCATTTGCAACTTGATATATTCGCAAATTGTTATTAGTAAATAAAAGCAAATAACTACTGTAAATGCTTATTTCAAATTTATGCATTTTTATTTGACTAGAAAACGCGCCAGTTACATTGTAGAAATGCATCTCTGCTAACGAAACATTGCACGTACCTAAATCTGTAGTACCAACTCTAGCTAATCTCCAATCTTGGTCTAAGAAAGGGGTAGGCACACCATTGTTTAAAATGGTAACTCTAAGTGTTTGTTCAAAATCAGTTAACGTAGGAACATTAGCAACCGTAATCCATGCACCGCCAGTTTGTTGATATTGGATAACAAACTCATCGCTAGTAGCATTAGCAGTAGTTAGTTTAATGTTAATTAAATCTATGTAAGCAATAGTTTGTTGGCTGGTAAATTGATAAGACGCGACAACAAAAGGATTAGTAGTTCCTATTCCTGCTGTAGTAGTGCTAAAAGTTGTAAGGTCATCATCATTTAGATTAGCCGCAGTACCACCACTAGGTATAGAAGCTGTAGGAGCAGAATACTTAGCAACTACTGGTGCTGGAGTTGTTACAAACTTAAAGCCTGCTCTACGCTTTTCTCCTCCTTGTGGGACAGTAACAACATTAGTAGCAGTTTGTAAGCCTTGGTAGTATTGATCAAGATCTGTTCGACCTTTTACAATTGGCGATAACTCACCACTTACAAAACTATTTTGCAAAAAGTGACTTTTAGCCATTAGAACCTCACATCAACAAACGGCCTACTGGTAAGCGGAGTGATAGGATGTTGTTGAGAATCAGTGTAACGCGCCATATTAGATGCGTTAATATATTCTTCATTCATCAATTGTTTGGTAGAAGCACTGTCTCTAATAGACATAGCAAAGTCTTTAGCTAGTGCGTACTCAACCATTTTAGAAAAGTATGCAGGCCATGTAGCCTCAGATACAGTATAGATGTAATCGCAGAATAAATTTGTGTCATAGTTACAGTAAACGCGATCACCAAGAATTTGGTAATTAATGCTAGGGTTCATTTTAATAAACACTAACAAGTCAGATGGCAGTTGATACATAACATCGTATTCAGTGCCTACTGGTGTTTCATTAATTTTAGATAGCTGTGCTTTTTTACGTGCAAATCCCCAACGATACTTTGTAAGCTCATTGTGAACAATGTTGTCATATAGATTGTTAGCAACAGTTTGTGCGCGAGTGTTGCCAGTTAACGATGTAATAGGCAAATCACCAATTAAAATTAAAGCATTAGAAATTAAATTGATTTTACTTGCCATAATAGACCTTTATGTAGATAGAAAGGGGGCCGAAGCCCCCAATCAGTTAGGCATCACCAAGAGCAGTGCCAGAAGCCAAATCAATAGAAGAAGTTCCATTGTTTGTTTTTACAAAAGTAGCAGTTACCGCAACACCGTCAGTATCAACAACTAGAACAACATCACCAAGATGAAGTTCACTGATAGCTGAAAGCATATAGTTAGAGCCTGTTACAGTTGCAGGAGCATCAGTAGACGCATACACCCACAATGGGCGAGAGTTTCCTGAACCACCAATTCTAGATAAACCAGATCGTGCAAAAGCCATGATAGTTCTCCTTATACGTTATCTTTGTATTCGACTTTAACTAGACCACCGTTGTCACGGACAACAGATCCAGCTTTGAGCATACCGTTGCACAAGTATGAAGTGCGCTCTGGTACATAGTCGATTGATGTTTTCATGTCGATGCCAATAGCAAGTCCAACAGCATCTTTCTGGAAGAACCAAGAATCAACAGTGTTTCCAGCTACAGTCAAACCACCTTCAGTACGATCTTCAAGAATGATGAAAGTAAATCCAGCTAGGCTGTTCACATCACCAGTTACCAAAGCTTTAATAGTCTGGTAATCAGCGTTAGTTGCTTTCTCATCTTTAAGAAGTCCACCAAGACCAGCAGAGTTAACTGCCGCGTATAGGTTAGCATTTTGTACACCGTTCTTACGCAATGCAACTTGAGCTTCAATAACCTTGTTCATGCTTAGAGCCAATCCACCGTGAGCAATGTCAGCCGCATCAGGATTAGAAGAGTTCATAGCATCAATAACAAGTTGATCACAACGACGGCCAAGAGCCCCAGCGATAGTGCTTGCTAGTTCTTGCTTCTCATCGAAGTTAACGTCTTGTTGGTCAAAGATGTCAGTGTATTCTGGAGCGTTCCAGTTAGAAAGTGAAGCGATTTTAAATTCGTGCGCTACGTCCATTGGAGTTACTAGATCAGAAGTAGACTTCTGGTTAGCAAGACCTTTGCCCATGCGACGGAACTTGTAAGTGTCACCAACTACATTGTTACGAATAGTAACAGCAGGCTTCATTAGCCCCATGCCTTGATAGGCGTGTTTTACCATAGAGTCAAACTCAATGACTGCTACGGACGATAGTGTTTTACTCATAATAATTTCCTCGAAAAAGAGTAATTTAAAAAGTTTTTCAAGGTTTTAGCTGAGTACCCAGTAAATTGGTCAGCATTCAACCTAAATTTACTGGGCTATAGAGATAGGTATCCAGTTTTTGAATTATACACCTTTTATGGTATATCAATCAATGTTTACTGTGCTTCACCCCAAGCTTGCATAAGCTTCTGTATTTTACGCTCATGCTCAATGTTAGTGCTACGCAGTAAGTTACCATGATCATCTTTCTTAAACATTTCAGCTTCGATAGATTCCCATGACAATCCAGCAGGGGCTACATCGTTTTCAGTAGGCAGTTTAACAGGTGCAGTTGCGCCTACTAACATTTCGATTAGTTGAATGTTTTCTGCTGTTGTAACTAAATCTTTTGCTTTTTCGTAAGTTTCTGCATCAAGGTTATTTTTCATAAACCCATCTACATTGTTAATACGATCTTGCGCGTTGTCTCCTAATTTAGCTATTTCTGCTTCTTGGTTAACTTCTTGTACAGCATCATCTTGTGCAGATAACAAATCCCATGCGCGTCCAAATGCTTCTTGCGACATATTGGTATCATCTGCAAAAGTTATCAACTCTTGTAACAATGCATCATCATTGTCTACACCTTCAGGATGCATATAACCATCTTTAGGCGTACCTTTAAAACCACCAAACTTTTTTTCTAACTCAGCATATCCTTTAGCTTGATCAGCTACTGATTTATACTTGTTAGCATTAAACCACTCTGGGGTTTCTCCTGTTCCTTTTACATCTTCTGTTAAAAAATATTCACCTTCTGCTACTTCTGGAGTTGATTCATTTAGCAGGGTATCGCTTTCTGCGGCCTGTTGTTCCATAATCGTTACCATTTATTTATAAAATTTCAGCTTGTTGAATTTGATTTATAAGAAATTTAACTACTCCTGCCTCACCATTATGGTATGCAGACTCGTAATTAATGTTTGTAGAGGAAAAAGAAGTATCATTGTTGTAGACAAACCTAGCAGTCAGATCAGCTAATACTTGTTTTCCATCCTCATCATTAAAACACCGATGATATGCTTTCGCAAGATTAGCTACTTTCTCTCTGTTTTTAGCGTTGTCTTTTTGTGCGCTTTCTACATCTAATTTAACTTGTTCAATCTTGTCCCAAGTCATACTTGAGTTTGTCCTTGCATTGGTGGTTCACCAGTATCCATGCCTTGTTGTGCTACTTGCGCTCCAGCTTGTATTATTTGCTGTTTTTCCATAGGACTTCTTACTAACTCAGCAGGCATACCAGCTTTTTCTGCTACCCATGTTCCAAAGTCTTCTAACTTAAATCCTATTTTAGCTTGATCAGGACCAGCATTTTGTAATACAAACTGTACAGCTTGTTGCACATTTAGAATGTCTTCACTATCTTGCGCGCGAGCTAACGGTGAGGTAAATTTAATTTCTATATCTCGACCATCTAATTGTAAAGGCTGTAACAATCCTCTACGTGTCAATATAGACGCTACGCGTTTTATTATAGGAATAAGTACTTCTGTTTGCAAACGTCCAAATGCAGAACCTATTCTTTTAGCAAGTTCTCTAGACTCAATAGCTACTTCTGTAGCAGATCTAACAGCACCACTAGGATCTCTAAGATCGTTAAACAAAGATCGTTTTATAGCCATTTGCATATCATTGATAACAAATTGCGGTAATTGTAAGTTAGCTCCTGTATCTAATCGACGAATAGAAGGATTAGAGGAGTTATTAGAACCAACTGGAATAACAACTCCCGGACTTATGCTAATATTGTATGGATTAGTTACACCATCATCTGTAGCTGTGTACATTCCTGCAAGGTCTATAGCGGCTTTTTGTAATGAAAATTCTTTTGCTTTGTTTAAAGATTTAACATCAGGCAGTGCTTGTAATGCTGGACCACGGCCACGTATCTCACCAGCTACTTTAGAGTAACGACCAGTAACCCAAGGGCTAGATGCGCCAAAGTCTTCCATCCAGCTAATACGATCTTCTTTACCTACCCATAAGCAACCGTAATAAGTCTTAGCTTTAGGCAGATAAACAACGCCTTCACTGACATCTACTTCAGACTCTGGATGACTTTTAATTTTTTCTGCAATTTCTTGTGATGGCTTAAATCCTTTCCACTTTCTAGATAGGTCACGCACTTTTACTTTAAATCTACGCCAATGTGTTTCTACATTCCCATACGGACCTTCTTCAAATGCAATACCTTTTTGTGGGATAGCAGTAAATATAATAGGCATATTGTTATCAGGGTCTTCATCTATTCTTAAAGTACCTGTTCCTATAAGAAGATCAAGAGCGTGTTCATAGAACTGTGTAGCAAAGTTAGATCGATTAATGTAATCAAAGATAATATCAGATTGTTCTTCTAGGTTAGATCTTATATCTTCTTCTGATACGTTGTATTGACCATTTTTTAACAATAATTTAACTTGATTAGATGGTTCTAATGTAGCCCAACGAGACCATATAGGTGCAATGTTTTCTTGTAACTTACTAGCACCTTGTTGAATAGCTTCTAGCGCAGTAGAGTCAAAAATTTTATCCATCTTCTTTTGACCAGCACGAGAGTCCTCAAACAAGTTTCTATTAGGAAGAAAGTATTCATAAGCATCATCAAGTTGATCACTCCAATATGTTGCTCTTTCAAATGCTTTTGATTCACGCCTTTTGAGGTCTGTTAGAGAACCTAACTCTGCTGGTAATTTCATTTAGTTTTTCTCGTTGTTCTTCTAGTTGCTGACGTAACTCCAGAATAACCTCCAGCCATACTACTACTGCCTGTAGATCCTGCCCCCATCATGCTACGTTTTGCACCACCACCAGAAGCTTTAGTTGCTTGAGCTAACAAAGAAGATGCACCTAACTTACTTCTTGCCGCGGCCTTTAATCTTTTTTCACTTTCTTCTATTTCTTCGTCTAACATACGCGAAGTTCGCTGTTCTGCGGCTAACTCCTGAGCAGTAGGCTCTGGTGCTTTAGGTCGTTTTAGAAATCCCATGATGTTTCTCCAAATATTTTAACAATTGATATGGCGTTAAGATAAATGGGTTGCGAATGCCCAATATCTGCTTAGTATGTCCAACACAAGTATTCAACATAAATAACGAATGCTGATTTTCTTTAGGTTTAATTTTTAAAATACACTTACTGCCGATTATACTCTTTTCGTCAGTCGTTGTGAATAAATCAAATCCACTACAATTTTTAGCAAACACTAAAAAACCTTGTCCAGAGGGTTTAACAACGTAGCAATGTCTTATATCTTTCTTTAAATAACGACTCCACCAGTTAGTTTGATCGTCTTCAAAGATAACATAGACATCAGAAGACATTAAAATTAACCTTTGCTGTTACAGGTTTAGAAAAGTTTTGTGATGCCCGTAGTGCTTGTCTGCCCTCACCTTCGCCTTGTAGTGCGTACTCTAAGGCTTCAACAGGGTGTGAGTATTCATTCTTATCGGGTTCATCAGTGTATCTTTCACCACTGGCTTGTACTCTTCTATAACAGAATCCACCTTGCAATCCTTTACGGATCATAGAAGCTTTAGGTAGGACAGTGAATCTAGGCTTACCATCCATGCACATTTCTTTCATAGGGACTTCTAATGCGGCTCTACGTTTAAGAGGGTCATTACTTTGTGTAGGTTGACACGGAATCCCTGCGGCTCGCATAATTTGGAAAGGTGTTTCAGAGTTAGATTGGTTTTTATTGTTACCAGAAGGATCACCCCATCCTTTAAATTCGTGTTCAGGGTATGTTTCTTCAATGTATCGTTTTAACGTAGGGGCAAAGTCAACAGCACCAGAGTCAGTTAACACCATTTCATCAAAACATATCCAACGGCCTATAGATGTTTTTTGAATAAATGCACAAGCAGGAGTACGACCAAAGTCAAACCCTAAGATAATAGGGTAATCAATAGAAGGTTTAAATTCTAAATGCTGACAATGGACTGAATCCGTATACATTGGGTGTACAGGTTTACCGTTAGAGACAAATCCGTATTCATTAGCGAGGTTTACTTTAATCCAATCGTCTGTTTTCCCTTGTAGTCCTCTTGCATAATACCCTTTAGGAAGGTTATCAAGGTTTTCAGCTTTTTCATTAATAATCCAATCTTCACCATTTTTCAAAACTCCACCAGATTGTCTAAAAAATGACCAATCATCAGGTCTTTCTATCTCTGCTAGTTTAAAATACCAATGATCTTCATCAGGAGCGTTACTATCTCCTATGATTCCATGATGTGTAGGACGTGCACCCTCCTTGTTAGAGGGATATCTACCATGTCTAAGGTCTAACATATCTAAAACAGCCTTAGAATGCTCTTTAGTTTCGTTTAACCACACCCATGTAGTCTGTATACCCCTAGCTTTCTTAACGTGTTCAGGACGGTCGAACGCAATAAACACAACATCACAGTGGACAGAGGTTCCATCATCTAGTTTAAATCGTATAAAGTGTGTAGGAGGCTCTTTATTACCTTGTTTGAAGTCACCTAACTCTCCGTGTATTTCTAGCCAATCTTTAATCGTAGTAGAAAACAATTCAGAATAGGTGTTACGAGCCGCAATAACCCTTGATAAACGAACATTGTAGTTTTTATGCTTCTTATCTTTGACAGGTTCCTGTTCGCACATTAAGTCAAACAGTTTTAATATACATTGAACCGTTTTACCTGAACCCAATGGACCCATAATAAATGAGTTTCTTGCACGGCAATCATTAAAATCTTGAAGGACTTGACCTTGAGGCATCAAGTTATATTCGATTCTCATCGTGACCAGTTTATTTTATCGTAATTAAGTTTGAATGTTTCTCGACTACTGGATGTAGACTTTCTAGGGTGACTACCCTTACCACCATTGTATTCAGGAAAGTGTCTATCTCTTGTTTCTTTGTCTAACTTATGAACTAAATTTGGACCTTTCTTGCCCATTTACCATCTCCCACATATACACTCTTCTTCTAAACAAACACACTCACCAGACATCTTTTCATGCAGTATATATAAAACTTCTTTCATTGCATAATGATCTTTATCTATTAACGCTGTACAAAATGCCTCTATTAATTCGTAATCAGAATCCGTAATAGGCTCATCTGTATTTAAATCAATCATCAGCTAACCAATCCTTTATAATTAATGACTTTGCTAATTCTAAATAAAACAGCTCCTGTTCACTTGTAAGCGTACTTCCTACCTCTACCCCTACATCGCCTATACTTATTAAAAGAAAGTCCTTAGAACGCTTTATATGAGCTTCTATGAGGTCTTCTGCATCAGGTCTAAGCTTTATTATAGTCATCTAATTTTTTTTTGCGGGGGACATATATACATCACATCGCGCCACTTTCGGGGAGGGGGGTCCCTTTCTTATTGCGCATTGTCATTG
>Ga0181393_1000204_pt1 | contig 21808 bp, 41 predicted proteins | sample 16SPOviralmetaG_FD_130122 | JGI IMG/M metagenome (GOLD analysis project Ga0181393, IMG submission 130122) | Marine viral communities from the oligotrophic San Pedro Time Series (SPOT) site, San Pedro Channel, CA, USA - 16 SPOT_SRF_2010-10-21 | ecosystem: Environmental > Aquatic > Marine > Strait...
AAAAGAAGGTCGCGATCCACGATCAACGAATCAGACATCCTGTTCCTCGTTCTGATGACCACGCTCGCTCTCGCCCAGTCGCTGGCTTGGCATGGTTTTTAAGTGTGTGTCGGGAACAGAAATTGTGTGTCGGGAACTTTTCTCGTTTTTGACACACATCTTTCCTATATATATCAATAACTTACATAAATGTGTGTCGTGTGTGTCGTGTGTGTCAGGTATTTTCAACTTCGATTTATCATTTTTTTAAAAAGACGTTTTTTTTTTTAAAAAGAACTTTAACTCAAAACTACCCGACACACACGACACACACCCCTCAAAGCCGCATGTTTGCTGAATTCTTTATCAAAAGTTCCCGACACACATCCCGACACACACCTGACACACAACGCCTTGTTCCCGACACACATTTGCATTTGCTGTATATATACACAGTATCTATGTCCACTAACCGCGGTCCACGAACCATGTTTCACGATTTCGTTCCTCAATCGCGAGTCGGGTCATATTTGGGTCATTAAGACATAACAATTATTCACTATTGGAGAAACATTATGGCTATATTCTTTGCCCTAACAACTGGACTACTCGCAGGCGTACTAAGTATGTCTGTTCTATTTATTTATCTAATGAACACTAACCAAAATTTTCGAGATGCCATTATCATGGAGGCTACAATATGAAAATATTTAACCAAGCTAAAGCTACTGCATCTGCTGTATACTCAAAACGTAACGAGTACAAAAAACAAGCCCAGCCTCATATCAACAAAGGCATGGATTGGCTCAATCAGCATGCTGAAAAAGCATTGCTAACGTCCATTCTCATCTCAGAGATTTGGCAAGGTGAGTCACTCGATGCTATCGAAAACTCATCAGAACTGTCTGCAGCTGTAGACTATTACGATTACACACAAAGGTAGGAACTTGTTATGCAAATTATTAATTTAAAAATACCACGCTGGTCGCTCGTTGAATCTCTTGACCAAATAGAAATACTTGATCACCAAATCGATATTGCTTCTTTGGCTGACGATATTAGTCAGGCTAATTATTTTGATCTATGTGATCTTAACTTACACGAATACACACACTAATCACTCACTTAATAGGACATTACACATGAACGATTTTTCTTATATCAATCCAGCACTACAAGCTATCTCTGGTTACAAAAACCGCGACGGCGATATAACTAACTTTGCAATGCGCGTCGGCGAAGAAACAAACTCACCCACGCTACTAAATGCAATACTTGTTGCCCATGAACGTACTATCGACGCGACTACTGACCACAAGTTCAACGACGGTCCAGCACCGCTTTGCGCACCAATCGCATTTCTTGACTACGTACAGGGCATCATGAACAAAGTATGCGGTCTTGCACGACGTGACATGCTTGGTAAACGTGAACCAGAGTACGGCAACGGTATCGATTTTTCACAAGAACTTACTGATCAAGTAGGGTTCAGTGTTGATCCTTCTCGCATCGCCGAGCTAGTTGATGAGGACTTCTTTGTCCTTAACAACCTTCACTGCTACATCGCTCAAGCTATGCCTTATCTCACAGATATTGCGCCACTGCATTACCACGCTGAAAATATCAAACTCAACGATGGTACTTGGGTCACCGACAACATAGCCTCCGACTTCGACGCCGCTGTCAGCGTGTTCGAGAAAAAGTCAGAAGAGTATCGAGCAGAGCAAAAACGCACGCGCGAAGGTAACGCCAATACAATTGACCTTACAGCTCGAGCCAAACCAAAATCTACCAAACGCAAAAAAGCAGCTTAATCTCTCCCCCTCAACCACCTAGCCTTCGGGTTAGGTGGTTTTTTTATGCCAGCCCCCGCAGGCTCTCAGTGTGCCTGTTTCACTATCATCACTTAGTGATGATGTACACGCGAACCACGAACCAAGGACAACGAACCATGTATTGCGACCATAAAGACAAATACACCTGGTGGGAATTCGATGCCCGCGGCATACCACTATGCCTGGTCTGCGAAGACTGCCGAACAGAAAAACTTCAAACATACCAGTCAGATATTTTGACTAACTTTAATTACCGCACTGATGAACCTATAGAGGAGGACTAATCGTGACCTTTAAATCGGAACTAGAAACAACACGTCGTGAAGTGACAACTAAACTACTGCAAGTTTGTAGCCGCGAAGAAGTCGCTGAAGTAAGTGGTATTCACTTAAATTCAGTAAGGCGCTTTATCAACGGCGAAAATATCAGATGGGAAACTGCAACCAGCATTGAGCGTGCCGTAAACCAAATTAATAAAGCAAAAGAAACAGCATTATTCTGCCCAAGCTGCGATGAATAAATATAACGAACATCCACACCCATGTATTTACTGCAATAAACCTACAGCGTTTGGGTCAGGACATTTTGTAAATCGTATTCCTGCAGACACTGATATGGAACTAAAGAATGGCACGATTGAATATCGTGATGGCTATGCCTGTGCAAAATGCATGATGCTGGAATGCGATAGATGTGGCGAGCCTATCTGTATCGATGAAGACATATGCCCGTACGATATTTACCGAAACGATCGTATAGAAGAATTTGCTGATGGTGCTTACAAAGTCCATTACGAATGCCTCACTCCTACTGAACTCAAACAATATGAATATTACAACTAAAGAGTAACTGTCATGCCAGATATCATTTTTACAAAAGAACAATTGTGGATAAGCCAAGCCCCATTATTCAACTTTGAAAAAGACGAAGACGAACTTCTTCATCAAGCCTTGCTCAGTGGCTTTGTTGATGAAATTAGTGAAGACCAATACCGCGTAAACCTTAACTACCCTGAACCGAGGACAGATTAATGACTATAGATATATCTCAATTCAAAATCGAAAAAAACGTCCCTCCACCACAAAAAAACAACTTTGGAATGGCAGCATTAGCAAGAAAAATGGAGCCAGGTGATTCTGTTGTTTTTAACACTTATGGCAGAGCTAATGGCCTACGTAACCGAATATATGAAATGGGTCATAAAGCAAAAGTATGCCAAATAAACGACGTTCTTAAACCACAAGCACTTAACTATCGTGTTTGGAAATTAGAGGAAAAAAAATAATGTCAGCACTACAACTTAATCAATTCTATGGCAGCGAATCATTTACTCGCTGGTCACCACTAACAAAAAGCGTCTTAACTGAAGGTGCGTTATATGTAGCAGAAACAGCTGGAGCATTTTGGCTATTTGATGCTATCCAAAGTCACCTAGATGAAACCAAAGCCGACTGGGCACAAACAGTTCTCACTGTGCATGATGACGACAGTGCAACATTAACAATGACGAACGGGAACGACGAACCGCTAAGCACGCAACGCATACCGTTCACCGATTTCCCCGAACCTGAACTACGCATCTGGTCTGTACGAAACGAGCTCAATGCTCACACTCACATGCTGCCATCAGAGTATTAATTATGAATAACGAGACCCATAAAACCGTTCGCGTCCACGCCACTATGGAAACCGAGCTTTATATAGACATCAACGTACCTATCGACACAAATAAAGATGCCATATGGCAATTCATACGCGATGGAAACATTGACGGTGGAGAAATGTATCAATACGACGGGTTTTTAGATGGAGGTTGGAGATGGCAAGAGCCCATCTATGACTGCGCTTTCGAACCCGATGCAATAAACGTATCAAAGGAAATCAAAAAATATGAATAGCTTTAATAAACACCATTGGAAATCAGAATGCACCACCACAACAGCTGACTGGCCAATGCATGAAAGTTACTGGACAGTAATGACACATGGCGAAGGCCACGTCGATCTAAACATACGTGATGACGAAGATGGACTACATCTAATTGTGTACCAAGCGTCAGATGACGGATCAGAAACTAACTGTTCTGATTCTGAAACGTGGCGTGTTTTTAACTTAATAGAACGCGAACCGAGGTAAATAATGACTAGCAAAGAACTATGGGCGTGGCTTGACACATGCCCCACGCATAAATGGGACGCCGTCGAAATCGAAAACGACTACATGCGAGTAATTTTCCCGTTTGACGACTCAGAAGAGGATAAATCAAATGAATCCTAATACAGAACGTAATTTTTTAGACAACTTCTATACTTTTCTTAATGAGCACGCTGACTGTAATTTAGCAAACCCCACTCATCAAGAAGAACCCTCGATAGAAATACAAACCGAAATACTTAATGAACAACTAGAAAATGTCGAATCAAAACTCGACGACGTTGAAGATTTTACAAGCGACTTTGAAGTGCGTATTTCTGCTCTAGAAATGAATGATTATGAAGAACGTCTAGATGATATTGAAAACTGGCAAGAACGTTTTACTTACGATCGTGATTTCAAAGAACAAATAAAAAACATTGTCAGTGAGTCGTTAAAAACTTTAGCAGCCCGCGGCCAAATTAAAATTTATATTTCATCAGAGGACGAATCATGACCGAAGAAAAAACAGACAAACGCACAACTGCGGAAAAACTACAATTTCAACTGCAATTTATGGGTTATATGGCAATGGTTGGACGCGAAAAAGAACGCGACGACGCTTATGTCAAAGCCCAAGAATTTGCTCAAGAACTCATTAATCAAGGACACTAGTTATGAACGCCAAACAACCAATTGTAAACAACGAAAACCTAACCATACACGTTAGCGAATGTACTGGACTAATGCTTGAAAAAGAAGACGTAGCATCTTTTGATGGCTGGGTATTTATTAGAGATTTAGACTGGCCAGATGAAATCGACTGTTACCACACCGGGCAAAATCCCTGGGAATGTATCTGGGAGCCTTGGGCAGGTAAACCCGTTAATCAAACCCCTTTCGGCACAACTGATATTAACGTACTCAAACAAACAGTTGCATCTCTTGATGAAAGCTTTGCGAGGCTCTAATGAACAAAATAATCGAACAAGACACCATCTACTACACCAAAGTAACCAACGGGATGTATTCTCTTGAAGAACATCCCATCAACCCAACCACACAAGCCGAAGCTGATGCTATTTATGATGACTTAGGTTTGTACCTATCGCCAGAAAGTGTCCATTCCGATGGCGAAGCATCAGAAAGCGAGGCTGAAGACCACATTAACTTCTACATGCGCAAAGCAATACAAGTAGAACGTTGTGGTTTTCTCCCATCTAACGACAGTGATGCCTGGGAAGCAGGAACACGACCCAGTACTCAAGGATACTACTCATGAACCGTATGCCATGTAGAATAAGCGACGACCCATACAGCGACTACTCTGATTTTATAGAGCAAAAAGGCGTGTATAAACAGTACATTGAAGCTGATCCAGACTATGAGCGCGATACGCAGCTAAACAAAAAACTCGTGCTGAACACAAGTTTTGAACCATTAATCACTCCTCATGTAGGAGACAAACCATAAAGTACTTGAGCTAATATATTAGCACTGATACTATTTCGCTCTTACCAGGAGAGTATGATGAGTATTAACGAAGCAACCCCGAGAGACTGGGACAAAGTTAGCAAAACTAAATCTTATATTGACCCTTACGACATACAACCAGACCCAGTAAATAAGCCTTCGCATTACAACGCAGGTAATATTGAGTGCATTGATTATCTCAAAGATAGCTTAGGCACTAATTTTGAACATTACCTAGAAGGTTCAATAAAAAAATATCTTCACAGATTCCGCTATAAAAAAAGTCCAGTAGAAGACCTTCGTAAAGCTCGTTGGTATTTAGACCGTTTAATCACCGAACAACTCGATAAAAATTCGTAATTTCCAACATCACCTAGGAGGGTGCTATGGATACCAAAGAATACTTTCAAGAATTACCAGGTCTTGAAAAAGACAACCTTCATCCAGAATTTCATACATATTTAACTACTTATATACGTGCAAGATCACCCCAGCTATATAGTGAAATCGCATCGCGCTTTAGATTTATAGAAGGCGAAATCTATGCTCAGCACGAATGCAATGGAAAACCTTTCTAATGTTAATAACTCTTGATTTTGAGACATACTTCGACACCAAAGTGTCTCTAAGCAAACTCACTACAATGGATTACGTCAGGCATGAAAAGTTCAAAGTATGGGGCGTTGGTATCAAGATTAATCATGATGAAACAGAATGGTTTGGTGAAGACGAAACAGAAGCAGCAATACATGATATTGATTGGAGCGAAGCAACCCTTATCTGTCACAACACCCCCTTTGATGGCTATATTTTAACCAGGTACTACGGCGTAATACCTAAATTTTATGTAGACACAGCATCTATGGCGCGCGCTTTAGCGCCAGGCCAGTCGGCCCGGCTAAAAGACTGCGCTATCCGCGAATTTCCAGACGACGAAACCATGCGTAAAGGTGAAGAACTTATAGATGCAAAAGGTATCTATGATCTAGATCCCGAAACAGAAGCAGCACTTGGTGGTTATTGTATACAAGATGTAGATCTCACCTACGCTTTGTATAGAAAAATGATTAATAAAATGCCACTGACTGAATTAGAACTTATCGACATGACTTGTCGAATGTTCTGCGAACCTAAATTGACCGCGAACCTCGAAACATTAATCAAGTTTCGTGATGAACAAGTCTTTAATAGTGAAGCAGCCATTGCTGCTGCAGGTATTGACCGCAAGATACTTAGTTCTAATCAACAATTTGCAGACTACATAAAACTAGAATTAAATATTGTGCCGCCTACAAAACGTAGTCCAACAACAAACAAACAAATCCCCGCGTTAGGTAAAAACGATAAAGCATATCAACAGATGGTTGCAAAGAACCCTCAACTGCAACATATCTGGGATGCCCGTGCCGCTGCAAAAAGTCGTATTAATCAAACCAGAGCGCAACGTTTCATTGATGCTAGACACGACGACGGCACGATTTCTGTACCGCTGCGGTATTACGCAGCACACACAGGCCGTTTTGGCGGCACTGAAAAAATTAATATGCAAAACATGCCGCGTAAATCCCCATTACGTGCAGCATTAGAAGCACCCGAAGGTAAATTAGTATTCGTAGCCGACTTATCAAACATTGAAGCGCGTATGCTTGCCTGGTTAGCAGATGAAGATGACTTGTTGCAGCAATTTAGAAACAACGAAGATGTATACGCTAACCTCGCACAAGACATCTATGGACGTCCCATAAATAAAGATGATCATCCGCTTGAACGTTTTGTAGGTAAGACTGCAGTTTTAGGTCTTGGCTACGGAATGGGTGCTACAAAATTTCAAGCAACTTTAGAAGCTGGCGCTATGGGCCCGCCCATGAAATTCTCTGATAAAGAAGCAACAAACGTTGTAAATACATACCGCACTACATATCCAGGTATACAAAATTTGTGGACTAAATTAGAACTCAAACTTATCAATACAATCAATTGTAATTTTCACGAAGTTTGGCGCTGTTTAATTTTTAGTGACAAAAAAATAGGGCTGCCTAATGGTTTAGCCTTGCATTACAACAACCTCCAACACAAAGGAGGGCGGTTAACTTACACCTCTCGAAACGAAGAGCAAACATGGGGAGGGCGTATTACCGAAAACGTAGTACAAGCACTATCGCGTCTTGTTGTAACAGATGCGATGCTACGTATTCAATCTGACAAAGATCTCAATGCTGATGTTGTACTTACAGTGCATGATGAGATCGTTTTAATTAGCCAAGCTATTAATCCTGATGCTACAATGGACAAGCTCATTGAGCACATGTGTGTCCCTCCATCTTGGGCACCAACCCTTCCTCTTCATGCGGAAGGCGGATATGACAAAGGATATAGCAAATAATTAAATGTCTAGACTAGTGCTAACAAGGAAGATTAACGAACAAATCATCATTCACAAAGATGACGACGGCGTTTTGGCGACATTGAAAGTGTCAAAGGTTGACAGGAACCAGGTTCGCTTAACATTTGAAGCTGGTAATGAGATCAGGATTGATCGACAAGAAATATTCGACAAGAACGCTCCTACTAAATAAATAATACCTATGGTATTATTGATGCTCTGTAGGAGGAGCCATGCAATTAACGTTTTTAGAAGCCGCGAATGGGCAACGGCTAAGCAAACGACACTGCCCAAAAAATGGATTTACCCCATACCCACACGTAAAAAACGTAACATCTCACGAACATAATATACCTTTAAACGATGCTGGCTTAGCCATGCTAGAACGTCTTATTATTGATGAAGGCAATAAAGGCTACTGTCTATTAAAAGGTGATCTAAAACGTCCACTTTCTAACGAATCGCGAGCAGGAAAAACGAACCGCGTTGCGTACTCCAATCTACTTGTACTTGATATTGATGGCATTACATTGCCAGGGCATACAAATTTAAAATCCTATGATGCTAAAGCAATAAGTATATTAGCAAAATCAATATTGCGTGAGTTACCACCTGCATTACAAGACTGTAGCTTTATTGCACAAGCATCATCTAGTTTAGGTCTTAAAGGAGACAAGGTTTCCTTACATATATTTATGCTTCTCAAACATGCTATGCCTGCAAAAGCAGTCAAATTATGGTTGCAAGCAGCTAATTTTGAATCTCAACTTTTCGCATCTCAATTAGAGCTGTCTTCTAATGGGCATTCACTCAAGTTCCCCCTTGATGCAAGCGTTGCTGATAATTCAAAACTCATCTTCATTGCTCCTCCTACCTTTGAAGACGGAACCCACGACCCTTTCAGATCCTCGTCTGATCGGGTTGTGCGCGTTTCCGGTATTACAAGCGTTCTGGATCTTGCAGCTCTTATGGGCGACATTAGTCCAGAAGTAATACATCAAAAAAGTAATGAATATAAAAATAAATTACGTCTACAGCGCGGCTTTAAAGCAAAAAAAGAACGGTTAACCATCGCTACTGTTAATAATAAATCAGAAGAAATTCTAAATAATCCTGACAAAATGTCTATTCAAATTACAGACGATACAAACCCTCCATACATAAGGTGTAACGTAAACGGCGGAGACAGCAACGCATATTATTTCAAGCTTGAAGATCCTACATATATGTTCAATTTTAAAGGCGAACCTATATGGTCAATTGAACAAGCTGACCCGGATTTCTACAAATCATTATTTGATGTGTATCAAGAAGAAATGGAAAAAGAGGGTAGAGCTAACTTCCCTGTAGCATTACGTGATTTTTATACAGATACATATTACAACGGTGTTTTCGATCCAAACCTTAACCAATTCAGTGAAGACTTTCCGCTTATGCCTTGTTCATCAGCTAGTATAGAAGGGTTTATGCGTTCCCACGGACGTAGTAAACCTGATTTTGTACCTGATGCAAAAGTTGTCTTTAACCCAACATCTGACGAAGCAGCTGTAAATTTAACTAACGTGCCTTATCACATCAATATGTTTCGTAAAACAGAATACATGCTATCAAACCGTAAACACGAATCATTAAGCATGGGTGACGCACATAAAATCGCAAGCTCATGCCCACTTATATATAAACTTTTAACCCACATTCTTGGTGGTCAAAACTTAGAAGTTGAACACTTTACTAATTGGTTAGCTTACATTTTTCAAACTAAAAAGAAAGCAATGACCGCATGGGTATTACAAGGTGTACCTGGTACAGGTAAAGGTATCTTTTACACTAAAGTGCTGCGTCCACTTTTTGGTGTAGAGCATGTGCCAATGCGTGCATTGCAAAACATCGAAGAGCAATTCAATCTTTATATGAGACAAGCACTGTTCCTAGTTGTTGATGAATTCCATATGGCATCAGCTAATGCAGGTACCATGAAAATTGCTGATAAACTCAAGAACGCTATTACAGAAAACACAATGACTATTCGTGCAATGCGTTCTAATCAAGTTGAAATGCCTAACTTCACTAACTTTATCTTCCTTACTAACCGTATGGATGCTGTAAAAATTGAAGAAGGCGACCGTCGATACAACATCGCTCCAAGACAGGAGCAAAAGCTTGAACATGTATACCCAGAAGTTATCGAAGGTATTGATGATATAAGCAAAGAACTAACTGTCTTTGCAGCACTACTGCAAAATTACAATGTTAACAAACAACTTGTGCGTACACCTATTGCTAATAATGCAAAAGCACAAATGGCTCAAGTAACAATGTCAGTTATGGAAGAGTTCTTTGCAGCAGTGCGTAACAACAACCTTAATTTCTTTACAGAAATTCTAGATATTAGCGTAACCAATGTTATGCAAGCGCAAGAAATTACAACCGCACAACGCTTTGTAAAGCAGTGGATTGCAGAATCTGAATGGCCTTATTCCGTCATACCAATGGAACACTTGCGAGTTGTATATTCAGTACTAACAGAAGATCGTATGTCTCAACGTGAATTTATAAAAAAAGCAGAGCGTTGTGGAGTAAGTAGAGAACGTAAAAGAGTCTATGGAAGTCCACGATCCGTTAATCCAATTAATGGTGTAATTACACAATGGCAACTTATAAACGATACGTTTAAAGAACTTACCGATAAGTACTTTGATGCAAACGATAAGAAGCTTCTTGCAGTAAAATAATATAATACCTATACTAATACTTCTATTTGTTACTATTCTTAGGATATAGAATGATTAAGTTAACTCAGGATACGAGACCCGACAATGTTGTCGATTTTGAAAAACCTGAATCATTAGGTGATGTACGTGCTTGGAGTTACTCAGCTTTAAAAGTTTACGAAGATTGCCCTTATCGTACATATATCAGCAAAGTAAAAGGTGTTAAAGAACCTAGTGGCCCAGCAGCTGATCGTGGTACACAAATCCATCAAGAAGCGGAAGACTATGTTAATGGTACTCTTAGTGAGCTGCCAGATTCATGTAAAAAATTTGAAGATGACTTCAAAGAGCTGCGTCGATTGTTTATTGACGCTAAAGTAGAGCTCGAAGGTGAATGGGGTTTTGACTTAGATTGGGCTCCAGTTGGTTGGATGCAAAAAGAAACATGGGCTCGCATCAAACTTGATGCATTAGTTCACGAAGATGAATCATCAGCTCGAGTTATCGACTACAAAACAGGCAAGCATTTTGGCAATGAAATAGCTCATGGGCAACAAGGTTTGCTTTATGCCATTGGTACTTTTTTTAGATACCCACATCTTCAATTTGTACAAACTGAATTTTGGTATTTAGACCACAGCAAAATTACTTCAAAACAATATACACGCGAACAAGCAATGGTCTTTGCACCTGGTTTTCACCGGCGTGCAATAAAGATGACCACTGAAACAGAATTTGCTCCAACACCCAGTAAAGACAGTTGCAGATGGTGTTCATTCCGCAAAGGTGATGAACCTGAATGTACTTGGGGTGTTAGCTAAACATCTTATTTTCCCCTAAATAAGACCCTTTTTGCCCCTCACTAGAGGGGCTTTTTTATTCCCGATCGGAATTTAACTGATCCTCATGAAGAATGAACAGGAGAACTCAATGAAACATCTAAATAAAACACTCAGATATGCTCTGGGTGTTTTTCTCATATTTTTATTTTTTACTCTTATAGGCCAAGCAATTGCTATTGCATTTTACACTTCACTTGCAATCGCAAGTCTAATCAGCTTGGTCTACTTATTTTCAAGGAAAACAAATGATTCAAGCAGTAATTGCAATTCTAAACATTTATGAACTTTCATTATTTATCGCTGCATTTATAGGAGTTATTTATGATTTTTGCAGGTCTACTTTCAGCACTAGGACTACTGTTCCTGATATTTAAATTTGGTATACGCCGTGTTATTGCGTACGACATACCTATCGATATTACTGTTACAGGCTTTCTCATGTATGCATTTGCTGGCACATACAGCGGCATGATTGCAGCTATGGTTGGCGGCTTAATTGTTTCTATTACTTTATTCATTATGAAACGAACTATGCGTCGCGAAGAACTCAAACTAATCAAAATTAAATCTTTCCCATATCGCGCTATGCGTTGGGTAGGAGTACAGCCATGATTTTAAATATTATCAGTTTTATATTTACAGTTATTATTTTTGGAATTTTATTTGATGGTGCTCGACTCATGCTTCAAGACGCAGAAAAGCGCCATGAAATTAGAAAAAAATTACAAGAGGAACAAAACAATGACTGATTACAAAGAATTGTTATGTGGACACTTAAAGGAGATCTTTGATGACGCTGCCAGCAAACCTAAAAATGTTTTACAAAAGGGAAGGAACAATTATTCAGTACACAATATCGACAGACCCCGAGGAAGCTATGTACTGGTCAACATACCGTCTCAAGAAAGGAGATATAAGCCTTCATATCAAGTTAGACAGATCGTTGAAAGCACAGATCAAAGAGGAGATCCTGCATGACATCCTTAGCAGAGAACCTAATCCCAGTAGTAAATCTCAGACCACCGAGGACAAGATACAAAAAAGGAGTAAAAGCACCCAACCTATCTATGTTGAAACGCGGAAAACAAAACAAAAAACTCGGAGATAAGATAACTAAAGGTGCTTGGAAAGACATGACAATGTATTCACTTACATTAGAAGAACGTGCTACATGCCCTAGTGATTGTGAACAGTGGGATAATTGTTATGGTGATAACATGCCCTTTGCACATAGATTTAATCACTTACATCCTGACTTTAAAAATAATCTTGAAACCCAACTTTGCGAGCTAAACAAAAAACACAACGCAGGTTTTGTTGTACGACTTCATGTACTTGGAGATTTTTACGATGGCTTATACATTGCTCAATGGCAGCAGTGGCTGCATAAATTTAAAAACATGCATGCATTTGGATACACACACCATCGATATACATCTCAACTAGGCGTCATGCTTAACAACATCAACCGTATTTACTCAGACCGGTTTCGCATTCGTTTTTCAGATGACTGGGATACAGAATTTAGCGCACATGTTATTGATGCAAACCAAACACAACACGTAAAACACGGCATTGTATGTCCTGAACAGCTCGGTAAAACAGATAGCTGCGCAACCTGTAGCTACTGCTGGTCAAGTAATAACCCTGTCATTTTTATTGAGCATTAATATTAGCTATGGTATTATTCCAAACCATCAACGAGTGATGTATATGTTAAAACCCTTTGAACATCAAAGCGCTACGACAGCGCACATTCTTAAAAACCCCCGCTGCTTAATTACATCTGATCCTGGTACAGGCAAAACCCGTTCTGTCTTAGATGCAATTGCTATCCGTGGATCGCGAACCTTGGTCCTCGCACCGCTGTCCATCCTTGAAGCATCATGGGCCGATGACATTAACAAGTTTCAGCCAGGTCATACGTACGTAGTCGCGTACGCAAAAAACCGCGCCAAAGCATTTGCTGGTAATGAATCAATTGTGATTACTAATCATGACGCAGTGAAATGGCTAGTCAAAAATCAACATGTACTTAAAAACTTTGAAACTTTAGTAATTGATGAATTTACTGCATTCAAAAACAAAGACAGTCAACGTAGTAAAGCAATTAAAAAGTTAACTGACATATTTGAATACCGTATTGCTATGTCGGGCACGCCCAACAGCAACACAATTCTAGATATCTGGCATCCAACATTACTTATTGACGACGGCGAACGCCTTGGTCATCGCTTTTATAGTTTCAGATCTGCTGTGTGTACTGCACGGTTTAATGGCTTTGCTAATGAGTGGGTAGATAAAGATGATGCAGAAGAGATTGTTGCTGCAGCTATTGGTGACATCAACATCCGTTATGAACTAGAAAGTTGCCTTGATATGCCTGAACAAACAATGCATACAAAGCTTGTTACGCTGCCTAAAAAGATCATGAACCAGTACAAAACACTTAGTGAAGACTCTGTGTTATATACCGGCAAAGCTACCATCAACGCTGTTCACGCAGGCGCTAAAGTCAAAAAGTTATTGCAACTATGTACTGGTGCAATTTATGACGAACATGGTGATGTTCAGTCTGTGCATCCAGAACGTTATGAGCTTGTAATGCAACTAGTATCACAACGCAAACACAGCCTTGTTGCATTTAATTGGAAACATGAAAAACAACATATGACTGCACTTGCAGAAAAACTGCGTATTTCATATGCAACTATTGATGGCGATACACCACCACATCGCCGAAAAGAAATTGTAGATCGTATGCAAGCAGGGCAGTTACAAGTCGTGTTCTGTCACCCTCAATCAGCAGGTCATGGCCTTACTATGACTAAAGCAACTACTGTTATCTGGGCATCACCAACATACAACGCAGAGCATTACCAACAGTTTAATCGACGCATTTATCGCGCCGGTCAAACGCAGCGTACAGAAATAATACAGATCGCAGCGCGCAACACCTGGGAACCAGAGGTATATGAAAAGCTTCATAGCAAGCTTAAACGCATGGAAGACCTTTTAGGAATTCTCAATCAACTTAAAAATGTAGCCTGAAGGAATCAGTATGAATATTAATGAATTAATCGAAGCACGAGCCAAAGTCAAAGACGCTATGGCAGGTCTTAATACAGAGCTTAAAGAGCTTAACAAAACAAAAGATGAGTTAGATTATCAACTCTTAACCCAATTAGACGAGCAGGGTTTGTCACGTACAGCTAATGACAAAGCCAGTGTGTCTATTAACCAAGATACTGTACCTGAAGTGACAGACTGGGATGCATTTTACGCCCACGTTCTCGAACAACAGGACTTCAGTCTCTTACAACGACGGGTATCGTCGACTGCATACAAAGAACTTCTAAAGCTTGGCGAAGGTGTTCCAGGTTTGCAGCCCCGTGAAATTCGACGCATTAACTTTCGATCTTTATAAACCTAAACATGAATCATGAAGAGATAATATTATGGCTAAATCAGCAGTAGCAGTACAACTTGTAGCATCAACAGACTCATTACCAGCGCACCTAAAATCCGTTGAAGGTGCGGGTCGTGGTAACGAAAATGTTGGGCAAAATGTTCAAATCCCTCGCATCAAACTTTTGCAAAAGATGTCAAACGAAGTAGACAAGCACCATGCTAGCTACGTCGAAGGATGCGAGCCTGGACACCTGGTTAACACTTTAACTAATCATAATTATGGCAATGATCTGTATTGTATAAGTCTTACATTCAAAACAGAGTTTGTTGTATGGCGTCATCTTGATGCTGGTGGTGGTTATTTAGGAGCGTTTTCTTCAATGACTGAAGCACAAGCTAAAGTTGACGAGCAAGATAAACCTAGTGAGTACGACATTAACGAAACTCATGCGCACGTCATCCTTATTAAAAATCCTGAAACAGGTGAGCTAGAACGTTCACCAGCCATTATGGATTTCGCTAGCTCTAAACTGCGTGTATCCAAAGCATGGAACTCTCAGATTGGTATGAAGGGCGGCGATCGTTTCGCGGGTCTGTGGAAAGTATCTGGCGTACCTACCGAAAACAAAATGGGCAAAGCGTTTATGAATTGCGAAGTTTCGTTTGTTGGTTGGGCTCAAGAAGAAGACTACAAGGCTGCTGAAGCTTTGTATGAGCAGTACTCCTAAAAGAGCAACTGGCTACGACACTGGCCCCCAGTGTCGTCGACTAAAACGGATTGATCCACCGTTAGCCATAACGGATCACTTACTTTATGAACGAACACAGCTTCATTAGATCGGTCCACAGGCACCTTTCACCTGAAGTGTACTCATGGAAAATTCATGATACATACACGGGAGGCGTGCCAGACGCTATGTATTGTGGCCCGTCCGCTCTTTTGTTTGTTGAGTATAAATATATTAAATCTCTTCCCAAACGTAATGACACTTTAATTCGTCATTCCTTATCTGAACTGCAAATTCAATGGCTAAACCGAATCAATGGACCAGCCCAAGCAGCATTAGTTATAGGTATAGAACAAACAGCGTTAATAATACCTAGTGACTTTTCAACTAATATTAGTAAAATGCAATATATAGAACAAAATATTTCCCGACAAGATGTCGCGCAGTGGATATATGAAGTAACACACTCAGGACGAGCAGAACATGAACAAAGAACACCCCCAAGTAGTAAAAAACCTACGAAAAATTTGGGACGCTAAAAAAATACAAATGCGGTTTACACAAGTCGAAGCTGCAAAAGAACTAGGATGGTCTCAAGGCGCCATTTCTCATTATCTCAATAACATCACTGAACTACGAGCACCAGCCATCGTAAAGCTAGCAAACTTCTTAGACGTAGACCCTCGCGACATCGACCCTAATATTGAAAACAGCCTGCATAGTGTCGAAAAAAAGTTTATTTCATATGATGTCAGGGACGCTACTAAAAAAATCGACGAAATCTTGCTTAGTCGTCGAGATGATTCTTCTATCCTAGTAAAAATACCTAACAGCGGGATCTATACTGCACATTTTTCTCAATATGAATCTTACAAAGAGTGTTATGCACGGCTGATATCGCCGTCGCAATTAAAAACCCCAAAGACCTACGCTGTTCGTTTAAAAGGTAAAAAAAACATTGAGTTCTTTACCCCACAAAAACTGCCCCCTTCATCAGCAATTCAAACCCTTTGGTCTGTCGTAGCCTACTATTATTATTAGCTTTTTGATATTTGATGTAATAACATAACCAAATGCTATTTGCTATTTTGCAAAAGCCAACACAAGGAGGTGTGCGCCTTCGATTGGTGCACCGATGTATGTATGGCTGAATTACTAATGGAAAAGTATGGTCCTTTCATGGACATGAACGATTTGTCAGATTTACTAAAAATAAAGAAACAATCAATGTACCAACAAATATATCATGGTCGTCTTAATATCCCCCATGCAAAATTAGGAAAAAAATATTTATTTCCAACGCATGAAGTAGCTGCTTACATGACAAAAAGAATTTCAGTCTACTAAATCTTCAGCTCTTAGATTTACATAACGTGACAACTGATCCAGGCTACTGTGGCCTGACACTAGTCTAACTTGCTCTACCGGCATTTTTCGCACCTCAAACATGCGTGAAATTGCTTCGTGTCGAAGATCATGAAAACGTAAATCAACAATACCTAATTTTGTACACATACGCGCAAATTTGTCAGAAATGCTTGAAGCACGTTTTACACAGAACACGGTTGAGCCCTTGCGAGATTCATTTGACAAGCGTAGGAGCACCTCTCTCACGCCCTTCCACATAGGTATAACATGCCATTTTTTGCCGCCAACAGCCTTCCTGTTTTTTCTCCATAACCCTATTGTGCTTTTTTCAAAATTAATATTTTTCCACTCTAACGCATGGATTTCACCTTGACGCATACCAGACTCAACTGCAATTTCTAACATTGGTCTTATCCAATGTGTGCCAGCCTCATCCATCAATCGTTCCCACTCGTTTCCTTCCAGTCGTCTATCGCGCTCTTCACTCTGCGCAATAATTTTACGATCAGTTAATATTTTAATTGCATTGTCAATGGGGCGCTCTACTAATTTAAGACCATGCAGTAGCTCTGCATTTACAATAGCTTGTTTAAAAAAATATAAATTTTTGCCTAAAGTAGAAGGCTTAACCGTTTTGCTTCGTTCAGCTGCAAAGTTCATAATTTCGTTAGCTTGTAATTCGTGAACAACAATGTGCCCGAAGTAGCGTCTAACCATGTCTAATTTGTGGGCCTTAGATTTGTCCATTACCTCAAATTTTTCTATGTCTGCTTTATACAAATCAAGAATGTCACTAATGAGCATGGACCGCGATTCGCGAGGATCGATCCACGAACCATTTGCTATAGCCACTTGAGTCGAATAACCCCAAGTTTCTGCTTGGCCTTTAAGAGGAAATGTTTTTTGAATAGAGGGGAGGTTTTTTCTTTTGATGACAGCTTGCCATACATCACCACGTTTCCGTACGTACATAATAAATCCTTTTGGGTGTCACACGGGTGTCTTAGGATTTATTCTATAACTTTTTCTAGGTAAAACATACACTTATAAAGTTGGCGGAGGGACAGGGATTGCAGCGTTTAAATGTCTAAATATTGTTCTATTTCAATCACTTATCTGCTATTTGAGCTATTTTGAACTTCAACTACTAAGTTTCGTAAGTTCATGATATTTCTATTTATTTTATTTTAAACTTTTTCTTTGGGTGTCACTGACACCCGCGCTTTTACGACCTATATCCAGGTCATCAATTGCAATTGCGCTTAAACTAAGCAGTGAAAATACCAACATGTAAACGATCATAAACACCTCTATTGAATGAGGCGCTATTATAATCGGGGTCAGGTCATGAATCGAATTACATTACTGCATTTAGGTTATACAAATCTGTATGTACCGCGATTTTTTTTACGGCTTACTACTTTGACGTTCCCTTTTTTATTGTTGCGAGGGTTCCCATCTTTGTGATGCACGTCTTTTTTATCGCCTTTTTTTACCTTCCCTGCAGCTAAAGCGGCACGACGTGCTTTGTTGCGGCCAGCCCGATTCTTTTTTTGATCTGACTTACTATGGTATCCCGCATACTCTTTTTTGTAATCTCTAGTAGCCATAATTTCGCTTCTTTTTAGCAGGTTTCTTTTTGCCTTTTTTAGGTTTATCCATTTGGTTTAGGACACATTTTTTTCCTTTTCCAGCGTGCATAATTATTCTCCAGGTTTAGTTGGCCAAGCCACATCTTCTACAGATGCTACATTGGCGTTAGTTGATGGGATGTTTCTTAACGCTTCACGATAAGTTGCCCATGCGGTTTTGTCAGAATCAGATAAAGGGCTATCGTTAAATTGCGTCCAATCCGATTCACTTAGTCTTACATCTCGCTGAAACCGAATCGCGGACCATAAATCTTCGACACTTACCGGGGGTATCGACCAGGCGTCAGCTAACCACACATGATCATCAGAGGGACGAGAATCACGAGTTTGCCATCCATCTCTGTAATACTTGGTTGCTAAAAACTCATCATTGGATTCAGAAGCATCAATTTCTTTAGCCATATGATCGCCATACATAGACCCATCTACATAAGTAGTTGCGCTTGCTGGAGACACAATATAACCAACTTCCCCTGATTCTAGATTTACCATTGCAAATTTTTTCATACGAACGTTCCTATAACGATGCCTCGAGTTGAGGCAAGATCAACTTGATTTCCAAAATAACTGCCATAAGCAAGTGACTTGGAATAAGTTGAATACATTTTTACGTTGGGTGAGTAAGTGCTAGATGAGCTAGATCGATAACCAAACTGCAGATAAGGTTGATACCAAAACATTCCGCGCGTACCAGCATTAAAAATAAAAGACTGCTGCGTGCTACCGCCCGTAACAATTTGCCAACCTGAATAAGCTGCGCAACCATTTAAAAGGCAGTAGTACTCAAACTGCTCTGTGTAAGAGTCTTTATCAAAATACAAAGGCCCAATGACCGTAGAGTTATAATCTGTGGAGCTAGTTGTTGTCATAGTTCTACTAGGAGTACCGTAAGCAAATTGTTCGCCCTTAAAATTTGCCCGATTACTAGTAAATCCAACATCGCCCGAGGGACTAAAAACGCGTAACCCATAATTTGCGTTCTCGTCTTCATCGTTGTTCACTACGCACAGTTTGTAATCTACTGTATTCGTGCCCCAATCAACCCATTCAGGACATGTAATTTCGAAAGCGCTGCTGCTAAATATGCAACCAATCATTTTGGTACCTTGGTTATTATTAGAAGGCCGAGCAAATAAAAATACGTCGGAACTGTTATAACCAGTCGGTATAGATATAGATGTAGCATCTTTGTTTGGGTGCCAATTAGATGCACGACCGCTGTTAGGATACAAAGAATTGCCCGCAGCATCTTTGTCAGATGAAGACCCGCCGATAACACCAGGCACAACGCTACCGCTAGCTAATACTTTAAGCTGAAGGTTCTCGCCATCAATCTGAGCGTAACCATTGTCTGTATTTGAAAGAAAGCCGTAAGCCATATCAGACCCTAAATACTATAATTTCGTAGTTGTAATTGCCGCCATACAAATTACCGCCTGTACCAAAGTTAGCCAGGTTTAAACCAATAGCATTAGTTCCAACAAAACATTGCACAAGACTACCCTGAGCTTGATTGTTAATACCCCAAGTACCATCAGCCGCCATGCCGGTTACAGATATAGTGGTAGTGCCTGATATTGTGCCGGTGTAAACACTATGAAATTTGCATAAACGGTTGTCGTAACGCAGTCTGGAGTTTCCATTGGCATCAAATATTTCTAAACCGTAAACAGGAAGCACGCCCACCGCACCGCTAAGCACGAATGTTTTAGTCTGTTGATTTGCTGCAGAACCACTAACTGGGTTTTCATGGTAATGCGTGATTACAACTTCACAACGATAAGCCGTGTTGTTATTAACAGGCGTTACTGTAATCGTATTGCCCGACCTAACGTTTGTTGAAGGGCTTACTGTGCAATTTAATAATGTAAACACAGCTATTGAGTATGAAGAATAAATGAGACTTTGAGCTTGACCGTAAGTATTAGTCCCCACGGTAACCGTCAGACTAACAGTGTCATTGATTTGGATATCTTGTGTAGCACTCGTTGTCGTCGGGTACTGACTAACTGAAGAGTTACTAGTAATACCAACTGTATACGTAGCCATTACGCTGACAAGTTACCAAGCTGCACACGGAGCGTACTACCATCAAAAATTTTAATAACATCTGATGCAACTTCCATGCGAGATCCGCTCGCTGCAGATTTAATACTAAGTCCTGTGCCCGTGCCCTGGATGTTGACCTGCGACGCGTCTATTGTACCGCCTACAATTTTGTCTGCTGACATAGAACCCGAAGTAATAGTGTCTGCGTTAATTGAACCAATTTTAGCTGCTGTAATTGATGCGTCTTCGATCGCTGCAGCTTTTATATAAACGACCCCGTTCGTTACACCAAAAGGTATAACATCGGCAGAAGGTGTATTTGTTGTACCGTTAGCCGTTGATGAGGGATCAACGATTGCAAACTTGTCCGCACGAATTACAAATGCTGACTCAGGTGTACCATCGACATCAACGCTAGATAGTCCAAAACCTGATACATGGCCGTTGTTATCTATTTTTACAGAATACTGAGCTTCAAGTCCTGATATGTCAGAAGCAGTAGCAGTAAAACCTTGTTCCACTGTAACACCAGTACCACCAGCATTATTTAACCTAGCAGTCAAACCATTAACAGTTGATGCCGCTGAAGTTGCAGAACCTGCCGCATTAGTAGCTGCGGTAGAAGCAGTGCTTGAAAATGTACTTGCGTTAGATTCACTTGTTGCAGCATTAGTAGCACTTGCCGCTGCAGAAGAAGCCGATACGCCTGCTTCACTAGCTTTAGTAGCCGCCGTGCTAGCACTACCTGAAGCCGCTGAAGCGGAGTTGCCAGCATTGTTTTCTGATGTCGCAGCGTTACTAGCAGAAGTACCGGCAGCTGATTCAGAACCCGCCGCATTTGTTTCGCTAGAAGCCGCATTTGTTTCAGCAGTCTCTGCGCCAGCTTGAGCGGTTTCTGCTGCATTTTTTGCACTAGTGGCAGTACTAGCCGCTGTTCCAGCCTCCGTAGCTTTAGTGGCAGCAGTAGCAGCAGATGTGTTTGCTGCACTTGCACTATTACCAGCGTTATTTTCAGAGGTTGCAGCATTCGAGGCGCTTGTGGCCGCAGCTGACTCTGAACCCGCAGCATTAGTTTCACTTGTTGCTGCATTTGTTTCAGCAGTTTCAGCTGCTCCCTTCGCTGTTTCTGCTGCATTTTTTGCTTGAGTAGCTGTTGTAGCAGCCTGGCTTGCGTCTGTAGCTTTAGTAGAAGCAATACTAGCATTAGAGGCGGCAGCGCTTGCACTACTACCAGCATTATTTTC
>Ga0181393_1000205_pt1 | contig 21769 bp, 21 predicted proteins | sample 16SPOviralmetaG_FD_130122 | JGI IMG/M metagenome (GOLD analysis project Ga0181393, IMG submission 130122) | Marine viral communities from the oligotrophic San Pedro Time Series (SPOT) site, San Pedro Channel, CA, USA - 16 SPOT_SRF_2010-10-21 | ecosystem: Environmental > Aquatic > Marine > Strait...
AAGCCGAGGTTGAAACACATGTATGAATACAACTGCAAGATTGTGAGGGTAATTGATGGAGACTCCATTGTATTGGATATTGATCTTGGGTTTGGTTTGTGGGTTCATGGTGAGTCTATCCGTCTTTTTGGTTTGGATTGCCCCGAGTGTCGTAGCCGAGACAAGGCGGAAAAAGCGGCCGGACTCTTGGCAAAAAAGTTTGTCCAAGAAGCGCTGCATGTCGGCGAAATTTACACACTTACCACCAAAGAAAAAGGAAAGTTCGGACGATACCTCGGAACGATTAACCTGACCGACAAAACCTCGATAAACGACGTCCTTATCAAAGAAAGACTTGCCGTTCCTTATTTTGGTCAAAGTAAAGTAGCGGTAAAAGAAGCGCACTTAGCGAACAGATTATTTTTAAAAGAAAAGGGAATGTTATGACAAAAGAACAAATCACCAACAAAAAGCCTTGCGAATCTTGCCATGCGATGATCCGAGCCACTAAAGGCAGTACCTTTTGCGATAAATGCGACAGCTTAATCCAACTGCTAAATCAATACTGGAAGACACACGAGCAAAATAACCTTGACCCAAATGCTTGGTTTAAGTACTTTAGGCGGTGAGAGAATGTTCTCTCATTCTTATTAACAATCTATGCTGATTGTTTTGGTTGCAAATGCTTGAACCCCGCCATTGGTGGGGTTTTTTTTGCGCTTTTTACCCATATCCCACGGTTTACGGGTAATTTTTCCCGTCAAAATACTCATGTATGTTATTTATCCACCAGATAAACATCTCCTGACCCAAGGTGTGCTTCATCAAATTTACTCTGGATGCAACTAACTGTACGTTTTCTCGTACGTAAGGGCCTTTAGGATTTATTCGGTCTATCGAGGCGTTGAATTCTTTTGGCTTCTTGTCGCCGTAGGTGCCGTCTCTCTGATGGGTCATGAGAACGCCAGAAAGAGCGCACTTGCCGTTTTGAGCATTCCAGAGATCTATTACTTCTTCGATAGTTAAGTCGTACTGGATGCCTTGTTTGAGACGCTGAGATCTTAACTGCGTGTTTAAGACCCGGATGTAGGATTCAGGAGTAGCCGAGGTTTTTTTTGATCGTTGCAGAGTCACGCAATGCCGACAGACGCCCCGTATCTGCCCTTCTTTAAAATGCTCAAATTGGGATAACGTTTTAACTTTGTTGCACGAAGTGCATAATCGCGAACCCTGCGAATCGGGCTTTACTTTAGTTTGTCTAGGCATAGGCAAAAAAAACCCGCGGGAGCCAATTCGTGGGAGTGCGCTCTACCGCGGGCTAACGTCCTTCTCAAGGGATACTACCCTTTTGAAGCTAATGCCTTAAACCAACGTTGTCAACTCCCCCTAGTGAAAAGGATCTTTAGGAAAACCTTCGTTGCGCGCCTCTTGTACAAAACTGGCAAGAGTCTTTAATAACATTTCCGGGTCTTCCAGATGCTCCGTAAGAAGATCTGCAATTTTTCTTATATCTTTCTTCCAAATCTCGCTAAATGATTTATTTAAAACGGGTTTTAATTCTGACATGTAATATTTCTCCTTATTTGAATACACATTAAATATGATATTAGAGATAAAATCAAGTTGTAACTCACATCATTTTCTTATATTATTTGTGTTTAACCAACCAACAGGAAAACCTAATGGAATTACATCACGCGGCAAAATATTCTTTTGAAATAGTCACGGCTGTCCGCTATGCTCGAAACGTAGAAAAACGCTCTGTTAAATGGATAGCAAAACATTATGACATCCCCATTGATACCATTAGAGATTGGTTGTATCGAGGTAGACGAGCCAACGATTGACGACGAAGCGCAGTTATTTTGCTGTTCACGTTGCGATAAACGGTTTTTAGCTTACGTGGAGGTAATAAACGGAGAAACCGACAAAATGCCGGTAGTTGAGCTAATGCTGTGTACCGATTGTGAAGAATCGTTGAATGAGGCTAATCGTTACCTTCTTTGGCTGGATTGGAACAATGCTGAGGATAAGATCCATTAGTCTTATCTTTTAGCTTTTTATACTCAAGAATAAAAGCAATAAGCTCTTCTATATCGGTATCCTCAAGCTCTACTGTTATTTTCATTCTTGTCCTTAATTTCTTCTCTAAGTTTAATCATTTCTGACCAAACCTTAGCTTTATCGACAGAAGACTTGGAAACGTTTTCAGATTCCATCTCTTTCTTTAATTTTAAGAGAGCCTCTTTCATACCCTCTTCTATCGAGCTACTCATCTTGTAAACTCCGGGCGGGGCCGACCTTCTTCTATGCGTTTGTTTTCCATTTCTTCTAAAAGGTATGCTTTGTCTTTCTGACTAAGGTTTTCCCCTACCCAGTAATCAAAGATAAGCCTAAGCTGCCCGCTAAGCGTGCGCCCCTCTACTTTAGAAACGATGTATAGCTGGTCATACACTTCACGCGGAAGCAAAACCGATTTCCATTTGTTAGTATCCAAAACCATTCTCCTAAACCTTTATGTATGAGATTATATAATACTACACAGTAATTTCAACAAATTCTCCCCAATTAGGGCCCATTTCTATGTCGCATTTGCTTGGAACAACCAGATCTACTGCGCTAGTCATGATCTCAGATAGTTTCGTAGCCTCTTCCTTGTCTTTAACGCTAAACGCCAGTTCGTCATGTACCTGAAGCATAGGCGTCTTACCTGCCCGGTAACAGTCCAGCATCGCTTGCTTGGTCATGTCGGCAGCACTTGCTTGGATAAGCCTGTTTAACGCCTTATAAGTAAAAGCTCTTTTGAGCCGGGTCGTTGGTCCGTAGGCCGCGGCGGCTTCTTCGTAAGGCATGGCCTTGTTCATCTCGAAGCTATCGGGCTCCCACAGATCAAACCGGCACTTACGCCCCTTAATACTTCGTATAGAGCCTGGAGAGCGTGGGTCTTCGAGGTGGCGCTGTATGCCTTGGGTCAGCCCTTTAACGAAAGGAACGCGGTTGTGGTATTTCTTAACTAGGGCCTTGGCCTCATCCAATGTAATGTCTAACTGAGCCGCTAGTTTCTGTGCTCCCATGCCGTACATCATCGCCAGGTTGATCACCTTCGCTTGTTTACGGGGAATGTCCGCCATCTCAGCTACCATGGTGTGAAAGTCCATGTCGGGGTTTTCGTTGTACGCTTTAACAAACTCTTCGACACCCGGCATGTTTAGCTTACGGTAGTCGCCGAACACTTTGGCATAATGGGTCAAGATGCGTGGTTCCTGCTGCGAGAAGTCTATTGCCGCCCACTGCTCACCTTCTTCCGGCAGAAACAGTTTGCGAATCAAAGGCCCGATAGTAGGATCACGGCTCGGAATTTGTTGCATGTTCGGGTTGTTCATCGAAATGCGGCCTGAGACTGTCCCGCCTTGATCAGAACGCACTTGATTGATATGACTGTGTATCCTACCGTCGCGCGCTACGTGTTTAATTAGCCCGTCGATGAAGCTGCCCTGGGTTTTATTTAAGTTACGCGCCCTGACTATAGACTGTGCCAGTTCGTGTGGGTGCTCGCTCAAGAAAGTTTTGGTAAAGCTCGGCGCTCCTTTTTCTGTCCGAGGGTAGCTTATGCCTACCTTGTCGAACGCTTTAGCGATGGATGCCGCGGCCCAGATTTCTACGTCAGAACCCGCAAGCCGTTTAATATCCCGTCGGGCTTCCTTTTCTTGCTTCATCAGATATTGTTTCGTTCGCTCGGCCTGGTCTACATCAAAACGTATACCCTTCTCTGTCATCTCGACTAAGCAAGGCAGCAAGTCTGTCTCAAGGTTCCATATGTCCCATAAGTCTTCTTTGTTAAGAAGATTCTTAAAGTGGTTCCACAACTCTAATGTAATCTCTGCATCAACCTCCGCGTAAGGGCCCACGTACATAGCGGGCAACTTCCACATTTCAGCCTTCGGATCTACGCCAAACTCAACAGCCGCAGCGGTCAGCGTCTGCTCAGACTTTGTCTTGCCCAGGTACTCGTAGCACAGTGCGTTAAGGCTGTAACTAAAACGGTTCTCGTCTAGCAGCGCAGCGGTCAACATCGTATCGATGACACGTCCCTTTACTTCAAAGCCCATAGCACGTATCCACCCAAGGTCGTATTGGGCGTTGTGCATTATCTTATCGCCTGGCGCTTCAAACACTTTCTTAAGCCATTTGTTTATTTGCCGGGCGTCCATATTGCCGCCGCCAAGATGGTTGACCGGGAAGTAACCTTTCCAACCGGGTATGGCTATAGCGTAACCCACTACCTCACCATTCTTAGTTGGCCAGCCTGGACCAAACGTTTTAAGGTCCGGGTCGCGTGTCTCGACGTCTATGGCTATTTCTTTTGCTTCTAAGACAGCGTCCGGAAAGGGATGCTCTGGCGGCAACCAATCGGACTGTGGCGGAAACATAGCCATCTGTAATTTGTTATTGGCCATTGGCGGCTCTCCAAGTTTTCTCTCTGAGTATCGCTTCTGAAAAATGTTGACACTTAGCGCAGTACCAGCCAAGTCTTTCGTTTTTCTGCACGTTTACTACGGCAGTTGCTTCCTTATCACCGCATGATAAGCAGGCGTTATAATACATAGGATCGAAGTCTTGTTTTTTCATAAAATGTAAGCTCTAGAGAAATCTTCGGGTTCAATAATAAAAAGGTTTTCCATGGTGCGAGTGACACCAACGTAAAATACGCGGTGCAGATCATCGCCGGGATTATCCATAGCGGCTCGAGTCAGGTCCGTGATAAGAACCACGTTCTCAGCTTCCCCGCCTTTTGTTCCGTGGATCGTGGACAGTCTAATGCGAGGCACGGCGTTAAACTTCTCGCCCCTGCGCAATAAAGCGGTTATATATATTGTGTCGTTAGCGGGTATTTTATCCAGAGCGTCAAACCAGGCCATGTCTTTTGGGGCTAACAATCCGTGGTTTTCTACTAACATTTCAAAAGAAAGCAGGTCATCGTCTTTACCCACTATTCTTTTTTTACCGCGCTTGATCCTTTCACCGTTGCTAGACATGTACTTATAAATTATACGAGCAGACTCTACGTGAATTAAACCACCCTTACGCACGCGCTCCCAACTGTTTACCGCAGTGGATAAACTATTAGAGATGCTTCGTGCGCCGTTACGCTCGAACAAATAACCCATAGACTTAAGGTCATAGGCTATATCCGTGAGCATATAGTTTGCCTGACCCATCACGAGCCACGAGCCCTGAGACATGTCTATAGCTCTTATGTCGGAGATTCGCTGGACGGTTCCTTGCTCTTCTCGGGGATTGTACTGTTTGGGGAAACGGTGATGGATACGGTTGACGATGGTTTCAGCGAGACGATGCACTGCCCCAGGGACGCGGTAGCTTTGACTGAGAACTTCGCTTCCTCCTGGGAGGTTGATGAAGTGGTCAACGTCTGCCCCAGCCCAGCGGTAGATGGCTTGATCGTCGTCACCTGCACAGTACATTCGTTCGGATTTTTTATCGATGGCATGAGCTATGTCCCATTGTAGTGGTGAAAGGTCTTGTGATTCGTCTAAGAAAGCCAGTTTAAAAGGCGGGCAGATACGATCGTAGTTTTCTACAAACAACTTCAGCATGTCCGTATAGTCTACCAGCCGGTTAGACGATTTGTAGGTTGAATAGCATTCGGACACGTACAAAACTTCATCCCAACTGTTAGGTATGTTGCTTGCGTTGTACTCTGTTCGAAGGTCTGTCTTTTTTAATCGAGCTAAGTTAATGATCGACAGAATAGGATGTTCCGTGATCCCTGATTTACCGTCTTCTACGTCTACATTTTTAATTGTGTTTAACTGAAACCCAATGCGTTCGCTGAGCTCTTGGAACTGTGGGCCACGCATTAAGTCTTTTTCTTTTAGGTTAAGCATCTTGTACGTCAGACTATGTAGAGTCCTAAAATAAAACAGGTCTGTGTCTGGGTCCAAGTCAAATCTTTTAGCGGCTCTTTCTTTTGCTTCGGCAGCGGCCTTACGAGTAAAAGCAAGAAACGCAATGTCCTGGGGATTGACCCCATTCGAAAGCGCCTGATCTACCATGTTCAATAGTTTAGTGGTCTTGCCTGTACCGGGTGGTCCAAAGATACGAAACATTAGAAAGGAGCCTCTTCTTGCCGGGTTTCTAAGTTAGGCGTCTTGATAGCTGACGAGTAACCCTGGAATGCAGGGATCGTCCACACGCGGGTAGCCTTGCCACTAATCTTAATAGAAACAGATTTACCGTCTATGTCACGCAGACGTTGAGCAATCTTATGCGACTTAAAGTCAAAGAAACGATTCTTGTGTAAGTACGCAGTAAAATCTTTTAAGCGGAAGTACGTGCGGTTCTCTTCTTCGTCCGTGTACGGACGGCGCAACAGCATCTCTTCTTTAGTTTCAGCCTTCTGCATGTCATTACAGAATTCTTCTAACAGGTCATAGAACTGACCAGAGATGCTAGCGTCTTGCGACACTTCTACAATGGAACCATCGGTATCGGACATTTCGGTCAATAACTGATTGATGCGAGATTCCCAAGATGCTTTTGGCGCGGACTTCGGCATGAAATTTAACTGCTCTACGCACGCACGCTGAAACGCAATCTGATTCATTAAGGCATCCGTGTCCAGCTCTAGCGGCTGACCGTTTACATCCATGAACCACACCGGTGGCGTTGAGTTGTACTTGCGTAGATTTGCGATGGTCGCACCCGACACTGCGGCTTCAATACCAAACTTCCGTGTTTTACACACGTCGGCATTGCAGTAATCACAGATCGGGGCGTCTTTGCACTTGTAAGCGTAGTCTTTCTTGCCTAGTTGCTTCGCTACAAGGTTGACCTCATTAAGAGGCAACGGAGGGTCCAGATACTTAGCGTTATGTATTAAGATCTCTGATTCCCAACTGTCCGGGTATGCCTTGCGTAGATAAACGCCGATGTTAAACAGGCCATTATTCCTGCCGCCTTCGCTTATCCTTTGCGTACATAAAGTCTGAAGGCACGGAGGGCCGTCCTTCACAATAATATTAGAGTCAGATTGATCTTCAATAGTAAGAGCCGAGACTTGCTCGGGTGTCTGTACATATTGATTATAGAGCTCAAAAAACTCTTCAAGGGTTGCCGATTGGCCGTTGTCTTTTATACCGTAACGCAAACCATCTTCAGCATCGTAGTAAGGCATATTCAAGAAGTTGCCCACGTCGCCACGTTCTAAAGATAGTTTTATCTGCTTCGGAAAAATCTCGCATCCGCCGTAGCCCAGGGCCGCAGCAATATGTTTAAGAGTCTCCTGCATTTCTTTGGCAGAAATCCATTCGCTCGTAAAAAGAAAACAATGCGCACCGCCGGACTTACTGCGACACACAACCATCGGCAGCTTCATCCTACGTATCTTTTGTATTAACTCTTTATGGTCTAGCGGGTATTGATCAACGTCGATACAGCCCCATTTGCAGCTATTATCTTCATTGATCGGAATGATTCCTATAGCATCACCCTTACCAGAGAGGTGTCCTTCCCACGTCTCCTGCGTCCTAGGGTTTTTAACTACACCGGCCTTGCCTTGCTGCTTCCCGTTGGGAGCAGCCCGGTCAATACGGTATGTTCCGTAAGCCAGCTTTAGGCCGTCAAATATCCCCGCAAATGTTTTTGCGTGTTCCATATTATTGTCTCGGGGAAAGGGGCGCATAGCGCCCCACGGTTACCACGGAATGTCGCTGCTGTTTGTTTCTTCGTTGTCATGCTTGACGTTGACTTCACCCTTCGCAATAGACTGAGCGAAAGTTTTAGCCGTTTTATAAACGTTAGCGTCTTTAATGGGTCCGTCTAACGAGACTTCCCAACCATGCCACGATCCTTTTGAGTTTTCTTCAGAGACAGTCTTAAGATGATAAACGTGCGAGAAACGTGGTGGAGTAAACGATCCGTTCGCACCAGTCATAACACGAGACTGAATCATTGAGTTCCATTTACGAGACTTTTTCATCTGCGTGCTCTTCATTGTAATCAAAGCAGTTTGCATGGTCTTGTCTTCGTTAACGATCACAACAAAGTGTTGATGTGTCTCTTCTAGGTAAGAGCCATTACCGCCTACTACGTATTCCCGGTTGTCATCTGAGCTGCGTTCTGTTTTAGGACGTTGCTCTTCAGGCGTAAAGATATTGACCGGAGCACCGGAGCCTGTTCCGCGTGGAGCCCATTCGATGTATCGTCGCTGATACACGCAAGGAATGACACGGCACCCTTCTTTACCTTTATAGATGTCACCGGTCACGGTGTTGTAGATGTCACCGGCTTTAGCGTTCTCAAGATCGTCAAGTGTTGGGTCCTGACGACTAAGTACTTTGAGGAACGGAAGGGCAAGATCTTCTTGTCCCATGTTTTCAAGGCCTAAGCCCTGGTCTTGCTCGAACATAGTAGGATCAAATTCAATTATTTCTGCTGCTTTCTTTTCTGCTACATCTTTAGTCATGATTATTTACCTTTTTTAATGTTTGCACGTTGACCAACGAAGGCCCCGAATAAGTCCATAGGAAACTCGTCACCAATCTCTACACGCTCTCTAACAAAAGCTTTAAGAGTAGAGGGGTGAACTTCCTCCTTTTGATCTGCATGAACGCCTTGTTCCGCAGCTACCTTTAAGAACTGCTCAGCCTGGGAATCTTCGCCGCGGCCGAACACGCAGGACACGGTGTTCTTAATGATGTCGTCAAAACCATTATCACGCAGCCAGCCAAAAGCCTGAGATCGATTATCGACCTTTATATGCGCGCCATAAGTGGGTTTGAGTTCGACCTTGCTTCCATCTTCTAACTCGAACTTAGTCAGGCCGATTTCATGGAGCAGGGCAGGGAGGTCTTCGTCGGTAAGCTTAAGAAGCTTTTTCTTTTCTTCTTTAAGCCTGTCTTCCAACTGTACAACCAATGCGTCTTGCGCAGTTACGGCACGAGCCATTTCTGCGACAGTTTGCAAGCCTTCTGTATTTATAGAGTCTAGCGCGGAAACATCGGCTTGATCTGCTTCCATCTCTTCGAACAGGTTTGTCATAGGTCTTCTCCTCGTGGTTAAAGTGCGTTTTAAGCACTTGAGGAACACACTATAATCATATAATATTAGATATGCAAGGAGATAATATGAAAAACTATAAATTTAAGACGAAGCCTTATGATCACCAGTTGGAGATCTGGGAAAAGTCCTGGTTCGAGCCGTACTACGCGTTGTTTGCGGAGATGGGCACCGGCAAAAGTAAGATTGCCATCGATACCATTGGCGCTTTATACCTGAACGGGGAGATAGATACGGCACTAATTCTGGCTCCCAAAGGTGTCTTTGACAACTGGGTCAAAGGAGAGTTCCCCACTCATTTGCCAGAAGGAATAGAATACAAGATTGTGCGCTGGCAGCCAAATTGGACTAAGAAGTATACCGCAGAAATTAAAGAAGTTGCGATACGAGGTGACTCTAAAGCGCTAAATATATTAGTAATGAACATAGAAGCACTCAGCACAGCTAAAGGCGCGGCTAGTGCCAAGAGGTTCCTGGAGCGTAACCCGGACAATATGACACTAATAGACGAGTCTACTACTATAAAGAACCGCCAAGCTCAGCGTACTAAGACCGTCCTAGATTTGACGCGAGTGTCAAAATTCCGTCGTATCTTAACCGGAAGTCCAATTACTAAATCGCCTATGGATTTGTATGCTCAGTGCGCTTTTCTGTCTCCAGAAGCCCTGGGATTCAAAAGTTTTTATGCTTTTCAAGGCCGCTACGCTGTAATCCAGCGCAGAAACATGGGCCACCGTAGCTTTCAGCACATTGTAGGCTATCGAAAGTTGGAAGAATTAAGTGAAAAGTTAGACAAATTCTCGGTCCGCGTGCTCAAAAGCGAATGCTTAGACTTACCCGACAAGGTTTACACCAAACGTGACGTACCTTTGACGCCGGAACAAACGAAAGTTTATAACGAGATGAAGGAACTGGCTTTAGCGCAGTTAGAAGACGGACAGTTATCCACAACTGCCAGTGTTTTGACTCAGATAATGCGCTTGCAGCAGATTACATGCGGTTTTTTACAACCGGATGACGGCCCTATCCAGGCGCTAAAGAACAACCGCATGCCTGAATTGATGAATGTAATCGAAGAAGCGCAAGGGAAAGTCATTATTTGGGCTACCTGGACGCATGACATCATAGAGATATCCACAGCTTTATCCACAGCCTATGGCGAAGACTCGGTGGCCGCGTACTACGGAGAAACACCGCAAGATGAGCGTCAGAAAATAGTTGATCGCTTCCAAGACCCCGATTCACCGCTCAGATTTTTCGTAGGACAACCTCGAACAGGTGGATACGGCATTACTTTGACTGCTGCGCACACGATGGTCTATTACTCAAACAGTTACGATTTAGAAATTAGATTGCAATCGGAAGACAGAGCGCACCGCATAGGTCAGACAAAGTCCGTTACGTACGTGGATTTGATTTCACCTGGGACGGTAGACGAAACAATCCTCACCGCACTGCGAAACAAAATCAACATTGCTTCGGCAGTGCTTGGCGAGGACGTTAAGGACTGGTTACGATAACGAGCCTATTCCCTGTCTGATAACACCGCTGGCAATGTCATTAGGGAACATAGCCGCGTAGCGTGCTCTTTGATTCGGGCTTGACGGTGCCGCTGGAGCGGGAGCGGGAGCCGCGGGCCGTGGGGCTTGTGCCACTGGAGGTGGTGTGGGCCTAGGCGCTGCCGCTTGTGGGGGCGGAGTTGCCGGTTGCGGGGGCGGAACTATGGTTGGCTGGACACGACGTGGGTTTGTCCTTTGCGGTACGATAGGCGCGGCCCCCGCTTCTTCGCGCTGAGCTTGTCTTTCTTCAGGAAGGGTACGACCGTAATAGTTACTACCAAACTCTCGGAAGCTCATTCCCGCGGGTACAAGGCCTCCACCTAATAAGAACGTATACATACGTTTTAGTTGGTCAGTCGGCAATTTAGTAAACACCCCCGGCTTGTAATCTTTAGTCATCTCTAAGATTTCACCCATGAGCCTTGGGTTTTTTAACATCTCGGTCATCAATTGCTGAGCAAGAATAGCGGGATTTTTAGTCACAACATCTCTCGCTACTCGAGCACCAAGAGCAGACGCAATCAAAGATCCCGAACCACCAACTATGCCTGCACGGGCAAGTAAACCGTAAAAGTTAGAAGCTATGCCCGCGCCAAACGCGCCAACGCCTGCTTCGGCTATTTGCATTTGAACGCGTTTTACTAACTCAGGGTTTGCAATGTTGCCCAATTCGTCACTTCTAGCCGAACTCATCGCTTGTTGTATTTTGTCCATCTCGTCCAAGACTTGAGTGATTTTAGCTAGATGTGCATCACCTCCGTCTAAAACACCGGTGTCTTTAAGTACATCCACCACGGTAGTTCGACGCCCAGGAACCATAGGAGTAAACAAATATTGGCGTAATTTATCGGGGCTAAAAGAATTTACACCGGTTTGTGGGTTTATTGGAGACCCGCCACCGGAATAAGCGTAGCCATGATTTAAAATTGTGTCTAAAAACCCTTGAATTACTTTGGGGTCTTCCGAACTAGCCACGGCTCTAGCTATCTTTGATAAATCTTGTATCGGATTAGCCCTAGTCATTGTCCGTTCGCCAGGCGTTCCAATGATGGCTTGAACAACTTCAATGGGGTTGTCGTAAACACCTCTAAACAAAGTTGTAAAAGCGTCCGAGCTTTCCAAAGATTTATTTAACAAGCTTTCTTCATTGCGGAAAGTTTCAAGCAAAGTTCTAGTCTTGGCAATGTCGCTTAAGTCCGCTTGTATCTCGGGGAAGTACTCCGTCAAAATCCTTTGAGTAACAGGGTCGTTGATAAAGTTATCAAAAGCCGCAGTAGTTTCTACTACGGTTTCGCCCGTGAGCTCCCCAAAAGAATCTCTTACTGGAACTTGGTTAAAGTAAGTACCCTCGTTAAGGATACCCCTAAGAACTTTTTGTTGAGCACTGCGAATGACGGGGACGTTCCCGTTATCAATTAGCTCTACTTCTTGTCCGGCTTCTATAAGGTTGTTGGCTTGTGCGAACTCATTAGTAGCTTCTAACGTGCCCATGTTTCGGTTGTTGTAAGACGTCAAAAAATTAGCAGCATCATCCATTTGTTGTAGACGAAGTAAAGTGGGGTTACCCATGCCTCTGAACAAAGTCATTCCCGCTAACTCAGGAGAGACGCCTGTACGCATTTCCCCTAAAAAAGCATTAGAGAAAACATTACTCGCTTCATCTCTGTATGCAAGATAGTTGTCAAAGTAACGTGAGAATTGACCGCCTCTTGTTTTCACATTACGGTGATTGCTTACCGCAGAAAGAGTGTTTTTAGCTCCGTTTTCAATATCCGTCAGAAGTTCTAACAACGGCTGATTACCTGACCTCAAAGCTTGTTTCTTAGATTGATCAATTGCATCTAAGAAATTTAAGAGCTCGTTGGTACTTACAGACTCTTCAATTACCTCTACATCCGGTGTAGATACGGTCATGCCGGGTAAGTCTAACTGTTCTTCCTTTGGAAGCTCCGGTACATCGCTTTTTTTGGCATATTTTTCGGGATCAACATACCTATCAAACTCTTTAAGCACAACATCCAAGCTAACTAAGTCTTTACCATAACTAAGTCTGGGCCGCTGGCCGCGAATACTCATTTGTTCGCCAATACGGTTGTACACGTCAACCAGGCCTTCACCCGCTAACTCTTCTGTATCAGGTATGGCTAAAGTTCCGGCAGGAACATCAATGTCTTTAGGAATAAGGTTTTTAAGTATGTTTCCCTGACGTTGTATGTCTCCGAAAACGCCGCCATTTCCGTCCTCTCCAAACATGGTATTGTACAAAACCCGCTGGGTGTCTAACGTCTCACCGCCTTCTAAAGCTTTGTTGACAGCGTTTTGGTAACGATCAAAGGCGTCTGTAAGCCGCTCGTTCATTAACCCGCGATAGTTTTGATCACGTAAGTCGGCAAACAAACCTAATGATTCTGGCGTATCCATTTCTATTAGATCGGCCAGGAACTGATTAAAGTTTCTTTGCGCTGTTTGGTGTCGCTGTTGTAATTCCGGAGAAGGGATGATTTCGTTAGGAACGCCCCTCTTAACTCTTTGAGCTTCTAATCCGGTGCTTTCCAATAAATAAAGAATTGGAACGCCTGTTTGCAAAGCGGCCGTTCTGTTAGAAAAATCAATTCCCGCCTCATCCAATAACGCAGTGTAATCGTTTCCGGCAAATTGACCATCCCCCGCCATAAGCATTGGAATCAGCTCATCGGGGTTTTCTCCAGCTTCTTCTAATATCTTACGTAACCGTACTCCCGCGTTAACCACGCGCTTTTCCGGAGACAGTCCTTCGACTATCCCTCTAAGGACGGGGACTTTATTAGATATCCCACGACCAATGAGACCAACCGGGTCTAAAAGCACCGCACCCGTTTCAGCCGCCAAATCTAACGCGGCGTTACCCACGCCTCTATCCCCGCGAGCGTATTCCTCTGTGGCCATGCCAATGCCCGCGGCGGTAACTATATCTCGACCTTCGGAAAGACCGTAGCTTAAAGGTTGGTTCCGTGCCGATTCAAACCCTTGCGTTAAAAACCTTTCTGCTCTAGCCGTACCTTCAGAAATAGGTTTAGAAAAAGGCATCCTACGCAAGTTCTCGCCAATAAAATTAGACCCTAGGCTTATTACAGAGTCTTTTGCTAACCAAGGAATACTTAAGCCCGGCACGCTGCCGCCGAAAATCTCCCCAGCTACGGCCGCACCCGATTTATCTGCATAAGGTAGCTCGGTCTCAGGAGCCATCATGCGACGATAAGAATCTGCGGCTAAGCCACCACCAATACCGCCCACAACAAAGCCAATCGGTCCTGCAACCATAGCGCCCGCCGTCGCACCCGGCATAGCCCCCGCCATAAACGTATTGGCAATAGCCGCCTGCTCTGCAAATTGCTGCGTAGGAGAAAGGTCGCGAACTTTGGCAAACGTAGACAGAATGTCCACGTCCGGAATGCCGGACTCTCTTAGGTTATCGTAGTAACCGGAAGGGAGACTTTGGTAATTACCGTCTTTATCCTGATACTTGTAAAGATTTTCTACAAGGTATCGAGCAATCTCAGGAGTTTCTAAACCCGCTCCACGGATCTTTTCGATATCCATTTCTACACGATTGTAATCTTGGACTATAGACTCGAAAGCAGCCGGTTTATCCGTGTCCGGAATAGTCAGAGCGTCCATGTAAGGCGTAGCTTGAACCGCAACGTCGTCAGAAATTGGCGCAGGGGCTTCTTCAATAGAAAAAGGTACTGTGTTTTCGGCCATGAGCTATTACCTAATTAGGGGCGTAGGGCACTGTTGTATTTTTACTGAAGATATCATCAAAGGTTGACGCTGGGGTGCTTTGACCACCCGGAGTTGAGCTTTGTAGTTGGATAACAATAGTGTTCAGGTCGTTTAACCTGTCTCCCAGTTCTCTTCGAATAAAATCATACTTTTGATAATCAGCCTGACTTAACGGCTGAGATAAGAAGCCTTCAACTCTTCTCAAGTCTGTCGTCATTTCACCCTCTAGGGCTTTGTATTTACCTAAAGCGTCAGTTTTTGTTGTGGTTGCTTCATTAATGTTAGGTAAAAGCGCTGTTAACACTTGGCGAGACTCATTAGACGCTCGACCCGGTCGTGCCGCAAGCATAGATTCCACTACTAACGTGTGGAATGCGGCCAAGCCTTGTTCCGCGTTTGCTTCATCCTGCTCGGGAGCAGCCGCGGAAGCTGCCTCTGAACCAAGAAGGCCCAACAAAGCAGGAGCGTACGTGTTAAAGGTACGATCAAGCTTAGCCCACGTGCCAAACATGCGCTCAATCGGATACTCCATTACGGCTTGTTGTATTCCGCTGGGTTCTGCACCCAAATCAGGAAGATTTACTGATTGTATTTCACCTAAGCTTAAAGGCTGAGACGATTCAAACAGTTGGTCGTATTCAACAGCAGAGACGCTAGAACCTTGCTGAGGTTGAGCGCCTGGTTGAGCGCCCGCGGGCCGTGCTCCGGGCTGCGGCTGAGGTGAACCCATTCCGCTAGGCATTTGAACCTGAACGCCCTTTTCCCTAGCTTCACGTATTGCTTCGACCCACTGGTCCGGCAAAGGCTGCCCAGGGACATTGCGGATAACTTCGACACCGTTTTGGAAGTCCCCCGTGGCTATTTCCTTAGGAGTAGTCATTTCGGTAATGGCTAAGTTAAGGCGCGTCAGGTTTGCATCGGATACTGAGCCGTCTTTGAGACTGTTCAAAAGGGTGTTGTCTGCGAAGACACCTCTAACGTCTGAAGGTGTCATTTGTAGATCTTCCGGTTTTGGAACCCCTAGGTCCATTTCCTGAGCACCCTGCGCCATAGCGTTGCGGTAGGCCGCAGCACCGGCCGGAGTGCTTAAATCATGAGTCTGTGTAGACCCGTCAGGAAGCTGAACACGCTTTATATCCGGACTTTCACCGGCGCCGCGCAACCCAGAAATTTTATCAGTAGGGACAAGAAAGCCTTGCACCACATCTCCAAGGGCCATAGCAGCAGCTCTGCTTTCGGGGTCTCTCATATCATACGGTTGGCTTAATATTTGACCGTCTTGGCTTATATACTGTTGTATGTCCACTTCGCGGCCTTCCAACTCTGCCTTTTTGTTCAATTCTAAAACTTTTAAATCATATTTTTGTTGATTTTCTATCTTTCTTAATCTAGATTCCTCTGCCATTTCAGCTTTCTTTGCCGCTGTTTTAGCCGCTTGCTCACGATCCGCGCCTACCCTGCCCGCAGCAGACTGTAGGGCCGCGCTGCGTGCACCTTGCTCACCTTTACGTAGTTCGGCTTGCTGTGCCGCGTAGGTGCCAGGGAGCGTTTGGAATACGTTAGCTAACTGCGAGGCGACGTTGCCCGTGCCACCTGCACCGCCAGCCATAGCTAGGCCGCGCTGCGCGATGTCAAAGAACAACTGACGTTTAGCCGCATCTCTATCTTGTTGAGTCGGAGCCATTATCTCTTGGAATGTAGCTAGGTCTTCGTTGTAGTAGTCCTTAAGAGAGCTTCCGCCCTCAGCGAACTTTCCCACAACACCGCCTTGCGCCATTCCCGCCGGTTGAGGTGCCTGGCGAGACATCATGATGTTGCCCAAGCCCTGACCCATGCGGTTAGGCTGCCCTGGCGCAGAGTCCATTGGCACTTTGCCTGCCACACCTGCCATAAGCTCACCAATACCACTTTCTGCCGCGCCTTTAGACGTCATCATCAAAGCGGGCTGAACCATAGTCAGGACACTAATCGGCGTAGATGTTGCATCTTGTGGACCAACATATTGAGCAAGCTCCTGATAACGCGCTTCAAGGGGCTTTTGATTGCCACGGAATGCGTTAATCATTTGCTCGGGCCCTTGAGCTTGGTCCAATTGCGCCATGGCTTTTTTTGAAACCATAGAAGCGATGCCTTCGGCGGTCGGCGCTCCGGTAGGGCGAGGAGCCGCCATAGGAGGAGCCGCGGGCCGTGGTGCAGCACCCGGCGCACCCATAGGAGCAGGGGCAGGTCGCATAGGAGGCATAGCGCCCGGAGAAGCCGCGGGCCGCATTCCTGCGGGGGGCGTGGGCATTGGAACTCGAGCTGCTCCACCTTGCTGCATAAATAAAGGCCGATTATATAAATTCATATTGATTCCTATCCTACGCCCGCTAGAGCGCCTAGTCCGGCAATGCCGTAGCCGATTGCTTGGCCAAGACCGCTTTGCTGTGGTGAGGTAGTTGTACCCATTGTGCTTTGGTTAGAGGGCACGCGACTAAGTACGTCGCTCAGATAACCGTAAGACTGGAACGGCAACTGCTGGCGCTCGACGTTAGTGTTTCGTTGAGCATCCAAAATCTGTTGCTCTAACAACTGCTCTTGACCACCAAAACCAGCCAAGGCGGATACATCGCCACGCATCAAGTTAGTGGCAGTAGTACCCAGGTTTGCTTCCTGTTGACCAAGAGTAGCAATGCCGCTTCCGATATTGCCCAACAGCTCTGCGTCGCGCTGTGCCAATTGACCGAAAGTGTTGCCTAAATTGCCCAGGTATTGACCCCCTTGTAACGCCCTACGTTGTTGGTTTTCTTGGGCTTGGGAGGCGGCGTTTAGTGCTTGCGTGTAACCCGTCTGGCGCAATTCGCCTAATGCACGAAGCTCTTCTCGATTTAAATTACGAATGGCTTCCTGTTCAGTTACCGCGGCCCTAGAACCTCCATACGCTCCGGCGTTAACAGCTTGTGACGCCTGTCCTATTTCTTCCAGACGACGAGCCCGATCAAAATCATCCTGGACTTGACTTACAACTGTATCCTCGTAAGGATTAAAAAACGCGCTAATACCAGAGCTGGGGTCGGCTAACGTGCCTGGAGTAAAAGCCTCCATTCCGCCTTGGAGGGCTTTAGAACCGGCTTCTTGGTATAGGTACGGATCTTCTCTCGTCTCGTCTGCTAACAGAGCGGCTTGCTCATACATCCCGCTTCCGCGTTGGATGCCTCCTAGTCCACCTTGTATATACGGCATATAACTGCCAAGGTTTGCTTGAAGCAAATTGCGAGCTTGCGTTTGCTCAGGAGCAAACCCTGCTACTTGATAAGTAGGGGCATAAGCCGGGCCTATGGGTAACCCGGTTTCCGGGTCGGTTATTGCCCTAGAACCCATAATGGGATTACCGGCGTCGTCTTTTACGCCGGTGTCGTATTGCTCAAAGCCCATTTGCTGATTAACAAGATCAAACGTAGACTCAAACAGGCCCCGTTTGTAGGCCTCGGTATACGGGTCTTCTCTTACTATGGATTCGGTAGTGGTAACCATGGTTACGCCATCCTCGATTCTAAGCCGTTCATCATTTGATACATGTTACGAATGCCTTGTTCGCGGCTGCCGTTACCCATGCCTTCAACTGCTTTGGCGGTCATTACAAATTCACCATCAGAAAGCATGGCCGGTATATCATCTGAAGTTCCCGTTCCGGGCCCGGATATACCGCCGTTTCGTCGAGGGAAAGCAGAAGGGTCTATATCACCGCCTTTAGCATAACCTCGAGCAATGGCGGGTACGCCTATACGATATCTGCCGGGGTTTTGAGTCAGAAGGTCTTGGCCCGTAATGCCACCAAACTGCTGTACTTGCTGCTGCTCAACCGGGTCAAACGCGCCTGCGGCATATAAACCCGCAATGCCCGCACCCATTAAAGGGCCGTATTTACGCAGCATGTCGGGATTGCCCGAGGCGTCCGGCATAAACGCTTGTTTAAGCGCGGCCATGCGTCCACCGTCCCCGCTGACTACATCACCCATAGATTCTAAGAAACCACGGTTGTCCGTTATCGGAGAAAGTTTTGAAACACTTAAATTTTGAGGAGCTTGCGCTGCTTGCGCGGGTTGCGCGGCCGCGCTAGTCGCCCCGTAAGTTTGCGTTGCACCCCCTGTTTTCTCCGCTTTCATCCCAGGAATGTTTATTAGCGAAGCGTTAGCGCCACCCGAAGCAACGTCTTTAACTCCGCCAGAAACCTGTGCCGCGGGCCCCGCAGCGGGTTGCTTGTTCTTAAAGATATCTAAAGGAGACCCGCCACTTAAAAGCGCCGAGCCTACATTTAGGGCCGCTTGACCTTTAAAAGCGTCTTCAAAGTCTACGTCTGTGATTAAAGACGTGATACCGGCCTGGACCGCTGTATTTAAAGTGCCTTTAAGAAATTTTGCTAAAAGCTCTTCCATTTTTAGAGTGCTCCTTCCATTAGAATAGGAAAGTTATTCGATATGGTATCACCAGACATCACGTAATTACCACTGATACAGACCCTAACACACCTAACCCTGATACTCCTGCCGGATTAGGTGAATTAGCTAAAGTTATCTTTAAAAAACCGTCTTTTTCGTATACGGCACCGACTTCCAAACCCGAATCATTACCCTGTTGTAAATTAGTTAAGGTAAGGTCGGTAGCCCGCACGTCGCCAGGGTTTTGAATCTGACGGATCAATGTCTCATACGCTTCCTGAATAGCCGCAATCGTGTCTTGTTGATACTCAGTTGGTGGGTTTGGAAAATAGACCCGAGTAAGACGTCTAGAGGACATTACCTTCTCCCGTCTGGCCTAATATCTACTCTAGGCGTACCCAGCCGCCACTGCGTATCAGTCTTATCCGACTCAATCTTTAACGCAAAGGACCGACCTCGTAGCCGTATAAACGTCTGCTCAGTAAATTGTTCCACCGGCGTAGTGGCTGTCTGCACCACGTTAGAGTTATCACTCTGTAAATAAGCTCCGCCAGGGAAGTTACGGGCCTGCAACGTAAAAGTAGCGTTAGGCGCGTCGGATATAGAGTTTTCAAAGGTCAGATCAGGGATAAGCTTGCTCAAGAACACAAAGTTGTTGCCTTCGCCTATGCTCATCTGACTGCTTTCAATGTAGCTTGTAATAGCGCTAGGCGGGTTAGTGCTGCCGTCGTTCTGACCCGTTTCGTGGTTATACAAGTAACCGTCTGTAGACGCCGCAATCGGAGCGTTAAATAATCCCCTGTCGTGCCACGCGGTGCGCGTCAGAGTGCCCACGGCCCACGTGTTCTCTAAATAATTAAAGACCACGTAGCGATCGTTCTCGTTAGAATTTGCAGACGGGTAGAACCACCAAACTTCTGAGAAAGTGCTGTTAAGCGCGCAAACCGTCAGCTCTATTTGAGAGTTGTTAATATCGTCAAAGATATAGGCTCTAACCGGGCATGGAATCTTTTGCGTCTGGCCGGTGTAGACGTAGAAGTCACCGATTCCCATCCAAAAAACCTTATCATCTACCGCAGTAACCGCCGAAGGGCCGACTATGGTGATGTTTTCCGCAACTTGGGCTAGACCAAAAGTAAACGGCGGACCTAGAAACTGCATTGAATGTAGCGATATGTCGGTAAAAACAAGAATTTGGTTACGTGTTTCAACCGCAACAATAATTTCTGACCCAGAACCTACTCGAAGATCGCCTGCTGTATTGGTTACTTGAGTATCCCACGTGGTCAGAGACTCCTGTGACGAAAAACGTATTAACAGGGGGTCTTGAACGCCAATGTTATCCTCAGCATCGCAACCAAACACTACTACGTGACGATCGTTGTCGCTAACCAAGACCTGCTTGGCAACCGTAGGCGTGCCAGGATCTGCGCCAAAAAGGTCTTTCAAAGCCACTGCCCTGTCTACGACATAGTCGCTGCTGCTCGTATCCCAATAAAAAATACCGCCGTCACGGGCGTTAAACAGGAGGTCTTCACCAAAATTGTCTATGCCCCACAGACGCACGTTGTTTACGGTCGTCAAAGTAGCCGACGAGCCCCAAGTGCCGCGGGACCAAACGCCAGAGCCCCAGCCCGTTCCGGTAACCACCACGCCAAGGCCGGAGTTGATTTGATAAGTGCCTACTACCGCCGCACCTCCATTACCTGTGTCTGATCCGTTGGCCGCGACCAAGGTAGGATTAAGCACGCCGTCATCAGTAATAGACGCAATGGTGGAAACCGTACGAGCTTGAATGGTGTAGTTGTTCTCGTCCACGACGCTGATTTGATATTCTTGATTTAAAACAGCCGCTGTAATAACCCCGCCAAGAGTAGCCGCCCCACTAAAGGTAACAAAATCGCCCGTAGCCGCACCGTGGTTAGTGTCGGCAACGGCAATAGTAGAGGAGGTGTTGGTCGCGCCAAAAGTCACGTCGCCCGCGGCGGTGGTAGCCCGGATAGGGGTAATGTCGTAGTAGAAGCCGCCTTCGTTAATATAGAACTTAAACCGCGTGCCCACGGCCATGAGCAAAGAGCCTTGCAGAGTTACGTACGAATGAAGGGCGCGGCAGGGCGCAAGAAAGCTATAGTCAGACTGTCGAGTCCAACCGCCTATTTTCTCAGGGAATCCAAACCGGAAACGGATCTTATCAGAGTCCGACCAACCGCCTTCGTTAGAGTAGGAAGTGTTTTCTTTGTTAACGCCGGGTCTGAATTGTAATTTCGCTAAGGGCATTCGCTAACCTCATCATAGGTATTCACCAGTCGCTATCATAGATGCGAGCTCATGTGCGCGGCCTTTTACGTCTCGACTCCACTTTGAATCGAGAAATTCCTTTGCTGCGAGGGTATAATCTGCCACTTCCATGGCAGCTAATGCGCGTCTGAAACCACGGAGTCGAGTGGCACCAAGGTTAAAACTGATGTCTATAATAGCATCTTTTCGGACATCATCAAGGTCGGTAAACCACGGATATTCCAAAGAAAGCTCTTTGATTACTCGCGCTATGTCGTTCTCAAGCAGGTAATCGACTTCATCTTCTGACAGTCCTAAACCGGACTTAGATATATTCCTGCCCACACCAATGGTTTCGTATCCAGCAGAACACAAATAAACGTGAGATCTCACGCCCTCATGGCGTTTGAGCATTTCTAGTAGTTTTTCGGTCATAGCTGTTTCAACAATAATATCAGTTGCGCAAAGTCGTATAGGCTAGTCAGCACTTTTGATTACGCCGTCAGCGGCGTTTTCCTCGACTTCTTCTTCAGCTACTATGTCATCAATCGTGTCACAAACATCTTCTACTACAGCACCTGTAGTCATTGTAAGCGCGCCACGGCCTACTGCTCGAATGCCTTTGTACATACCAGAACAGTAAATCTCTTTGTTTTGGATAACTTGCTCTACAGAGGCGCACGACGCCATAAGCAG
>Ga0181393_1000207_pt1 | contig 21685 bp, 35 predicted proteins | sample 16SPOviralmetaG_FD_130122 | JGI IMG/M metagenome (GOLD analysis project Ga0181393, IMG submission 130122) | Marine viral communities from the oligotrophic San Pedro Time Series (SPOT) site, San Pedro Channel, CA, USA - 16 SPOT_SRF_2010-10-21 | ecosystem: Environmental > Aquatic > Marine > Strait...
CCCAGGCCCACAACCATTGAGAGAATGTCTTGTTAAAATTGAAGGTATGCTTCAAAACATTCCTAATGGTTCTATGCTGAAACCTATTCAAGCACATGACATTATGTGCCATATTGCTGATGCCGTTCTTAGTGGTGGTATTCGTCGTGCGGCTATGATTAGTCTATTTTCAGCAGATGACCATGAAATGATTGCGTGTAAATCTGGCAATTGGTGGGAAAATAATGCTCAAAGAGGAAGAGCGAATAACTCTGCCGTTTTGCTACGACATCGTGTAAAAAAACCTTTCTTTATGGATTTGTGGAGCAGAATCAAAGCCTCTGGTTCAGGGGAACCCGGAATTTACTTTAATAATGATAAAGACTGGGGAACAAACCCCTGCTGTGAAATTGCTCTACGACCCTATCAGTTCTGCAATCTTACTGAAGTAAATGCTTCAAATGTAATTGACCAAGCAGATTTAGAATCAAGAGTTTCAGCCGCCGCTTTCCTCGGAACACTTCAAGCAGGATATACTGATTTTCATTATCTTCGTGAAGTTTGGAGAAAGAATACAGAAAAAGATGCTTTACTTGGTGTTTCAATGACAGGTATTGCTTCAAATGTTGTTGAGCATTTAGATTTAGAAATGGCCGCCTATGAAGTTAAGAAAGAGAATGAGCGTGTTTCTAAGTTAATTGGAATTAATCCTGCTTCACGAACAACCTGCGTTAAACCTGCTGGAACGACATCTCTTGTTCTTGGAACATCAAGTGGCATTCATGCTTGGCATGATGATTATTATATTCGCCGTGTTCGTGTTGGTAAAAATGAAGCGATTTATTCTTATCTTTCAGAAAATCATCCTCAGTTAGTTGAAGATGAGTTCTTTAATCCTATTGAACAAGCAGTTATTAGTATTCCGCAAAAAGCCCCAGAAGGTGCAATTATGCGCCACGAATCGGTATTTGATTTGTTAGAGCGAGTTAAGAACTTTAGCATTCGTTGGGTTGGTGCAGGACATAATGATGGTTTGAATACACACAATGTTTCAGCGACAGTTTCTATTAAAGAAGACGAATGGGAATCGGTTGCCGAATGGATGTGGATTAACCGACATTATTACAACGGCCTATCTGTTCTTCCGTATGACGGCGGAACCTACAAACAGGCTCCCTTTGAAACCTGTGATAAAGAAACATTCAATGAATTAAGCAAGTCTCTTACAGAAGTTGATTTAACTCAAGTCTTGGAAACCCAAGATAATACCGACCTTTCAGGTGAATTGGCCTGTGCGGGTGGAGCGTGTGAAATCTAGGTGAGAATATGACAACGCTTTTTAATTCCTATAAGGAATGTGAAAGTGTAATTATCCAAATGTGCGATTATAATGATAATGCGATTCTTGATAAGATAATGATGGCTATTAATGTCTGTCATTCTCTTCAAGATGATAAAGAAAAAATATGGAGACTTTCTCAAACCTTTGTCAAATGTCTTTGGAATAATGATGATGCTATCCGTAAAGGGTTTCATAAATATTTTAGAGAAGAGGCAACAAAAATAAAACAAATGTTAGAATATCATGAAAAGAAATGCCCTAAACAAAACTGTAAAGTGTGTATTCATGAAAATAATATAAAAGAAAAAATGGTGAAAATGTATGAAAGAAAAAGACCCAGAGTATATTCTCAATAAGAGAAAGAATAAACGGATTGCTACTCGTTGTAGAATCTGTGGAAATCAATTGCTTTTAGCAGAAGAAATTGAAAAAGAAATGCACAATTATTGTGATAAAGATAATAAAAATATGTATGTGATGTGATTTAATGTCAAAAATTTTAATTAAAAAACCCGATGATTCGGGTGAAAGATATACAACTGAAATTACCTGTGGAACTTATCATTTCGTGGAAGCAACGATAACCCCAGATAGGTCAAAGAAAGACCCTGTTTTGGGGGGTATTGAATCCTATTGGAATCATTTGCTTTCAGCAAAGAAAATATATTCATACAATTATGGAGGCAATGGATTCGGAGCCACCTTTAACCATTTAGTTAAAATTGGTTCTTGTCCTGTTCTGCTTTCTCGTTCAGGTATTCGTTATGAGATTAATGGCAAAGTTGCTAATAAAGCAGATATTGTTTCTGCTCTGGCTCGCTTAACATACAAATCATGTTTTGAAGACAGCCCTGAAAAACTATTACTAACTCTTTATTCAACTCTAAATCTCCCTACTGATGTAAAGTATTGTTTGGAAAATCGTATTCCTTTTTTCTTTTATGATTTTACTCAAGGGCGTGATAAAATTGAAGTCCGTCTTAATTGTCAGCAGATTAGCGATAAAGAAATCGCAGTTGAAATTAGCGACGGTCTTTGGGGAACAATGTCAGTCCGAGAACTAAATACTTTCTGTAATTTCTATCTTCATGGAAAGAAAGTAGGTTCTTGGGTCAATATTAGCCCAGATGAACTTTATTATCGTTTAATGGATGAAGAGGGTTCGGAATCAAGCATGAAGGTAATGAGGGCTTTTCTTGCCCAAAACCGAACGCAGGATATTGTTGAACAACGAGCAATTGAATTGGTTCAAGAACTTCTCAGACAATACCCTGATAGGCTCAAGGCTTCCTTTGATGTGGATGGCAACCTCTATTCTCTTTATGTGAAAGGTCAAGATTATGATTGGAAACTTACAGACACAAAGTTTAAGTCGGAAATACAAATGGTTTCAACTTATGTTTGGCAACCAGTCTCAAAAAGTGAGTTAGAAGACATGGATTGGAGAGGCCCAATCTGTATTGACAATATGGCAAAGGGTTCTTCACTTGGCGACCAATTCGCCGCAAGAGCGTTAGCCTTATTAAATGACTCTTTTACTATACAAATTGTAAGCACCATCCGACGCTATCTTGTCGGTAATAAAAATGAAAATAGGTTTGATTTTAATGAAATTGAAATGTGAAGAATGCGGAAGCCGAAACAACGAATTTGATGAGTCTCTCGGAGAAACCGTCTGTTCGGAGTGTGGGCTTGTTCTTGATGTTGAAATCTTTGAACAAACCACTTTGGGAATCAAAGGAGGAGAAGCCTCCCATACTGCTAACTTAGATTTGTTCAATCGTGGTCTGGGTTCATCTATTGGAGGAGACTTGAAAACATTAAAGTCTCCAACAGTTAGAAAGACAGTTAATTCTGTTTTACCTCCGCATATTATGGAAGGTTTGCATAACTGTAATATGGTCTTTGCTCCATTTAGTCATCTCTTGAATCAAGAAGAAATGCATAAACTGTATCTTGAATTATTCAATAAAGGTATCTTTTCAACTAGCGACACTTATGAAACAAGAGCAGTATCTATTGTTTATTTCATGTTATTGAATCAAGGCGTTCCTCATACCTATGAAGAAGTGGCTTTAGATTTATCTTCAGAGATACCAAAAGCAAAAAAGGTTATCAAGAAAGTAAAGAAACATTTGGGCTTTAGGCCCATTCGTGAGAATTACTACTTCCTTTTAGACAGAGTGCTTTCTAAGTTAAATGCTGGAAATGACTTCAACAAAGAAGCGGCCAAGACAATGGAATATTTTGAATCTATTCTTGAGGCAAACGATTTTAATAAATCGGTTATACACTATGAGTGTATTTGTTGGATTACTGCAAATGTGATTCTTTCACACACAGAAATTACACAAAAATACATTTGTGAAAAAACAAATAGAAAAAGAGATAGTTTAATGAAAAACACTAAAACCCTATTATCCTATCTTAATCTGACGAAAGTCAAAGAAATACGGGGGAAAAAATTATGGTAAGAACTAAAAACAACAAATTGGAAGTATATCATGCTATTACGAAGTGCGATAAATGTGGAACAGATATGAGCCGTCAAGAGGCGAGGCTTTGGGTAAATGATGGAGAAGTGTATGCTATGCACCAAAATTGTTTTCCAAGAAAAGTCCGTATTGAACGAGGATATATTGAGGTGAAACAATGACATTTATTAGAGAATGGAATAATATAGCGAAAAAGGTCTACAAGAACGCTGTTAATCATGGCTTTTGGAAAGAAGAACCGAATGATGGTGAACGCATGGCTTTGATTCATGCGGAAATTAGCGAAGCACTTGAGGCGTTGCGTGATGGAAACCCATCATCTTCAAAGATTATGGAGTTTAGTAATCTTGAAGAAGAATTAGCCGATGCAGTAATTCGCATTATGGATTATGCTTTCGGAAAAGATTTAGATATTGCAGGAGCAATTCTAGCAAAAATGGAATATAATGAAAGCCGTGAATTTATGCATGGCAAAACTTTTTGAGGTGAATAAGATGAGAGAAGATAAATTAATAACAGGTTTTACTTGTATTTGCCTTGGTGATGTGCCTTTTGGTCATTGTCCAACGGTGGTTCAATGGAAACCAACAGATAAAACAGCAGAATGTCTTGAGTGTCAGCGAGTCTGGGATTTAGAAGCAATTAGATATACAAAAGAAATGGGAGGATGGGATTAATGAGAAAAATATTAGTGATTGGAGCAGGTGGAATTGGAAGTTTTCTAATTCCTCTTTTAGATAAAGTTGGTCTTTATGATATTAAAGTTGCTGACCCTGATTCAGTAGAGGAAAAGAATATACCTTATCAAAATTTTGATAAGGAACATATCGGAAAGAATAAAGCCGTAGTTATGGAAAAATCTTATGAATCAATCAATCATGGGACTCAATATCCTATTTTAACCAAGAAGCAGATGCAAGGCTATGACCTTGTGATTTGTTGTGTTGATAACTTGAGCGTGAGGCGAACCTTATACAACACAAGTCTTAAATGGTTAGACCTGCGAGCGCAAGGCAGAAATGCCGCCCTTGTGTCGCACAAGGCCGACCCCAAAATGTATGATATGCTTTTAGCAGGTGAAGAAGGTTCTTTCAGTTGCCAAGGGGATTCATGGGATGGAACAAATAAAGGAGTTCATTTTATGCAAGTCGCAATCGCTGGATTAGGCGCACAATGGACGCAAAGGTTCTTCAACGGAGAAGAAGTAAAAGAATACACCGTATTAAATATGTAAGGAGGAATAAATATGCCAAAATATACCGCAGAAGAAATAGCCACGCTTGTTGTAATGAGAAGTGCAGGTAATACCTATCAAGAGATTAGTGATGTAATTTTCCAAAAGTTTGGAAACAGTCGCAAACCTAATCCCTTGCGAGTGAAATATGAGTCTATTGTTTCAACAAAAGACTCGGTAAAGGACAAGATTACGAAGAATCTAAAAGTTCAGACTATCAGTAGTGAAAAGAACTGGCGTGGTGAAAATGCTACCCGTCGCCAATTGAGAACATTAGCGGCTCTTTCTTCTCCTGAATCTTCTCTTTCAGAAAGAATGATTTTAGCAGATTCCTTTGAACAGAAAGGGATGACTAAAGGTGAAGCCTCTGACCTTATTCAATTGAATATGAATAAAGAAGAGCCTAAGGAAGAAAAACCAAAGCAAGTAGTTTTGACACCTAAAAAACCAAAACAAAACAAGAAAAAGAGACACTACGGGCGTTGGACTCCTGCACAAAAGATTCTTTTGTTTCAACTTAGAAGTTCTGATAAGAAATGGAACGAAATTGCTGAAGTTTTAGGTAGAACCGAAAAGGCTTGTGTTCTCAAGAGAAGTGAAATGCAAAAAATGGGTGTTTGGGATGAGATGAAACAGGCTCAAAAGAAGGCTAAAACTGAGAAGTATGACCAATCTATACCCGAACCAACTGCAATTGAAGCATTCGTTGAAAAGCATGGAAATCCACGCACTCGCCACATTTCAAAGGACGAGAAGGAAATGCTTCTCAAGATTGATGAGAAGTTGAGTAAGCAAATTGAAAGGGAACTTGAAGAGTCTTATGAGCCTTCTTGGAGTCATTCTCAAGATATGCAAATCTTGGTTAATTTCTATGAAATGTCCATTGATGAAGTTAGAGATGCATTTGCACGACCTTACTGGGTTGTTGCTCAAAGACTTGAAATGCTTTTTGATTCTTCAGAACCAGAGCATATTGCTATGCTTGTGGAGGCTTCGGACATCGTTATGAAGCGGAAGAGTCCACGAACCGAGAAGCCCCAAAAGCCTTCACGAAAGGAACGCAGGGCGGCGAAAAAGGCCAATAAGCGAGCCGCTAAGGTTGCTCGCCTTGAGGCTAAACTGGAACAAAAATTGAACCGACTACGAGGTGAATAAACATGGGAAGAATTAAAGATAAAATGATAAAAGACAATAATGAAGATAATGATGATGGTTATATTCATCATCAAATTGAACAAGCAGAATTGGAGTATTTCCGACAAAAAGCGATTGAAGACATCAAGAACCACTTTGAGATTCTTTTGGCTGAGCAACTTAGTTCTTGCGCTGGCTCAAGAGAAAAACTAGAAGGTGCTGCTATGCATCATTTAGAATTTCATGCAACTATTTGGAAGGCTTCAACAGAAACATTACCTCATCTTGAAGTGCAGGTTGTAATTGATGGAAAGAACAATTGTTTCGTTTCTACCGGAAGTGCGGGCTATGTTGATTTCTTTCAACCACCAATCGGTATGACTCTTCCTATTCGTTGTTGGATTCATACTCATCCATTTGGGGCCGCATATTTTAGTGGAACCGATATTCGGACTGTTTCTATTTGGGAACAAAATATGGAATGTGCTTATGTTCTTGGTGGAGACGGGCATTATGGCTTTTGGCAAAACAGTTTTAGTCCTAAGGCATTGGAAATTTATATGAACCATGAACCAGTTAAAATGCAAAAATGGGGTGAAGAAGAATGAGGAAAACAATTTCAACAGGACAAAAATTTAAGTCAATTAAAAGCGGATTAGATACTGCGGCAAAATATTCAGATAGGCCGAATCATTACTATGAGTCTATGCCTTTGACGAAAAGGGCGGAACGCCATGCTAATAATCACCCTAATGATAAGAATGAACAAAAAACAGAAAAGGGCATTCAATGGGCTAAATCAAAGAAGACTGAGCGAGATAAGAAACTAAATGATTTTTACAAAACTCATGTTTATACATGGATTTCTCACGAAAGACGAGCATGGGTCGCTATTCCTCCAATGGAGGATGAGGAAGAATGAGAGCCATTGGTGAATATGTTTTAATTTCTGTTCCTCCTACTTTGGTAGGAGCAATTCAAATTAGAAATGATGGGTTTGGCTTGTGTGTTTCTGCACCGAGTATGCCCGATATTGAAGGAAAGAAGGTTATGTTTGATTCAGACCAAAAATATCACGAACATGAAGATATGATTATTATTCATAAGAATTATCTTCTGCTTTGTTTGGAGGAAGAATAATGATTATTAAAGGAAAGGAAGTAAAAGAAAAACTACTACAAGGAATTAACTTGGTTGCTGATACGGTTAAACCGACTTTAGGGCCACAAGCAAAAACAGTTATTTTACAGGGTAATCCACCTGTTGTCATTAATGACGGCGTAACAATTACAAGATATGTTTCTCATGAAGACCCTTATGTTCAAATGGGAGTTCAATTAGTTCAAAATCTAGCAAGTAAAGCCCAAGAAGGTTCAGGTGATGGAACTACAACGGCTTGTATTCTTGCACAGGCTTTTTGTAATGAATTGATTAACAATGAAGATAACATGACAGCACATGACTTTAATCTATTAATGGAGAGTCTTCGCCAGCAGACAATTGATTTCTTGGATAGTATCTCAACTAAGGTTGAAAATTCAGATATTCTGAGTGTTGCTACGATTGCGGCAAATAATGATGCTTCTTTAGGTTCTTTGATTCAAGAAGCATTTAATACAGTTGGTCGTGATGGTGTTATTACTGTTGAAGAGTCTAACAACTATACCACAAAATTGATTCTCCGAGAAGGAATGGAAGTTCCTGAAGGATATATCAGTCATTTGATGTGTAATACTGAAAGTGGTAAGGTTGAATTTGAAAATCCTTTGATTTTCTTATCAAACATTCCTTTCCGTTCTTTCAAGGATTTATTGCCGATGCTTGAGTATTCTTCCCAGAATGGAAGACCTCTCTTGCTTCTATGTAAAGGCATGGAAAGTTCAGCGTTAAACAATCTATTGATGAACTTAATCAACAAAACAGTAGAATGTGCGGCTATTCTTGCACCTAACTTTGGTGATGCACAGATTGATGAACTGTCTGATATTCAGGCTATTATCGGCGGCAAGGTATTTAATCACGAAAGCAAAGATAATCCTCAACAGTTTGTTGTCTCTGATTTTGGGACTTGTGAAAGAGTTATTATCAGTAAAGAAAACACCACATTTATTGGCGGTGAGGGGAATGCTGATGAGAGAATAAAAACTCTTAAAGGAACTCTTCAAGAAATGAAAGGACATGATGCGGCAAGAATTAAATCTCGTATTACTCGTCTAAAAGGAGGAGTCGCTACAATTAAAGTTGGTGCTTCTTCATCTATTGAAATGCGAGAAAAGAAAGAACGGCTTGATGATGCTCTAAATGCTACAAAAGCGGCACTTGAAGAAGGTATTGTTGTTGGTGGCGGTATTCCTTTTGTTCGTCTTGCTCATGCACTTGAAGCACCGGAATGGTTTAGAAAGTCTGTTGTAAAGCCTTATCGTGTTCTTTTGGATAATGCCAACTATACTGAACAAACAAGGGTTGTTGGTTTTGAGATTGAAAAGACAATTGACGGAACAAATCCTAATTGGGGATTCAATGCAGTTTCATGCCAGCATGAAGATTTAGCAGAAGCAGGGGTCTTTGACCCTGTAAAGGTTTCTAAGAACAGTTTCTTAGCGGCATTATCAATTGCTCAGTTGTTCTATTCAACAGATGTTGCAGTATTGGTGGAGGAATGAATATGGACACTCTGATAGCCGTAATTAATGATGCTATGTCCATTATTTCAAAAATGGGAAGGCCGGATGTTTCCAAGATTCTTCAAGAAAGAGTCAATAAAATCATGGGGTGGACTGATTGAAGAAAACAATTACAGTTGTTTTACCAGCACCACATAAGGCTCAAATTAGATGCCCAATTTGTGAAGGAAATAAATGTAGAGTCTGCAAATTTACAGGTTCATTAAAGATAGATGTGGAACCAAAGATTCCTATTCAAAGAGCACATATCATTAAATATATTGCTGAGAATATCCAGACAGTAGCAAACGAATTAACTAAAAAATATGGATTAAATCCTGAAGTTAATACTATTGAAGTGCTAGAGATGAATGACGGGCAATATGAAGTTGTCCAAATATCTTCTCTTGGTGGTGTTTGTTGGATTGTTAATCGTCTTGATGAATTAGATACGCCAAGATACTTTACATCAAAGCAGGAACTAGAAAGATTCAAACAGGGGTGGATGAATTGACCGAAGATGTTGTTATACATCACACACAATGCTGTGGTTCAGTTGTATTCATCTATACTGATTATAGAGAGGACGGAGAACTATTAATTCCCATTTGTTTCAAATGTAAACAAAGAGTCTCATTAGAAGGTGAAGTAGTTGACAGATGAATTAGAAGTAAAAGGAACAATTGTTCGTAATGCAAACCAAGATTGTAAAATTAAGATGGGTAAGTATTGGAACATAGAAGTAGTGGACATTCGTTGGTATAACAGCGATAAACCTACAAACAAAGGCATACGCCTAAATAAAGAAGAAGCAAAAACATTATTAGATATATTAAGGAGGGAACTCAATGACGGAGAGAACTAAGATAAGTGAACTACAAGCGAAGAAAGCAGTAAGAAAAGCCAACCCTGAAAGACAATGGGGCAATTCTCATGGTCAATCTCTAACAAAGTTTAGAGCGAAGGCTGGAGAATTGGTAGATTTATTTGCTTTATATATTGAACAAAGAATGCCTTTGCCTCCCAATACTGGAAGAGGTTGCCGTGTTCAATTACCTCATGTTGAAATGGCATTTGGAAGAATGTATCAGGCTATGAGACAATTTATGGATGAAGAAGCAAATACAAAGAAAGGAGAGGAAGAAGAATGAATGAACTATATAATACAACCGTTGATGATACCGCATTTGAAGAATGGGCAAAAGAAACGAAGGGCTTAATTCCTAATGAATTAAACCTTGACCACTTTAACCAAGGGTATGCTGAATTGGCTGATGGTGCAAATTATTTAGCGAGAGCCAGTTTTGTTTGTTATTGGGAAATCTCAATGAACAATAGTCTTGCTAGGTTAGCACCAGCAATTACTCAAGCAACGCTTATTCACATGATGCATCGTTTTATTGAACAAGGGCAAATTGAAGAGGCGCAAGTAGTTGAACAACTTATGATTAATTTCTTGCGCCTTCTTCAAGCATTAGGCGGTGCAAATAATGAAGAAGAGTGAATGGAACTATCTGGCGAAAGCCATGTGGGAATATTCAGAAAAACACGAAGGTAAAATCAGTCGCCTTCTAAAAGAACTGATAAGATTAATACACAACAATATGGAGATGATTGAAAATGACATGGGAAAATATGAGCAGAATGCTGCAAGCAACAGACCAATTGACACCGACTCAACAGATAAGTCGGATTTCACGGGACTTGGAAACATTCACGACGGAGAAGAGTAGTCCTTCTTTGGTTTTGCAGATTCTTGATAAAGATAAACTTGAAGCAAATAGTCTTGGATTAACCAAGGCGAAGAAATGGATGGCTAAGATTTTTGGTATCTTTGATGATGAAATTGATGGATTGATGTATGCTCACGATGATTTGGGCGAAGCAATCTATCATCTTGATTCATCGGCAGAAAAGCGAAGAAACTTTTCTGTTCAATATATTTATAGACTACTGAACATGAACTGTGGAAAGATTGATTCTAATGAGTTTGAAATGATTGAAGAATCAATTTTGGCTATGTCTGCAAACGCACGACGCTGGTTCATTCGGTATATGCTTAGAACACCACGAAACGGAATTAATGAAGGAACAGTTGCGAAGATTATCGCCAAGCACTACAATAAGAAGCAAGCAGATGTGAAGAAACATTTGAACTTCAATTCTGTTGAGGTAGTTTGTTATCACTACAATGCTGGTTCTAATCCTCCATGTAATCTAACCTATGGAAAATTCATTAAACCAATGTTAGCGAAGGAAGTTCCGATGAATAAATGGCCGACTGATTTTGTAGTTGATTACAAATACGATGGAAACAGATACCAAATTCATATTGATGGCGACAAAACTATGATTTTTAATCGTAAGGGTAAAATCGTAACCCACCAATTCCCCGATGTTGTTGAATTGATTCAAGCCTATGATATTGAAAACGCTATTCTTGATGGTGAAATCTATCCTATCTTGGAAAATGGCTCACCCGCACCTCATAAAACAATGGGAACGAGAGTTCATTCAAAGAATGTTCAAGAGGCTATGGAACGAGTCAAAGTTGAATGGGTTATTTTTGACTGTCTCATGCTGAACAATGAAACAGTCATGGATTTATCATATACGGAACGCCTAGAGAAGATGAAAGACTTGCCGAATCAAGCACACCGAATCTCCGAAGGAGACATTATGGCCTTTTATCACGATGCAATCAACGAAGGGTTTGAAGGAATCATCGTTAAAGATGCAAGCCAACCTTATCAATCAGGAAAACGCTCCGTTTTCTGGGCTAAATATAAACCTCCGCAGATTAACCTTGATGTTGTTATCCTCTCCTCAAAATACGGGGAAGGTAAGCGGTCAAATGTTTTCGGCACTTACGAGTTAGGCGTGAAGGCTGATAATGGTTTTCATAGCGTTGGTTGGTGTGGAACAGGCTTCTCGGATAGCGATTTAATCAACCTCACCAATACGCTACGGCGTAATGTTGAGTCCTTTGACAACGGGCGATTCTTTGTTTCGCCTGTTGTTATTCTTGAAGTTAAGGCTGATTTGGTCAGCCGTGATGAAAAAGGCAACTTGGGTCTAAGGTTCCCAAGATGTGTCCGTATTCGTGATGATAAGTTCGTTGCTGATATAAATACCTTAAATGATGTGGAGAGATTAGAATGAAATGGAAAGATTTAACTGGTGAAGAACAAGAAGAGTTGCTAAATGGTATGCGAGAAGCATGGCCCCGTTTTAAAAACGACCATCCTCGGCAAAAGAATAGCCCCGATTACAATACTTGGAGAGAACCCGACTTCATGGATTTCGTTGCCAAAATGAATAGAGGTCTTTTGTATTCTTGGTTTGAATTTGAAAAAGAATACAGTAAAGCCCGATTTAAAGAAATGGCAAAGGAAATAGAAATTTTCTTGGAGACATATAAACTAAGCCAACCAGTAGCGGCAGAATTTATTATTGAGGTATTAAATAAACCTTCTCATTTTGAAGCGGCCCAACAAATAATTAATGATGTATTGTTTGCGTTTCCACCTGCTAATTGGCCTATTAATAGGGGTGATGAGTAATGAGTAAATCAGAAGCAAATGCTAAAGTAAATTATATTGCAGACTATACTGGTAAAGTTAGAAAAATTTCAGACATGAGTTTGAAACAGGTAAATACTCATTTATCCCATATTTCTAGAAAAACTAAATGGAATAGTAAAGTGCTTATTTATTTGTATGAACGAAGGTCGCAACTTCTTGGCTCTGATAAACCAGAACCAAGAAAGAATCAACGCAAGATAGCGGAATGGGCCGGTATTAAAATACTACCTAAAGACGCAAAACCCGAAAATGAACAAAGATACAAACAGTTAATTTTGTTGTGTCTTTCTATGTTTGATAACGATACTGCTGACCTTCCCGTAATTGAAGCAATTCTAAGGCAGGTGATGGATGAATGATTACTCAAGGCGATATGACAATTATTGGAACGACAACATACCGTTGTTTGAAAATTGAAGAAGGTATGGCTCACTTAAAGAATATTCTGCATGAACAGGGCAGACCAAAGATTGTTGAGCAGAAATACTGCCCCTATATTTTAAATGGAGAACTTATTGTTCCTGAAAAACCAAAACCAAAACCAATACCCAGAGTTACGAAATTAAATATAACTCAACTTATTAAGGAAACGACTGATTTAACAGTATCTAACGATGCAAAGTATTTCATTAGCGAGTGGGTTGAAACTGCTATTGCTAACTTGGTAAGCAACGCCGAGGAAAATGCTTTAATGATGGGACACTCTCGCTTAACTGCCGCCCACTTCTTTTGGCTTGAAACAAATACTGCTCCTAACGGATATTGGCCTGAAAATAAAGAATACATGGAAGAGAGTGAATAAAATGGTCAATGACCCTACACTACGAGAACTGGTCAATAAGTATGACCATGTTTTTAATTTTAATTTTCTTGTGTATGGTGATTTAAAAGACGAAGAAGTAGGTCTTTTAACTAAGGGATTAATTGTGATGATTTCAAGTCAATTAACAACAGCGCAACATGGAGAAGCAGTATTATTGTTTGACTCAATATCTGAAGAAACGGCTGTTCTTCATGGGACATTTCAAGGAACTAGTTTGAATGTTATTTACGCTAGTTCAGTAATCGTTGAAGAAAAGATTTTGAATTTAGTTGAAGCAACTATTTTGGATGGTTTATCGTTTTTGAGATACAAGGCAGACTTTCAAGGAATGACAAGGAGCGTTTCCTATGTATAGTAAGGATATGCTTATTGGTATTCTCCTTAGTCTTTCTAAAATGGACTTTACTTTAGAACGAAGCCCTGCATCAAAAATGGGTTATATCGTAAGACTTTCATTATCAATAAGAGGAGATGAAAAATTTCTTCTTGGGGTAAAAAGAAGTCTTTTACAACATGAAATAACTTCTTCTTACAAAGAAAAAGAAAGTAAAACAAGACCAAGGCCTATTCTTAAGATAGGCGGCATAAAGAATCTATACAAGATAGTTGAAATGACACCGAATCTTCCAGATGCAAAAAATGAATGGACGGTATTTAGAGAAGTGGTGAATTTGGTTTCTTACGGAGAACACCGTAATGCAGAAGGATTAGAAAGAATATTTGAATTAAAAGGGGTAATTTAATGGGATTAACCAATTACAATAAAGAAAGACCAATACTACTTACAGGAAAACACGGAACAGGTAAATCAACAAAAGCCAAGACCTTTGTAAATGACCCTGTGATAATGTATGCAAATGACATTGATTTTGATGTAGGTTCCTTTCCAATTGAAAGGGGAATTATCATTGAAGATGTTCATTATAAGCCAGACAAAGAAGCGATTCTTGATATACTTCGCAGATTCAATGGTCAGATAGTTTTAACTTCTATTGACCAAAAATCCGTTCCAAAGAATATTGTAGCGATGTGTAAAATCAAAAGAGCCGGTAAAACCAACTTTCTATCTGAAAAATGTTCCAAGGTTGCTCCCAACTCCGAGCCTCCCTTTTCTTACGAGAGAGACACTTATTCTCTTTGTTATGAGTATTTGAAAGAGAGCAATCGTGATTTGATTAAAGACTTGCTTTTGTTCAATAAGCCAGCCGATACCCAGATTTTATCTTGGCTGTCGGAAAATATGCACCCAAACAGGCTAATTTTTGTAGATGGTGTGGTTAAAAGGCGTTGGAGTCAGCGATATTTCTATGAAATGTTAGCATATTCCCATCAAGGAAACATGGCAGGTCGGCTAAATATGCCAAGAAGGAGACAGTATTCTAAAATACCGTTTCTTTCTCGCAAACTGGGTGTTAAAAACCCTGTTATACTGAATCAGTTATTAAAAGACCCAGAATTTAAAGAATGGGCAAAGAAAAAACTAACACACGCAGAGTGCCGACTTCTTAAAATCGGTGAAAAAAGAAAAAGAAAGAAAACAGACCCAATAAGGGTTGAACAAAAATCTTTGGGGGATTATTTTTGAAGCCTACCTGTAAAATGTATGAATGTCCTAATTGTTATACTGTAAGGATAGCATACACCAAAACATATTGTATGATTTGTAGAAGGTATTCCCATAAAGTAAAAATGCATGTAAAAGAATACATATTTTAAAGGAGAGATATAAATGCTATGGACAGAAAAATATAGACCAAAAACAATTAAAGAATTAAAAGGACAAGAACATTTTGTCATGGATGCTAGAAGTTGGATTGAAGAAAAAGATGTTCCTAATCTTCTATTATACGGAAATCCTGGAACTGGTAAAACAGGAGCAGGAATGGTTATAGCAAGAGAAGTATTAGGTGATAATTTCAATGATAACTTTATTGAAGTAAATGCTTCAGATGATAGGCGTTTAGAAACTGTGCGAACTACTATCAAGAATTATGCTCAAAGCGGAACTATCGGTGATGTTCCGTTTAGAATGATGCTTCTTGATGAGATGGATGGTATGACTACTGATGCCCAAAATGCTTTGAAGAGAATCATGGAGAGATATTCAAGCAATATTCGTTTTATCATTACTTGTAATGATAGAAATAAAATCATATTTGCGCTTCAAAGCAGGTGTGCAAACTATCATTTCAAACCTCTATCTAATGAGGTCATGCTTGATGTATTACAATCAATTCTTAAGCGTGAAGAAATAACCCGATTTACCGCAGACGAGATGAAGCCCTTTATATACTCTCTTCACGGTGATTTAAGACGAGGGATAACCGAACTGCAAGCGGCTAAAGCAAGCAATTCCCCTCTATCAAAACAACTTGAAATCGGTTTGACTGAATATAACGAATTGTTAATTTTAATCACAAATAAAAATGCAAATGCTCTCAGCAAAGTTCACGATTTCTTGTATGATGGTAAGTCAGTAAGAGATATTTGTATTGGTTTGCACGACGCAGTTATTAATGCAGAAAATCTGGATTCAACAACGAAATTTAAATTCCTACGGACATTAGGCGAAAGCGAATGGCGTTCTAACACAATGACCCCGAAAGTGTTGGTATCATGGATGATGGGTCAATTACTATAAAAAAAACAAAAAAAAGGTGAAAAAAAATGGATATGAAAAACCAAATTGAAGAAGGCGCAAAGGTCATTGGCTTGAGCGTTGAAGAAGCGACGAACAAATTGGAAGAGATTTGTTCTGAAAACGGCATTGAAACAACAAACCCTATCGCATTGGGTCTTTGGAGAAACTTTGTCGCAAATACCCGACGAGCGCAAAAGTCTGGTGATGAGGCAAAAACAAATGATTCTTTCTACAAGAGTGCATTTGGATTCTTTGTTTCTCTTGATGCACCGAGAGATATGATGAGTTGGAACCGAAATCAAGCAAAAGAAGAATATCTTCGTGATGCTGATAATGCTCTTGAAAAGGGGATTGTAGCAGTAGCAACAGAAAACGCTCTTGGTAAATTCACAGTTTCCCGATTCTTTAAGGGAACCTATGAAGAAAAGATTGTTTCAAAGTTGCCTGACGGTGCAGAAACTCTTGAAGATGGAAGAGTCTATATTCCTCTTGATTCAACAGAAACTTACATGAATGGTGGAAAGAACGATGCTTTCGGAAAGCCACTTCCAAAGGAACAGTTCCGCCGAACTGGTATTTTCTTTGGTCAAATAGGAAATGGTGAAATGAAATCATATTTCTTTTCTTACAAGAATCAAGGTGGAGTTGATTTTGCACCAAACACTTTTGAATGGTGTCATTTCTTGTGTGTTCTTTCAAATGATGAAACCTCTCTTTACGGTGCAAAAGATTTGACTTTTAGTAGTCTTACTATGAATGCTGAAATGGAGAAGGAAAATGATTTGTATCGTGATATGGATTCATTTGACTTTGAAAGTTGCTTGCGAGATAACTTTGAAAAGCATCTTTATCCACTTGTTGAAATGGAAAGAGCGCATATTGAGATGCAATCACAGGCTTCAAGAGAGCGTTTCGTCATTACTGATGGAACGGTGTGCAATATGAACATGACTCCAACAAAGAACGGAAACCGAATTATCAACTTAACAGACTTGAATGCTGAAATCTCTTATGATGATGATGCAATCACTACCTGTTGGATTCCTGAGCATTTGACTCTTGATTTCGGTATTGGTTCTTCTGTAATCGTTGTTGGCCGAACAAGCCAACGAACAACTGATGAAGGGGTTGAACCAATCACTATCAATGTAGCAGGTCTATATTGTGTGATTCGTCATGGTTCTGCTGTTGAAGTTGCTCAACCTGTTGAAGAGGACTTTGACTGGTTTTGATTGAGTTAGACTCAATTGTGTAGCCGTTGGCGTTAATGACGGTCAAAAAGGTGCGAAGCCTTTCCCTTTGGAGGGAAAAATATGGAAAATTTATACAATAAAAGATATTTAATTAAAAGTAATAGTTATATGATTGATTTATTCAATGTTGATTTTATTACTTGGAAAGAAAACGAAAATGAGACAGGAACCTATTGGGTTAAACTTCACATTGGAACGAAGGAAGCCCGATATGTCTGTTCGTCTTTAGAAGAACTACATGATTTGATTAAATCATGGACTCGTCTAAGGGGAGAAGAAATTGAAATTGAAGAGGAAGACTTAATTTGGTGATAATATGGGATTAACTAGTGGAAAAAAGATTGAAGTTGATGAAGGAATGGTGAACAACGCAAGAGTTGTTGCATTCAAGAATAAGTTAGCAAAGCAAACAGAAGGAAGACTGGCTAGAAATAATCGTCTTATCTGTGGTATTTGGGGAGAACCAAAAACTGTTAAAAGCGGTTTGGCTCTTGATTTTCCAGATAAGCAAATTTATGTTCTTGACTGGGATGATGGTTGCGAACCAACATGGCGACAAAACCATGAAATGACCGACAGGATTACTCTTTGGAATCCCGAAGTGCGAAACAAAAACGGTGAATTAGATATTCAAAAGTCGGAAGCAAATTCCGAAGATTTTGTTTTGTTTGTAAAGTCAAAGATTGAAGAGGGTGAAGATGTTCTTTTTGTTTTTGATGGTGTGGATAAATGGCTTGATTGTTGCACTTTGCATGTGACGGGCTCTTCAAAAATTGGAAAGCCACAAAAGATGAAGTTTGAATGGGGTAAGAGAAATGCTCCCTTTTATTCTCTTTTGATGATGTGTAAGAACCTTAACTGCGACCAAATCTACATTACTCATTCAAAGGCTGATTATGGAGCAACCGGAGAAGTAGTCGGTTCTAAACCAAATTGGCATAACTGGGGAGACTATCTGCATCAAATCATTTCAACCCGAAGAACCCGCAAAAAGAACGATGTTGTGTATAAGGCTGAATTACTCAGCAGTAAAACCAATACGGCTCTTGTAGGAAAGTCTTGGGAATCATTGACCGTTGGTGGCGGAAATGTTTCTTGGGACGGTATTCCTGAAATGCGGGAGGGAAAGATTTGAAATTTACAATAGATAGTGAACAATTAGAAAAAGCATTAACCAAAGTTCAAATGAAAGGAAAAGGTATTAGTGGAAGCGGATTCGGGAATACGAATCTTGGAAACTATGCTTCTCTATATTTGGAAGGTAATGTTCTTTCTATTTGGAACGGCAATAATACTGTTGCCGTTAAATTAAATTTGACAGTTGAAGGTGAAGAAGATGGTATTGTCGTCATTGATACTACGAAAGTTGCTCCGTATCTTAAATCATTCAAGGATGAAGTAAAGTTTGTAGTTGGAGATTTTATTCAATTGACTACGGAAAACAGAAAAGCATCTATTCCTTTGGTGGTTCGCCATCCTCAAGGAGATTCCATTCTAAGAATGCGTGGTCTATTGAATCATGTAAGTTATGAGGTTCAACCTCAAATGCTTTTTACTTTTGGTAAATCAAAGTTTGAAGCAGGTATTAGTCTTACGCAAAACCAATTGCTAAAAGCAATCAAGAATTGTGAGTTGGTAAAAACGGGAGTATATAAATTCAATTACCATGAACAGATTCTTTCAGTATCATCAAGAGATGGAACGAGCAACAAATACGAAGAAACCGTTTCTCCTGTATTTCAATTAGGGGAATCAGCAACCGTTGAATTTAGCGGGCCTTTGTATTCTTTGTTTGAGAAAGAACAAATGGTAAATGTTTATTTGAAAGATGACTTCCCTATTCTTATGGTAGCGGAAGATAGAATGTTAGTGAAAGCACCACAAATTAACGGGTGATAATAATGATTGTTAATAAAATGAATGATGGAATGAGAATATACAAAGCATGGAGAGAGAACGATGAAAGAAAGTATGAAATGGTTAATTTCAGACCATATTTCTTTGTGGATGAAGAGGCTACTGAATTTCCTAGTTATTCGCCAAGTAAATATATCACTAGGGATTTTGAGTATCTTCGTGGCAACTGGACTAATCTTGAAGGAAAGCCATTAAAGAAAGTCTTTGTTGAGAATGCAAACGATATTCGTAATGCAAAGAAGATGTGGAATGAAACCTATGAAGCAGATGTTCCTTTGCATTTTCGGTATTGTGTTGATGAGTTAGATGAAATGCCCGAATATAAACTGCGTAAGTGGTATTGGGATATGGAATGGCAACAGGGTGGAGAATACCACGATAAGATTACTACTATTGTAATGTATGATAATTACGATAAGGAATACTATCAATGGGTTTGGTTCCCCGACCAAGAACCCTATGATGGCTTCAAAGCCTCCACCGATAAAGCACAGCATCTATCGGTCTTTAATACAGAAAAAGAAATGCTTGAGTCTTTTATGACTACAATGATTGTAAAAGACCCAGATATGTTAATTGCTTGGTTTGGTCATTTTGCTGATTTACCGAAGTTATTTGAACGGGCGTGTGCCGTGGGTCTTGACCCCCGCATCATCTCTCCAATTGGCTCCGTTAAGGGCGTTAAGAAGGTCAAGGATGGCTTTTCTTTCGCTTATGGTGAAAGTGGATTCTCGCCCATTGAACAGCCCATAGGGGGCCGCATAACCCTCTCGTTAGACCTTGCTTTTGAAAGACAATGGAATGACAGCCAAAGAGGAACATTACCTTCTTTATCACTTGATTACATCGGAGAGACTGTTCTTAACAAAAAGAAATTGGTTTCTGAGAAGTTTCCAGACGCTAACGAATTTTATCGTAAGGCTTGGTTAGAAGATACAGCAACTTATCTTAAGTATGCTTTGAGAGATGTTGAATTGATGGTTGAGATTGATGAAAAGAATTTTTGTAGTGAGGCGATTCTTTCACTTCAAAGGTTATTGAAAGCACCCTTTGATGCTTGTTTCTATGCTTCTCATATGGGTTCAATCTATTTTATGCGAAACGCTACTTGGAAAGCACCAACAGGAAAAAAGGTTGATGAACGCAAAGAATACGAAGGTGCGATGATTTATGACCCTCTTAGTGAAGAAACAAATGGATTACATTTGAATGTAGCCGCTTTTGATTTTGCTGGTCTATACCCTTCAATGATGATTGCTCGCAATATTAGTTGGGAAACAAAATCAAAACAACCAACAGAATTTGCTGTGAACATTCTTACACCAAGAGATTTTAGTGAAGTTAAATACCAAGATATGCTTTACTATAAGACAGATAAACTCGGACTCCTACCGAGAGCCGTTCTTGAATTGAAGGAGTTGCGAAATGAATATAAGCGACTTATGTATCAAGCACAAAAGGAGAACAATGGCGAGTATGCAAAGTGGTATAACAATCAAATGGCAGTAAAACGATTAATGGCTTCTTTCTATGGTATTGTTGCCTTTCAAGGGTTTGGTTGGGCTGATGTAGATTTAGCCGCAAGTATTACAGCAAGTGCAAGAGAAGCAATTCGTTTAGCGGCATTTAAGGCTAAGGAGATGAAAGAATGAGTTCACAATTAAATAAATTACCGCCGCATGAAGGTCTAGGAGATATTGTATTACAAGAAGCCGAAGAAGAAACAGGCGATATTCCTTTTTACAGACCATGTTTATATCGTTGGAGTAAAGAAGAAATGTTGGCATACGAAACTAAAAATGATAGAAGTTATTTTGATTGGTGTGTTTATGGCTATAATCCTATTTATGGGGTAAAGGCATGGATAGTAAAGGAGATGGAAATATGAATAAATTTTTACAAAAGTGGATTGATGAACTTATACCTGAAATGCAAGATGGATTCTCTGCAAATCAGATGAAAGACAGACTTCTTGACTATGGTAAGACTCTTAAGTATCTTGAGAATACTACCAGCATTGGTTCCTATTTATCTAAACATCGGAACCTTTTAACCGTCATTGACCAAAAAAATAAAAGAACTTATTGGAGGATTTTAGATGAAAACTAAATATATTACAGTTAAGGTGTCTTATGACACAGAAGAAACATGGGATATTACTATGCAAGAAGTGAAAGAGATATTTCAAATGATGAATAATCTTAAGCGCAACGCTATCATTGTTGATATAGAGCAAGGAGCGAATGAAAATGATGATGGACAGAACGAATGAATTGCTGGAGGAATTGTTGATGATGATTAATAGAAGCAATAAGATTTTGATGATGGTGAATGTCGTCAATATCGCAACAATTATTACCTTACTGGTGGTGGTATTATGAAAGAAGAAAAAATATATTTTGAAACACTAAAAGAAATTAAGAAAATGAAAGAACAGATTGCTGATGAAATGGATTCTTTGTATCTTGACATACAAAATCTTAAGAATCTAAAATATCAAATTATGGAATTACAAGAAGAAGTAGCAAAATTAGCAGGTGTCCCTGTTGGAATGTTATTTGCATACCGAGCGTGATAAAATGAAAGTGGTTTATGGACATACAGATTCTATTTATGTGCA
>Ga0181393_1000208_pt1 | contig 21577 bp, 15 predicted proteins | sample 16SPOviralmetaG_FD_130122 | JGI IMG/M metagenome (GOLD analysis project Ga0181393, IMG submission 130122) | Marine viral communities from the oligotrophic San Pedro Time Series (SPOT) site, San Pedro Channel, CA, USA - 16 SPOT_SRF_2010-10-21 | ecosystem: Environmental > Aquatic > Marine > Strait...
GCCTCTGGACGACGACCCTGATGCCAACGTGATGGTCAACTACGGCGTCAACTTCCCTGCGGGCTCCGCCCCCTCTGGCGAGTTGGAGCCACGCATCAGCGAGGCTCAGCCTGTGACCGAAGACCAAGAGCGTTACTTCATGCTCGCTGAGCGTGTCGGAGCGCTGCAGAATGAGATGGCTCAGGCTCAGCGTGAAGGTGCGACGCGAAGTCAACTTCAGGCTTACCGCGACCAAATGTCCGAACTCAATGAAGAGTTGGCTCGTCTCGAAACAGGGCTGTCTGAGACTGGTTCTCATGTGACTGCGACCCTTGGTGGCAGTGCAAGAGGTTCGGTTCATCTAAAACGCAACACCCTCGCCGACCGGCTCCGTGCTGACGACTACGCCATCGGTCAAGCCGTGCGGCACATCGTCGACCGCATGGACCCCGAAACGCGGGACCACATCCTCAACCCCAACTTGCCTCACGAAACGGTCGAGGCCAACATGCGCATGCTGGCTCGCATGGGCAACGAGTTCCTTCACGCCGCTCCTCACGGAACGCACGGCATCCACACCATGGGCACGACCGAGCATGAGGTGGGGCAGAAGCGGCACGCTGACCTCGGTCATGAAATCAAGAGCCTTGGGCATGAGCATGGAGAGCCGTTCGAGTTTGACCCCATGGCAGACGTAGGAGAGACGTTCAACAATCTGGTCCAGCATCTTGGTCTCGACGCCAACTCTCCTCACGATACGAAGTTGGCAAGCGACTACCTGCAAGAGGTCATCATTCCACGAATGAGTGCGGGCCTGCCGCCTGCGCCTGTGATGTCTGTGCGTCAGTTGATGGAGAAACTGCATCCTGACCGCGACATCGCTGCCGAGGCCGAGAAGATGAAGAGGCAGCGCGCTTCCAAGGACGACAAGGAAGTGCAATTGCGTGTTGGTCGCGTTCACCGCACCATCGGCTATCAGGCAGATGAGCGCAACCAGCAATTGGGTATGCAGTTCACGCAAGCGTATAACGCGGACTCACGGCGCAGTGAATCCGAACCTCTGACCAAGAAGCCTGCTGGCGGCGGCAACCAGCGCGAGCGCAAGTATTGGAACACCAAGCAGCATCTCGACAGCCTCGTCACTTTCCTACCTGAAGTCGAGGCGGCTTCGTCGGTCACAGAAACGAAGCGCGGTAGAGCACCCGTGCCGGTCGATGCAGCAGGTCCGCACGGGCACTCAGTCCACAGTCTGTACAATTCCTCGGGCTTGGCGCACGAATACGGCGACCTGTTCCATCCGAACTTCAATTTCCGCATCGGATTCGACGGCGAGGTCAGCGTTATGCCAAGCGCACAGGGCACCCCCATGCGACTTGTCCAACCCACGGAAACCATTTGGAATGCCGTCGCCCCTGCCGCATGGATGCACATGCTGAAGCATCCTGACCACGCCGGTGCTCGTACAGCACTCAACACGCTTGAGCGACAGGCTGCTCACACAAAGCCGACGTCAACAGGGCTCACGCGTCATCAGGGGAGCACGAACGTGGTGAAGTCTGAGTTGGGACTGGCCGACCTGACCAACCCGGACATCCTGCGCAAAGAGTTGGGTCCGAAGGTTCCCTTGCTTCAGCCAATGCACCGCATCTTCAAGTTGGAAGACTTGGAGCACTTGCGCGGTTTCACAGGCGACTGGATTGTTTCGCACATGCCGGAAGGCGAGCGAGGCTTTGTTGAGAAGGACGATGACGAGGTCACCTCGAAAACGTTTGACCTTTCTGATGAAGACAAAGAGAATTTCAGCAAAGTCACTGAGCATGACTACCATGCAGACGTTGTGAAGACAGAGGATGGTTACTACATCTTCGACGTCATTGAGTTTGCAGACAAAGAGGTTCACGACATCCCTCTCAATGACCGCATCAAGATTTTGCGCGGTGGCATGGAGGGTATTGAGAACGTGCACGTTCCAAGTGCAAGCGACACTCGACTCACAGACGATGCCGGACTCAAGGCTGCCGTCGAATCGCTGCAAGAGAATCATCAGAACATCCTGCTGCGCGACGCAAAGTCTGTCTACATGGCCGGCGAAATGCGCCATCCCAAGTGGGTCATGCTACGCCCCGGTCAAGACGTGGTGCTTCGAGTGCTTGAGCGCAGAGGCCCCGGCCCCTACACGTATCGACTTGGCACCGGACCAATCACACAGGAGGAAGCCATTGGCAACCGCGCTGTCGAATCACAGGGAGAGACCTACATGGATGTGGGCGTTGCGTTCAACAGTCCTGAGAAGTTCAACGAAGGTGACCACGTTCGCGTTAATGTCGCCAATGTCGCTCGCGTCGAAAGTGCCGACTTGGACACCGTCTACACCTTGACTGGCTCTGAGATTGAAGGTGAGGCCGAAGGTGAGGCACTGGTTAGCCGCGAAACGCTTGGCATGCTTGCCAAGTCGGCTGGCCCTCAGTGGCTGTCTGAAGTTGAGCGCGCAAGTACAGGTGTCCGGGTTGTCATGCCACAGGGCGACGTGCTCTACAAAGCGACAGAATCTGGCGGCATCTGGACGCTGCACAGCCCCTTGGCCGACAACCGCTACATCGTTCGCCTGTCTGAAAGTCAGCGACCTTACTGGGGACCAGTAGCGGGTGCTTTGCTCAAGGCCAACCTCGAAATCAAAGAGGAGGTGCATGAATCTGAAGAGGAGGCTGAGCCCCTCATTGAACCCAAGAAGGTCAAAGACACTTCGTGGTGGGACAGTCGTCAGAAGGCCAAGGTGCTCGTCAAAGGTTTGGAACTTGTCGACCGTTTTCTCAAGAGTAGCATCGGTGCTGTAGGTGCAGCCAACGCAGGTGCAAAGGGTCTGGGCTTCGACTACGCGACGCCGATTGAATCTCCTATGGGTCCGACCAATCTCCACGATGAGAAGACCATGCCCGACTACGACAACCGAAAGCGCCCCGGAGAGGACGAAGACATCGAAGAAGAATCGAAGGACTCCGAGCCTCCCAAGCGCATGAGCGTGCCTACAGAAGCAGGTGTTCTGGACATCACAGAAGACAAGGCTGTTCTTCGTAGGTAGTTAAGTAGAATGACGACAGGTTCTGAAGACAATGGCCACCGCCACGCTGAGGACCTCCGCCGTCAACCACGGCGGGAGCATCAGCATTCTCAAGGCGGCCGATGACCTCGTCATCGCTGGCTACGCGTCCGTCGAAATGGTGGACAAGCAGGGCGACCTCATCACCCGTGGCGCCCTCCGTGACGCCTTTGACGGCTTCATGAAGGCGGATGGTTTCCGCAACGTGCAACTCGCTCACTCCAACATTCAGGTTGGACAGGTCATCCCATCCTACGTGGACTCGGATGGCCGTGTTTGGAAGTCCGGTGTCGACGACGCCGGCATGTTTGTCGTCATTCAGTTGCGCGACGACATTGAGAAGGCGCGCGAAGTCGCGTCTGAAATTCGCAAGGGGGCTCTTCGTGGCTTCAGCATCGGGGGACAGGCGTTCAAGCGCATGCGCAAGAGCGACGCCAGTCACGGTGATTACACCGAAATCTCGAAGTTGGAACTACACGAAGTGACCATTTGCGAGAAAGGCATCAATCCTGAGGCCACATTCCGAATTTTGAAGGAGGACACCACAATGACGAACGAAGATAACGTACTGAACGACCTTTCCGGCGTTCTTGACCGACTGAACGGCCGACTGGACGCCATGGAAAAGGGCGAAATGCCTGAAGGCTTGAAAGAGCACATGGCCGGCAAGAAAGACAAGCCTGAGTCTGAAGAAGACGAAGGCAAGGAAATGGCGAGCGAAGACAAGAAGGAAGGCATGTATGCCAAGTCCGACGAGTTCTCCGACGTCATCTCCAGCGAGTACCTCTCGTGGATGGAACACACCCTGAAGTCTCAGGGCGTCGACACCATGGCGGCTCGCGCTCACTTTGACGACATCTCCAAGGCCAACCTCGGCTCCACGCCCGAGGCCATTGGTGACGGTGCCGAATACTTCGCTGGTCAGGTCAAGGGACGTGCCCAAGAAGGCGGCTCCCCTTCCACCAACGCCGTTGGAAAGTTGAACTCCGGCGGTAGCGGCGAAGTCTCCAAGGGCTACCTCGCTCCGGCTGACGTCAGCGCTTCTGACCTCGAAGCCGCTTACGCGGTCTACAAGGCTGCGGCCATCGAAGAGCAGTTCAAGGGCAACCTTGGCAACGTCTTCGCTGACCGCCTCGCCAAGGAAATGAACGCTGAGGCTGAGGCGCGCGCTGCGTCTTCCTTCGACGCTCGCACCCCACTGGCAAACATCGAAAAGGCGCTGAGCGACCTCAGCACCCGCATCGACAACATCGGTTCCACTGCTGCGGAAGCACCAACCTTCCGCAAGTCGGTCACTGCTGTCGAGGTCCCGTCTACTCAGGACCTCGCCAACATGGGCTGGGACGAGGTTCACCGCCTCGCCGGGAGCGTCTTCGAGGCTTGAGCCTCGGACAAAAACAGAAATCATGGAGGAATGAATCATGGCACGAAACTACATGCGAACAGTCAACGACATGGAGCGGTACTACTACGGGGCAGGGTCCTCGATGGGCTACTCCTACTCCGGCAGTGAATTGCTGAAGGCGGACGCTCCGCTCCTCAGCACCACGGCTGGTACCTACCAAGCCATCTACGGCCGCAAGGTCTGGAGCCAGTTGAACCAAGAGTTCAACGCCTTCTCCATCCTTCCCAAGAAGCCTTGGGACCGCAGTGGATGGCGCGTCGTCACCGCCAAGCCGTCCAAGACGGTCGGCGGCGGCATCGCCGAGAACGGCACTCTGCCGGACACCACCAAGCCAACGTTCCAGAACGTGGCTGCAAAGCCCAAGACTGTGGCTCACTCCTTCGACATGTCGGAGACGGCCATCTTCCTCAACGACAAGGACGACGGTCTGGGCGACATCCGCTCGGTCCTCAAGGAGGAAATGGGCAAGCACCACGCAGAGCACATCAACGACATGCTCACCGAGGACGTCACCACGAAGGCGGGCAACGACATTGAGTCGCTCGACCGCATCACCACGGGCAACAACTCGATGACCTCCGGTACGCACTACGACACCAACGACGAGGACATCTACTCCATCGACCGTAGCGCCAACACGTGGGCCTTCGCTGAGGACTCCGCTGACTCTTCGTCCGCCAATCGGACGCTCAGTCTCGACCAACTCGACGAAGTTTTCCGCCTCGTCTGGGAGCGCGGTGGCAACCCCAAGGTCATGTTGACCGGGTACGACACCCTCATGCGCATCCAGCAACTCCTGCAGGCGCAACAGCGCTTCATGGAAGAGAAGCGTGTGGTCCCCACCTACAACGGCGTCAAGGGTGTCCCCGGCATCGAAGCCGGATTCATCGTGGCGACCTACAACGGTGTCCCCATCATCCCCACCAAGGAAATGGCCAGCGACGGCATCAGCCGCATCTACATGCTGGACACGGACTACCTTTACTTCAGCACCGCCAAGCCGACTCAGTACTTCGAGTCCGGCATTGAGACGGGCGACCCCTTCGCCATCAACCGGCTCGGTCAGGAAGGCCTGTACCGCACCATGGGCGAAGTCTGGACCACCTTCTTCGGTGGACAGGGGAGCATCCGCGACCTCAAGTGAGGGCGTGCTGAAGAGAACACATGGAGGAATGAATCATGGCAACCGTTACAGCACACACCGCAGTCGACACGATTACGACGTACCTTGACGTCCCGATGGGCGGCAACACGGGCGGCGCTCAGAAGAAAATCCCCGGAGCAGCCGGTGGCGAAGAAAACACTGCTTGGCTGAGCGGCCAAGGCGATGCGTACAGTGCAGGCACGTCCGGCTACCCCGGTTCGTTGACGCCCTTCACGGCGACCAACGCTCAGGGTACGAACGTCCCAGTCACCCACACGCGTCTCATCAGCGTTCGCTACCGAGCAACTGCTACCACGAGCAAGTTCGCAGTCAACGCTTACGACAGCACTCTCAGCCGCATCTTCGCAGTTGTGAGCGCGTTCAACGAACTCGACAACGACGAAGCCCTCAACGCAGCCGCGACCGTCATTAGTCACGAAACTGGCGAGGCCACCATCACCGTCGGTGGTGCGAACGACTTCGTCCTTCTGACGATGATTGTTGGATGAGGTGAGCCTTCGTGCCCACCGTGACCTACATTGGCAGCCGGGTCTACCGGAAGAAGCCTGACGGCACCGGAGAACTCTGGCCACGCGGCGAACCCGTCGAGGTTCCGCAAGCGTACTTGGACAAGCACCGCACCGCCATCTGCACCAACCCGACCGCCTTCCTTGTTGAAGGCGACGAGAGTGTGACGGTGGACGAAGGCTCTGACGGCCTTCCTGACGCTGGCTGGACCAAGAAGGACATTACCGCATGGCTCGTTGAGCGCGGTCAGACCGTTGGTGGTTACACCACCAAGAGCAAGTTGCTCGTCGCGGTCGAAAGCGTCCTGAACCCTGCCCCGGCTCCTGAGCCTGAAGCAGCACCTATTCCTGAAGTCGAAGAGGCTTCAGAAAAACTTACCACGGAGAGTGAATGAAAATGGCAGTAACGATTGACCCCCGACCATCCTACTTTGGCGACCGCATGGTCGTGACCGGCTCCTACGCTGCGTCCGATACTACGATTGAACTGGGCGACCTTCTTGTCAGTGTGGACATGGCTGTCGTCACCCCCACCGGTGCCTTGGCTCCTCAGACTCTTGAACCCGGAACTGCGGCTGACCAATCTGATGCTGCCCCCTTCACCTTTGGTGAGTTTGCCACCGTTAGTGGAACGACGATTACCGTCAACACCCCCGGTGCGGCTCAGGCTACCATTGGTGGCACGTTCATGGCCATCGGTCGCCGCAACTGAGGTGATTGAGTGGCGGTTAGTCCAAACATCAAGGTGATTGGTCCTTTCCCACCGCAAGATTTCAGCAACACGACGACGCTGAGCAGTGCGATGACCACGGCCGCTGCAAGCCTTACGGGCTCAACCGTTGTGGCCGTTGACCCGGTCCTCATTTTGGGCAACCTTTACCTCGTCTGCTCCTCTGTCTGAGGATAGGTGAGGGGCATGGACGACTTCAGCAGCCTTGGGCTCGACGACATCGAGCGCATGCAAAAGCGAGGCATTCGCCTCAATGAGGGCTACGGCGCCTCTGTTCGCACCAACGAAGACAAGCCCCTTGAGGGCGTCACCTTGAAGCAGCGCAACCGCAACCGCTCAGCAGGGGACGTTCTCAACATCGGCTCTGGCACCCGCTGCAAGCATTGCGGGATGCTGTACTTCTGTTGGGTCGACACCTGCCGCACATGCGGGAAAGCCATGGACTTCAATTTGGGAGTGAAGCAACACTGAGGTGGAAACATGCCTGTCGTCTTCAGCCCCGGTGAGCCAGAAACTCGTCCACTCGAACCCTCGGCTGTCGTCTACACGACAGGCAACAAGGTGGGCGAACTACTCGGCATCGCAGCGGGAGAGCCCGTACTCGGCGCTGCAAACGCAGCCTCGACAGGCTTCTACATCGCAGGTACAGATTTTCGTGAACACGGCTTTGAAAGCGGCGATACCATTCTTGTTTTCAGCGACCTCGACCCTCTGGGTACAGAGTTCACCATTACGACTCCTGTAGTCGAGGACGTCAGCGGTACGAAATACGTGAAGTTGCCCACCACCGTTAGCACCCATTCCAACTACACGACGACGGCCAACACGGAGATTCAGAACCTGACCATCTTCACCAACGGTAAGAGTCGCGGCGTCAAGAAGAGTATTGTCGAAGACCACATTCGCCGCATTCAGGACCGCATCGACAACTACACGCACAACGCGTGGAGGCCCTACCTCGTTGCGGCAGAGTACATCAACTTCGACACGTACAAGCCCTACCGGCGCCGATACTTCACGGATTACGTGGGCACAGCCCCCTTGCTCTTCCGAAACGTTCAGCAGATTCTGCGCATCGAACTTTGGCAAGGTGACGACTACCGAGAGATTTGCGGTGCAGAGGCCCGCATCGAGTTCAACGACGTGAGCAACCTTGCCTCTTCATCCATCTTCATCTCACCCGGCAACGGCAGCGTTGCCACGCTCGCTCAAGGCACCGGTGCGACTCAGTGGCGTGACGACTTTGATTCCACCACTGTCGCTCAGAACTTTGCTGACCTCATCAACAAAGAAGACCGCGTCAGCAAAGCCGCTGTCGACTTCTCACCCGCGTTCACTCTTGAGGGCTCGACCTCAAACGTGGCAGTCCACAACGAGTTCTTGGCATCAGCCAACAGTGACTACGGTACGGGCGTGGTGAAACTCACGAGCATGCGCGCCGTCAAAGGAGGCGAGAAGTGCAGTATCGTAACCAACTCCAGCGACATCACCATTGACCAGACTCAAGGAAACTCAGCGACCGTGTCCTCGGCTTCTTCGGGGACCATCAACGTGGACTCTACGACAGGGTTCGTGGATGCAGGTGTGGCTATTAACGGAGCCATCGTGTTTCGCTACACTGGAAAGACGAGCACATCGTTCACTGGGTGCGTCAACGTGGCTGGTGACCACACGGCAGTCAGCGGTACTATCACTCAGCAATCTCTGCTTCTTGATTTGCAGGGCGGTAGTGCCAGCGGAGACAGCGCTCGTTTGCGAGACTGGTGGTTGGACCACCAGATGGGCATCATTTACTTCAACAACTCGTACCCCTTCTTCGAGTATAACGCCATCAAGGTGTCCTACATCTACGGAGAGCGGTATCTGGAGAAGGCGATTGAGGAGGCAGCCACGAAACTTGTGGCGAGCGAATTGCTGATGTCGGACGACCGAAGCGTGTTGATTCCCGAGGGGAGTCAGAACATTGACCTCGGCTCCAAGGCACAGTTGTTCCGTAGGGAGGCCATGGAAATCCTCGCTCGCTACAAGGAAGTGGTGGTCTTCGCATGACGGCGACTTGGAAAGAGCCACTGGAAACGGTCATCGACCTGCTCAAGGCTGACCACAACTCTGTGACCAAGACAGGGTGGAACAGAGGCAACACGGACAACGTGAAGCCCATCGTCATTGACGTGGCCAGCGAGGGACCTGAGCGCGGCAAGCGACTGGACCTACAGCGTCACGACTACATCGTGTGCTATGAGACAGCCCTCAACGAAGAAGTCCCTGACCTCCTGTACAACTTCGTGACGACGCGCGTCAACATCACGGTGGACATGCGCACGGCTCGTGGGCGTTCTCGTTTGCGTAAGATGGAAGACGAGATGCGCCGCATCATTCACGTATCGCGCAAGGGAGACGGGGTCAACTTCGACAGGATGATTCTGAAGACGCGCACGGACTTGTCTGACCGCACGAAGAAATTGTTCCGACATACCTTCCAAGTCGAAGTCGTCATCCTTGCGGAGTTGATTCCGTGAGTTTTGGCGGCCACTTCAAGGGCGACGTCTCTGAAGTCGTGATGGGCCATGAAACGGGCGTCTACATTGAGCATGGCCTGCCCCGTGAATGGACGTCTACCGACAACACCGACTTCACGACCATCACGTTCACAGGCACGACGACCGTTAGCGCCAGCAGCATCTTCGAGCCCTCCAAGCCCGTGCTCAAGGTGCCTATCGGTATGCTCATCGGTCAGAAGTTGACCTTCCACAACACCGGCACTGGAACTGGTGCGTATGGCTCACACTACGTCAGCGCATTCCAGAGTCGCATCTTCACCATCGTAGACCACACGTTCGAGTCGAACGCGACCGTCATCAAGGTCGTACCAGCGCTCCAGAACATTGGCAGCGGTCTGAACAGCGCGACAGGGGATGCGATGTTCATCCACTCTCTCGGCATGCCGACGTTGCAGGGTGACGGCAACAACGTGCAGAACACGGCTGCGGCCAGTTCCAAGGAAGTCAGCCTTATCGACCAGTTCGTCGGTCTGGCCAGTTTCATGACGCTACCCGACACAACGGTCGACTTGCACTCGTACCACGTCGTCGGCCTCGGTCGACAGACTGCTGTTCAGCAGACAGGTAAGGTGCATCACAGCGGCGGTGCCATCGAACTGCCGGTGCATAGCGCCAAGTGGCTCTACTACAGTCTTGGACGCGAGGTCGTCAGCAAAGACAAGTGCGGCACGCGTGCGCATGCTGAAAGCCCGGTGCCAACCATTTACGCCAACATTTCGCCGGGCCAGACTTACCTCGACGTGACCAGCAGTCAGAGCGGTAGCGTTCGCTTTGGTTCAAGTACAGACGCTGCCGTTGGTGACTACGTTCTCATCAAGGACACGACACTCGCCCCTACGACCACGTACAAGACCCCGGAAACCGGTAGCACGCAGTATTGGCCCAACGAGTCAAGCAGTTCCTCCTTGTCCAGCGACGCCGTTCACTTCGAGTGGGCTGAGACCAGCGAGTGCCGCCGCATCTCCGCCATTGAATCGCTTGGCAGCAGCCGCTTCCGACTTTACGTCGACGACCCGTGGCAGTTCACGCACACAACATCCGACACCATCGAACTGCGTGAATACGAAGACGACCTTGGCAACAACAGTCCGAACATCACTGACGATGCCAAGGACATTCGCAACCCAGTCCACCGCCTCCTGTTCTCCTCAGACACCATCCCGTCGTTCTGCATGGAGCACAGCGTCCGCACGCGCGACATCGGTTCATTCAACGCGACTGGTGAGTCAACGACGGCTCCCGGTAGCACGGGCGACAGCAAGCAATTGACACGCATCTTCCGCGGCTGCAAGGTGGTTGAGTGGGAACTGAGCAGCACGGTCGATGCTGAACTCAAGTACCGCTGCGTCTTCGACGCGCTGTCCACCTACACGGACACCGGTCGACTCGAATCATCGAACAAGGGTGACCGCTACACTGCGCACCGCATGTTCCAGAACACGGCGGACACCAAGAAGAACCGCAAGGTGGCCGGCATTCCAAAGAACGGCGAGAAGCCGTTCATGTTCTATAACGGCACCATTTCGATGTTCGACCAGAACATGACCTACATCAGCGGGTTCGAGTTGCGAGGCAAGACGGGTGTTGAACTGTTCCACACCATCCAGAGCAACCCTGTCGCCGAGTCTGTCGATTCGTCCACGTCGCTGAGCCTGAAGCAGGTGCCATACGGCGGCACGCGGAACCCCTCCGTCATCCGCGAAGGCCGCGAGGAGTTCGAGATGGAAGTGACGCTCGCACTTGAAGACGCGACGTTGATTCACGAAATCCGCACGCACATTCAGAGGGGTGGCACCGTGGGGTCGACTGGTGGCACTATCATGCTTAATTTCATCAAGCAAGTAGCCAGCGGCGGCTCGGGTGAATCACCCAACCTCCGCATCGTCATCGACGATTACTTGATTACTGCCCTCCCTGTCCCAGTACCTGACGACAAGGGACTACTGTTCACCACCCTGAAACTGAAGCCTCAGAACATCAAGGTCATGAGCACCGACGCCGACTACCACTTGTGAGGGATTCAGATGCCAATGCGACACTGGATTTCCCTTCACCCGTCGGCTGCCTACATTCCAGCGGTCCTTGAGGCCGACGAAGAAGAAGAGGGCGGGGAGTACCTCTTCGACCCAGAAGCCGGGAGGGCCAGCGACAACCCGTTCGCCCACCTGCATCTGGAGGATGCCCCCTCGACAGAGGCGGCTTCCGATGCGAGCGTGAGTGAGTATGCCACAGAACAAGAGTGAATTAGAAATTGACGGAAAAGCCTACACCATTCTGACGAAGAAGTTGACCTTCTTCGACGTACAGGCTGTTGCACCGCTACTGGCCCAAGGCTCACTTGACTTCTCAGCATACTGGAGGCACGCGTTCACCAAGTGGTTGGAGTTTTACGACGCCAAAGACCAGTGTGCCGAATACCCTGACATCGAAGGTCTTAGTCCAGAAGTAGGGCAGAGGCTTGCCGCACTGCTTCCTGAGCCCGCTCAAGTGATGGAGTGGCTGGTTTTTCGGGAGGCGAAGTCGGCCGCATCAAACACTTCGTTCACGGGCGCAGTGTGGTCGAGCGACTTCGCTACCAACGAGAAGGGATGGAGTACCTTCTGATGACGCATTACCGAATGACTCTGCAGGACGTGAGAACACTGAGCATCGAAGACGCCAAGCAGTTGCTTTACTGGGCACAGGCCATGCAAGGCGAAGAGCAGGCTGTGCAAGAAGCAGTCTACTTGGGGTATGACGTTATCCCAGAACTGGAGTGAAGCATATGGATGGCAATATCGACCCCCGCTCTGTCGAAGCGATGGAGAAGTTCCGAGAGTACAGCAAAGGTGCCAAGGACAACATGCAGGCTCTGCAGCAGCAGATGGACCGGTTCACCAAGTCCATGGCCATGACCAAGGCTGAGACGCGTGACTTGACCGAATCACTTCGCACAATGGGCAACACACCTGCCCTTCAGCAAACGGCTGGCGCTTCACCCGTTGGCGCTGCAGCCGGGGCTGCGGCAGCCGCATCATCGACGACCAACGTCACGGTCAACCTGAAGATTGACGTTAGCGGGGTCACGGACAAGACCGACAAGAAGGCACTGGCCAAGGAAATTGGTGCCATGGTCACCAAGGAATTGCGTGCCAAGATGGGCGGCTCGCTAACGCAGAGCGGCTTCAACAGGAGTGGCTAAGTTGGTTGACGCGGGAGAGCGGTTCCCCATTCGCCTCGTACAAGAGGACGGCGGCACCATCTCCCTCGATGCGACCAGCGTCGACATTGTTGTCGAGCGACAACAGAGCAACTTCGGCATTCCTTTCTTCGACGCCCGTAAGATGGGCATTGACCTCAATCAAGCGCAAGTGTCCATTGAAGTGCAAGGCATCTTTGCGGATGACCTCGGACAAGAGCAGACTGCGCAAGCAATCGCTACGCTTGACTTTTATCAGCCTCAGCAACTCGTGACGTGGGGTCAGCCTTTCGGCGGCGCAACGGGCGGCGTGAACACCAGTCCGATTTCATCGCAATTCAACTTGGCAAATTCCATTGGCGGCGTCGGCACAACTGGTATCGGCGGAACCATAGGCCATACTGGTGACTTTGGTGGTGGACTGGGCGGCTCTATCGGCAACCCGCCCGTCAATGTACGTGACTTGGGCAACTACATTCTGCAATACTGGAATGAGAAGTACATTGACTTCCCAGTGGCCTATTGGGTCGAGAACACCATTCGGTTGGAAAACCCAGTGCAGACTGGTCTTCAGGTTTGGCTCAGGGCTGATGCGCTCACTACGCTCAGCGACGGCGATGTCGTCGACACGTGGAACGAAAGCAGTGCTGGTCGAAATGCGACAGCGACCGGCTCTCAGAGGCCTGTATTCAGAGACGCGGGTCCACGACCCTTTGTCCAGTTTGATGGCAGCGATGACCGCATGACGGTGTCCAATGCAGCGTTCTTCAACTCAGAGGAGTTCACCATCTTCACGGTGTTCAAACCTGACGTGGGGGCTAACGAGAACACCGTGGTCGACACGAATAACGGCTACAGGGTCGTCGCCGACATGGATGATACGCGAGCGAAGGTCTACTGGTACAACGGTGGTTCGAGCATCAATGCGACCAGCAGCACGTCTTCTGTGAAGTTGACGGGGCTCAGCCTTGTCGGCTACACCATGGAGGACACTGGCTCAGATGCACAGTCTGACCAAGTCAAACTCTACGTGAACGGCAAGTTGGAAGCCACGACCAGCAGTACAACGTATCAGCCGAGCGGGACAGACCTTTTCATCGGCGCTACCTCTGGTGCTGGCGACCACTTCAACGGCGGTATCTACGAGGTGCTCTACTACAATCGAGTGCTGACTCAGACCGAGCGTGAGGAAGTCGAAGGTTACCTGTCTCGCAAGTACAACGTCCCGCTGACTCCCAGCCACCCTTACCGCGACATGCGTTACAACTTCGACAACGTCCATGTACGCATCGCCTTCGACAAGGACATGGTGGCCAGTAAGCGAGAAGAGCACGGCTTTCTGAACAGTCGAAGGAGCACCGGCCTCAGCGTCACAGCCGTCAGCGGGAACACGCTCACGCTGGATGACTCTGATGATGATGGGAACAACCCGCTCCAATGGTTTGAATTGGCCGAATCCAACCGAGAATACTACGTGTCCTTTCAGGGGAGCAACGGTTCTGTCCGTATCAACCCTAACCTGAGTCTTTTCGTAGCAAAGGTGGTTTCAACTACGTCCAGTCAAATTACCATTGAGCCGATTGTTCCCGGCTACACCGTTGTCCAGAACGACGTCCTCATCATGGAACCACTTTCTTATCGTTCGCCCGAACTGATAGGTAGCCCTAACGAACCCGTCATCATCATTCCCATCAAGAATGCAGACACCTTCGACAGACAGGCGCTGCCGGACAAAGCAGTCGGACCTGAGTTCCCAACGCACGCAGATGGCTCTACGGCACGAGACACAGGTGGAGGAATCACACGTACCGACGAGTACATCACTTACCTGCTGTCAAAGGCGCTGACCAGTTCTTATCTCAACATAGGCCGAGCCGTCAACGCTGCAGGGGACAAGACCATGGACAAGGTGTTCACGACGTCCATTGGCCAATCCTACAGCGAGCACAACTCTCGGCTGACCATTACGCAAGTCTTCCCGTCGTCACTGGGTCGCCTGTCGGACAGCATCAACACGACGCTGGGAGTCGGCCAAATGCCCGTCACCGAGGGCTTCTCAGGTGGTCGCAGTGGAAAGCGCGTGAAGAGCGCAGGCGACAAGGTGCAAGACGTTCTCGGCGTCTTGGCCAACAGCAACAACTTCAGCACCATCAACGGCTTCAACAATGTGGCCCAAGCGCTCAATGTCGGACTGGACTTTGTCCAGTCTCAGGTATATGCTTCACAAGGCCCGAGTGACTACATCAGTGGTATTCAGATTCCCTACAACACGTCAATCACCAAAGGCGAAAACGCGCTTGACGCGGAAGTGGCTCAGCGCAATTTCTTCTTGACGACAGAGGGCGGCACCTCTGGCAAGTTGTCCAGCGTCAACGACATTCACGCCTCTCGTACTTTTGCACCGGGCTTCCAAGGCCACCTGAAAAATGGCATCAGCGGGTTGGTTGCTGGCTTCAGCGTCAACCGAGATGCCGAGATGAAGGCCTACGAATTTTCGCTTGTCTTCATGCCTGCCGACATTATTCTCTGAGGTGAAACCATGGCCATTCCAATCCGACTTCTCGCTGGTACAAACGGCGAAATTCAAGTGGATTTGAACGCACAGAGCATTGACATCGGAGTTGACCGAAACATCAGCGCTTTTCCGACACCCAACAACGTCTTGAAGCGGTTTGCTTCTGACACGAACATCCCTCGCATCACCGTCGAGATTGACGGCATTCTTGACGACGACGCAGGTATCGACACGCCCACTGGTGTACAGCGCACCCTTCCGTCACGCATGCTCTTCAACTTCGGCAGCATGTTGCCGACAGAGCCGTTTTCTCCCTTTAGACCCGCTCGCAGGCCATACACAATGCGCTCAGGTACGAGCAGCCTTAGGCTGGTATCTGAAGAGGTCCTCTATCCAAAATTGACGGCAGTGTTGAGTCGAGCAAAAGGTTCTACTGCAACTCTAAGCAATTTGACGACCAACCCGTCTCATCAACTGTTCAATCACCACGGTCAATTCTCTGCCAGACTCAAATTTCCGGGCAGCCATTCCGCAAGTGCAACTGGTGCGCTGACGGTCGCATCAACCCTCAGTCTCCAAGGCTCTGTTCTGAGTATCGCTACTGACCCAGATAAGTTGGGTGCTTCCGCGATTCTGAGTATCGGTGACCGCATCGTCAAATCTGACGGGACGTTTCTTGGCCTTGTTTCGACGTTGACGTCGACAACCATCACGTTCGCTTCCGCTTTGCCAAATGCAATCTCCGCCAACGACGAAGTCTTCATCAGTCCGAAGTGCTTCAATAGTCGTTCAGAGTTTCTCGGCTACCTAAGCACAATTTCTCTGAATGCTGCAAATCGGACCTATGATGTGGTGCTCACGGAACCCATTTTGGAGAATGTACTGGTAGGCGATTCAATTACCATCAATCAAAGTGAGAACGACATCGTTAGTCGTCTTCATCAGCGAAAATTGAAAATTGTCCCGAACTACTGGTTGGAGGACCCGGCACGTAACCCAAAAGGCTCTCTGGCAAACACCGACGTTGATTTCCCGTCTGGTCGAAACATTGGTGTACGACTGCAGTTCAATGCGAACAAAACCTCGCCAATTTTAGGAGGCTCCGACCAACCAAGTATTCTTCACACTGCGACTGGCGTGAGTCGGGGCACGAGTTTTGCTGCCCGAGATGCCGCGCATTTCGACGCAGTGATAGACGTTCCAATTGGTGGTCTGGCAGATACCACTGGCCTTAACCCGGCGGTGATTATGGCACAAATTGTCCAAGACGCTTTGACCAACGCGGCTGTTACGTCAGCCAACATCAGCAACGTCAAATTGGCACCGGGCAACGACAAAACACTGACTGACGTATTCACGGTTACGCGACAAGGTTCGCTTGTTCTCGTAGAACAGCGCTATCAGCCAAACACCCCGGTTGAACACTCGCCGGTCATGGACCGCTCGTTGGAAGAGGACTTTTCGCCTGAAGTGTTCATGTCCTCCACACAGTTTGACTCGGCCGCAAAGAAGTCCGCGGGAGACAAGGTACAGGACCTGATAGGTCTCGTTTCTAACGCAGGTCGCCACTCCGACCTTTTCCGAGGCGTACAGATTCCATACGACAGCCTCATCACCAGTTCTGGTGTGACGGGAGTTGCTCGAAACTTCTTCCTGACGTTTGGGAATGTCCCCGCATCAGAGAAAGGGTCACTTGCCAATGAGCGGTCGGCCTCGCTTCCCATGCAAGGTCTGCTTCTGGATGACGTCGTTGGGGGCAACAAGGCTGACGAGGGGAGCAGAGAGGGTGGCTTGTTGAGCCGCTTCGCAGACAAGATGGGAGATTTCGGAGACGACCTCCAGTCATTGACGGGCTTCCTTGTCGATAACGTGCAGTCGCTGTGGGTCACGATTGACCGCAGCATTTCACGGGGCAACGATGGCGGCATTCGGATTATCCCAGAGAAGGTTCATGTGCGATATGATGCTGGCAAGAACTACTACACGTTCCACATGGTGCTTGTCGCCACGGACTTCGTGCTGGGGGTGTAACGATGACGCTGACCATAGACCCCGGTTTCGGCTTGCGCTTCAACGGCGTAAGCGACAGCGTTCTGGTTCCGGTGAACCAGAACTTTGTTCATGGTCTTCAGCAAGAAGAGCGTAAGTCTCTGCCGAATCCACTGTCGGCGTTCACCCTTGAGACGTGGTTCATTCCTGACTCAGGAGGCACCATCTTTGAGCAAGAGAACGTTATGCGACTCACAGTCGGCAGTCCCAGCAGTCCGGCTCCAGCAACGTTTGAGATTCGTCTGCGCAACCAAGCCAGTGGACGAGATGCAGTTTTCTCACTGTCCACGGCCAAGCCGGTCACGAAGGCCAACGGTCGGCTCGCATACTGGGACGGGGTGCTGTTCCCGCATAGTGATGAGGTCAACGACGCTTACCTCGCCACCGACGTTGAGCGGGACGACGTGACGGCGTTCAACGAAGGGCACAGAGAGTTGCTCAACGTGACTGCAATGTTTGACGGGCGCATTCTCAGCCTGCTCATCAATGGCGATTTGGCGGTGTCGAAGACGCTTGATGAAGTGCATGAACTGGTGCCACAGCAGAACAGCATGTACCTCGGAGGTCGCGGCGGTGATTTCCGTGGGACATTGGAAGCCATTCACTGGTCCAGTGGAGCGATGCCCTCCGGCCATCAGCAGTATGCCCCAGTCAAGAGCGACAACACGCTTGGCCTGTGGCGGTTTGAAGAGCCCGTTAGCCCGATTACGACCATCACCACCTCGCCGTCAATCTCGGCATCAACGAGCGCTACTTCGAGCATCAACATTGGAGCGACGGCTGCGCAGACACTGGTCGATGAACTGAGCGGTCAGAGCGGGCTGACGTCGATGGACTTCACAGCCAGCCCTTACAGTGGTGGCTCGTACAAAGTCACTGTCTACTCCGCCTCCTCTTCTTCGGATGTTTCAATCCCAAAGGTGCCGTACAACATCTTGGTCAACCCATTGGCTTACAGCCAGACGACAGGAAAGCCCACGAACAAGGCACCTGAGCGTTTGCGCCTGATGGCGATTGACGCCAGTGCGGGAACTATCACCGTCGAGTCCATCCACCTCGACTTTGCATCCAACGCCAGCACTGGTCGTCGCGGAGCGCTCATGGCTCACGACGCAGGTCGCTTCGTCATCATCACTGGCGACTGCATTGTCGACACAGGTGAGGGCAACGAGTTCCAGCCCTACGGCAGCGGCACGCAGTTTTCTCAGCGACAGAGCCAAGTCATCATTGACGAGAGTGACTTCGAGCACAGCGGCATCATGTTCTCTCAGAGCATGGCCATTGATGACCATGAGTACAACAAGTTCTCGGCCAGCACGACCAACATGGGCTCCAAGTTTGTCACCGGGCATAGCGGAAGGCACACGCTCAACCATGTGGTCAGTCACCCGTTCATGGGTACTCTCCCACCAACAAGCGCTCACGAAGTCGAGAAGAAACTGGACATTGGTAGCGATGTGATTTCTGCAGCCTTCCCCAGCCAATTCTCCGATATTCGCTCAACAGTCCCGAGCAATAGCGTCGTTACTTCCTACGATACACACGGGCCGATGACTGTTCAGTTTTCTGCTGCAGCAGGCTTGGTCAACACTGTCGTCGAAAACGGTATGTCCGACATCGCTGACTCAAAGCGTAGCATTCTCGCCATTGGTGGGCCAAAGTTCGACCCAACGCCGTTCATGCTCAAGGCAGTCTCTGGCAACCAAGAAGCCGGCGACACGAAGTTCATGGTCCCCTCGTCCGAGGCTCGTATCGCCACGCTCTCTGTTCCCCGACTGCGGTCGTACAGTTACGCCCCCTTCGTGCAGGTTCACTACGATGCTATCGACTTCGAGGGCTCCCAGTTCACTGTAGGGGCTACGAGTCGATTGACTGCGGGTATCAGTGGGGCGAACAAGGTACTGACGCTTCAGAGCGCCAAGTCGTTTGGGTATGACGGACAGACCATCTTAGCATCAGACATCAGCATTGGTGGCGTCACCGCCTCTACGACCGCCGGCGTCACAGCAATCATCAATCATTCAGCGAAGACGCTCACGCTTTCAGCAGCGGCGCAGTCCAGTTTCGTCACGTTGGCTGTGACCGGCGCCATCGTGCAAAAGGCTGACAACTCTCCAAAGTTGATGGTGACAAAAACACTACCTGACGTTGCTACAGAGTTGGCAAGTGGCTACTCAATTCTTGACCTCATCCGAGATTCCATGGCCATTGAAGACTTGGAACTCGTCGCGCCCGGCGGCATCATTGAGTTTGAAACTCCAGAGATGTTCGTGTTTGAAGACGGCGAACTGGAGGGCGAGCACGCGGAAGGCACTGTTGCAGAAAGCGTACTGGACCGCTCGCTCTGCCCAGAGAACTACCTACCTTTGACGTCCAGTGACCCCGTGCAGACCACGCCGCAGGCCATCGCTGTGGCCAACGCCGACCTGCAATCGCGCGGCTCTATCTTCCACCGGTTACTCGTTCGAGCAGATGAGACCGACAGCGTTGGCTTTGAGGACACGGGCGGCTTCAGCGTCAGGAAAGCGACCAACGGTGCTCGCCCCCGCACGGGTGTACGCATTAACAACGGCTCAGGCTACTCTTCTTCGACTTCCTCTGCCATGACTGTTGATGGTGTAGATGCGACCACAGTCATTGCCGTCAACGACATTCTGTACAAGTCAAACGGCAAGAACTTGGGCAAAGTCACCGCCGTCACGTCCACCTCTGTGACGATTGGCGGTGGCACCAGCGACGCTCTCGTCGACAACGACGAACTGTTCACCCAACCGCAGATGGTTGGACGTGGCACAGTCAACCAGAGTTCTTGCGTGCACGAGTTCTTCGACATCATCGAGCACACAACGAGGGGTAAGAAGACCCGCCTGATTGTCCAGCCCAGCGACCGAGCGCGCCTCAACATGCTGAGTAAAATGCTCACGGGTACGGACAGCAGTAGCACGGTGACCATTGAAAGTCTCGTGGCACGTGGACGAGTCGTCTCTTTCTCTGACGATGCTGATGGTCAGACCGTTATGCGTGCGCATGGCGTCATCGGTGACCTCGCATCATCCAGCGTGAACGTCAAGGGTTCAGCGGCACCCGACTCACACATCGTGAAGGAAATCATGCCGGGAGCACCGGTCGTCACCATGATGCTTGGGGGTGGCGGGCAAGGCGCGGTCAACACCAAGGAGACGTGGGACCCCAGCCCTCTGGGCCGCCTCGCTTGGAACACGCGACGCGACTGCCAAGCCGTGGTCAGTTCGACGAGCAGTACGACTGTCGTGGTGCTCCCTCTCAACAACAAGGCGGATGACCTGCAATCATGGGGAACCTACTGCTTCCCGAAGGTTGGTCGGATTTACCTACAGTTGGCGACAAACCAAGGTGAAGGTATTGAGTTTGCCAGTGCTGAATACACCAGCAAGACTGGGACGACATTCACGTTTGCTTCCAGCACCGGACACCTCGGAACGGGTAAATTCGTCCTTGCGGACGGGTCCGAAGCCGACTCTCTGGCAGCGTGGATTACGGCGACATCAATTACCGCAGGAAGCGTCATTCACCTCGACGACAAGTTCAGCGAGGAAACCATGTGCAATGATGGGACGACCATCAATGACCGATTGTTCCAGACTCTCGACACAGTCCAACACGACTACCAGTTGGGCACGCAATACGCAAGCACACGCGCACTGGTAGAGATTCCGCTCTTTGAGGACTTCTTCTTCGATAACCCAGAGAGGGGTGTCTTCCCCGGACCCAACAACAGCATGAAGTTGCACGTTGATGCGACGCATACGGCTCATTCTTGGAATCCCAGCCCGGTCGGTCGTCGACCAGAGTCGGTCGCTCCCCGTGACCCTGAATTGTTTGGCCCGTTCTCCTACACGGTGCAAAACCAGAGTCATCGTAGCGGGACCAAGGTCACACGCCCATACGACTCAGGTAACGCTCGCGTGTATGTCGAAGATGCTAACCTGTTTCCGATTCCTTCTGCACCGCCGGTCGAGGTTGCCGAACTGGGTGGCAGTGCCCGCTACCGACGCGCTTTCCTCGCCAGCGGCGAGTGGGTCACCTACAGCGCTCGGGACACCACCGACCACTACTTGACGGTCGTCGACAGCGGTGATGACCACGGGTTCAGCGAGCACTTCTTGCGCGACATCAAGGTAGGCGCACACATCTTCCCGTCTCCCGGCTACCAAGACATGTCCTACTCAGGCATCGCGGACAATCCAAGTCTCATCAGTGCTGGATATGAGAGCCGCCGCTCGTTTTACTTCGACCGCGCCAACGTGATGACGCAGGGCGGTAACGTCGACTACGGCCTGCGACAATACGTTAGCGCCATTGAACTTCGTGCCGGACCGACATCCAATCCGCACCTACCCCGCATTGCCAACA
>Ga0181393_1000209_pt1 | contig 21503 bp, 21 predicted proteins | sample 16SPOviralmetaG_FD_130122 | JGI IMG/M metagenome (GOLD analysis project Ga0181393, IMG submission 130122) | Marine viral communities from the oligotrophic San Pedro Time Series (SPOT) site, San Pedro Channel, CA, USA - 16 SPOT_SRF_2010-10-21 | ecosystem: Environmental > Aquatic > Marine > Strait...
ACCTCTCAGGATGCCCTGCGTGGCATCATGGAGAAGTACGCAGGTAAGGTGCTCTTTGTGCTGACTGCGAACAACCTCGACAAAATCATCCCTGCCATTCGTAGCAGGTGTCAGACCTACGTGTTCGACCCCATTGATGCCGTGTCAGGAGCCGAGCGACTGCGTGCCCTTGAGTCATGCGGAGCGCCTTCTGAATGGGAAGAGCACTACGAAGACGTGATGCGTATGCACAACGGTGACATGCGCTCCGCCATTCAGTTCCTTGAAACTCTCCCACGCAACCCACTCTCCTTGCGTCACTACGTGTCCGCACCAAGCATGGATGATGAATGGTGGAACGACCTTGTGACGAATCAATGGGATAGCCTACGCCAACACCTGATTACGAAGGTGGACAATGCTGCGAGCCTATACTACTTCATGCAGCAGTTCCATCAGCATGTGCGTGGGCACTTTGATGACGACCCTGAAACCGCATTCGCCGTGACCTACGTGTGGGGCGGCATGTTTGAACGAGTCAACGAATGGCTCGGCAGTTCACATTCCTTCGTGGACGTGCTTGTTGCGCGTCTAAAGAAGGAGGTGGAACAATGACCACATGGAAACAAGAGGATGAGTACATGGAATACACAGACGTACCTGATGAAGAACAACCGAACGCCTTCGCTCAAGTAGCGGAGCAGACCGACCTACCTGCGCCAGTGCTTGAGCGCATCAGCGCATATGCTGACCGTTCAGGCAAAGGTGCGGGTGAAGTTCGCAAGGAATACCTTGCGTACATCGAAAACGAATACTCCTGTTCGGATTGGCAGGGCGAGGATGAAGACCTCCTCGTTGACTGGGCCGAGCAGATGTTCGTGCAGACCCGCCGTGCCGGAAGTGGCAGCAACGCCAACTCCGCCACATGGGTTGGTGTCTTTGTCGGCAAGGACAAGAACCTCGCTGACCGAATGAAGGGCCTCATCAAGTGGAACCTTGGGAAGTATGACAACGACCCCGAGGACGCAGTGAGCAGCGGTCGCATGGGCATTTACGAGAAGAAGGATGGCGAGTGGCATTTGACCTCCGCTTCCACTACCAAGTCTCTTGGTGCAGCCGAGACACCACCGTACGGCATCAAGCACGGTGACCAATGGCTCGCACTTACCAACCGTTCCGGCGACCCTACTCCCAACGTGAAGATGGGTCGCTATGCTTGGTTCCTTGGTGGTGAGCAGGAAGACTTCGTGAAGAATGCAAGCGTTGGTCTTTGGCGTGTGGACGTGACTGAAGAGAATGCAGACATGCTCCTCGACATCGGACGCCCATGCACTATCACAGTCAAGCCCCCGAAGGAAGGTGGCAACGAGGCGTTCAAGGACGTGCTTGCTACCTACGGTGACTTCATGCCCAACTACGACTACGACAAGTTCCCCATGAGTACGATGCAGTACCTCACTAACCCTCAACTCCACGGATTCTTCACATCAATTGAAGACTTGGAACAGGCGTACGAAAGCGGCAAGCAAACCCGCAACGGCATGACGTTCGGTCCTTTGCTCATGACGAAGGGTACTGTGTCTCGCATGAGCAGCAGCCCACGCGACAGTGACTACGACCCGGCAGGGTACAACTACAACCTCACTGTGTCGTCCACCATCCACGGTGACATTGACTGTTGGATTCCCGGCCACGTCGGGGACCAAACTTCTCCGTTCACGGCGGGTTGGGGTGATGACCGCTTCGACTACGCTGAACGTTCCACTGTCGTCGTCTTCGGGCGCGTCGGGCTGAAGGAGCGCGATGGACTCGTTACCCCCAAGATGAACGTCATGGGTGTGTACGCAGACCCACGCCGTGCCCGCCGCCGAGCGACGGGTGGCGACACTGGAATGGGGCAGTTCAACTGAGGTGAAACAATGAGTGCATGGGAGAAGATGGCAGCAGACAACAAGGAAGAGAAGCCCGGAGCGCAGCCTGCGAAGGCAGCGCCCGCGAAGGCAGCGAAGAGCAAGGTGGACAAGCCGCTACCCCCACAGGGTGGAGGGTTGAATCCCTTCGCCGCGCTGATGAAGGAGCAACAACTGCTTCAGGGTGCGAAGAACAAGACGCACCGCTTCGTCGGCATTTGGGGTGAGGATGGTACGGCCAAGTCCGGCATCGTCATGGATGCATTCCGCAACGACCCCAACAAGGAAGAGGGCGCAGTGCTCTATGCCCTTGACTTCGACATGGGGTCTTCTATGCTCGCGTCCGCTATCCACCCTGATGAGAACATCATTTCGTGGAACCCGTGGGCGATGGGTACGACCGACCGTACGGCCTATGACTACAACGCTACACACTCGCGCGTCATGACCATCATGAAGTTCATCATTGCGCAGGTCAAGGAGGGCAACCCCGTGTGGGGCGTGCTCATCAGCGGTGTGGATTCGTGGCTTGAAATCTGTACGAACAACATGCGCATCGTGGACCTCGGCCTCGCGGCTGACGGCATCGAAGCAGCAGACGGACAGGGTGCAGCCAAGGTTGACTCGCAGTCGAGTTGGGCTATTCGCAACACTCGCTTCCACCAACTCACGCAGTTGTCGCGCGACCTTGTGCGGCTCGGCGTGTCGGTGTACTGGGAGACTCACGTGAAGATGACCGGGAACTTCTATGGTCCTGAGTCCGGTCGCAAGGCCGCTCCTGACTGGGAGAAGAAGACGACGAACTACATTCCTAACATCATTCGCATGGAGGCGGTGGAGGTCATGGACGAAAGCGGAAACGTGGCGTGTACAAACTACGTCGCTCGCTTCGTGAAGTGCAAGACCAATCCTTCGCTCCAAGACCAAGAGCGTATCGTGTTCACGACGAAGGCAGGTGAAGAGCCAACGTGGGTCGGCTTGCCTGAACTGTACACGGAACTGTGAGGCTCCTCATCGGAAACGATGATTGTAGGGTGGTTTGCCAGTAATGAGGGAGAAGGTTTCTCGGCCCATGTGGTTGTTGGCGGGGGGTGTGGTTACCCCCCTCTCTCCCCACCCTACTACGAGGTGATTGATATGTGCAAGATTGAATTAGATACGAAAGCGTTGAGCAACTTCATTGCGTCCTTCCCGAAGGCGCTGAAGGATATGCGCATCATGGCTGCGGGTGCCCGCATTGCCGTGGAGGTGGCGTATGCCCACTACTACGTTCGCAAGAGCGAGCCTGCTACCGTACACCAAGAGGGCGCACTGCACATCACCGCACTGGACAAGGTGACCAAGTTCCTGAAGGCAGCGAAGGGCGACACCGTGGTGCTGAGGCAGACCTCACCCACCAAGCCCCTTCACATTGAATCAGGCTCAAACAAGTTGCAGTTGCCAAGCAGCGACGACATTGAGTCAGCCAACAAAGCGCCCATCGTTCGCAACATCGTTGAAGCGTGTGCGAACTCGGGGTACTCATCGTTCGGTGAGTACGAACTCTCAGCACATGCTACAATGATAACCACCGACCTCATTGCCCTTGGTGGTATGAAGAGTCTGATTGCGAAGGACTCGCAGTACAAGGCTCGCATTCACTGCGGTGAAGGTGAGTTCGGTATCGTTGCAGGCAAGGCATCGAGTGGTCGTATCTTCTCAACCATCGAAGTGATTGACTCAGACGGTCCTCCGGCCACGGTACAGTCACACTTCGGTGAGTGGTTGCCTGAATGCTTGGCATACCTTGACGACGAAGGCACTCGCCTACACATGGGTGACAATACCCCTCTCGTCTTTGAACAGAACCACACTACACTCATCATTATTCAGGAGGCAGATGTGTGATAATTGACTGGTTTGACGACCCGGCAGATAGCACGCCAGTCCTGTACCTACGTACACGTGGGTCTGATGGCGTACTGAAGGAAGAGTACCTGTACTCCGGTGACGAAGGCTACGTGACGCCTTTCTGTTGGGTTCGACAGTCCGCACCTACATGGGTGCTGAATCGTTTGAGAAACCTCAATGCCGTTGTTCATCGTGGTATCATTGCTACAGGTGTGGACGACGAGCCACTGTTCAAGGTGACCACTGCCCATCCGAAGACCCTGTGGGAGATTCGTGAGAAGTGCCCACGGTGGACGTATGAGGCTGATTTGCCTTACCATGAACAGGTGCTCCTGACCATGTACCCCGGTGTTGATGACTTCCCTGAGTTCCACCCGCGCAAGTGGTACTTCGACATGGAGTGGCAAACGAGTGGCGACGGTGAAATCACAATCATTGCAGTGGTGGACACCGACCATGAGCACCCCGTCGTGTTCGCATGGAGTCAGGAGTCTAACGCTGAAAGCATCACGAAGACCGAATGGATTGACCGCTACGATGGTTACGAACTACGTACGTTCATCAGCGAGCAGATGATGCTTGACGGCTTCATGGGCTTCATGCGTGAGCGTGACCCTGACATGCTCATCGCGCACGCAGGCCACTGGGCTGACCTGCCCAAGTTGTACAACAGGTTGCACACTCCACAGGACATGTCGCCACTCGGTATCATGTACCCACCCAAGCCCGGTACGGGCTATCAGAACATCATGGGTAACCCTACGACTCAACCCATCAAGGGGCGACTGTGCTTCGACACCGCTGCTCCGTGGACAAGCGGCAGCGGGTTTGAGGGTGTGTGGCAGAAGTCGGGACGCGGACAGGCTGAGTCCCGCAAGTTGGATTGGTTCGCCAAGGCACTCGGGTTTGAAGGTAAGTTGACCAACGACATTGAGGGCATGACTGTACACAACGGTTGGGCTGAGTACTACGATGACTTCGTGGACTACTGTTTGGTGGACACCACGTTGTTGCGTGACTGTGATGAGAAGTTGCACTGCACCGACTTCCACCTTGCGTTGCAGCGGGTAGCGGGTATTGACTTCGCAAGCACTCACAACGTCAGCCGTTACTTCCGTGGCCTCGTCGGTCGTCGTACGGACCTGAAAGCCATGAGCACGTGGAAAGAGAACCGTCCCGAGATTGAAGCAGGGTGGGTCATGCAACCTATCCCCGGACGCCGTGAAGGTGTGGCCTTGGTTGACTTCGCATCTCTGTACCCCAACATCATTCTCTCAGCGAATCTTTGTTACACGACGTTGTGTAAAGCACCCAACGAAAATACAATCACACTCAACGTTCCACCCAAGGTGGACAACAAGGGCATGATTATCGAAGGCTCAGGCGGTGTGTACTACTGGGACCAATCCAAAGAGGGGATTCTCCCTATGGTCGTGCGTGAACTGCTCGACCTTCGCAAGCACTACAAGGGTCTGATGAAGGATGCAGATGACCCTGATGTGGCACTGGGGTACGACATGCTTCAGATGGCCGTGAAGATTTCAGTCAACGCCATCTATGGCATGGCGGCGCTTTCGATGCTTCAGGGAGGATGGGTGTCTAAGCCCATTGCTGAGTCTATCACTTACCTCGGACGCCGCTCATGTTCCATGCTCGTTGAGAAGAGCGAAGAACTGGGTTACCCCGGTCTTGCAGGTCACACCGACTCATGTTACATTCAAGTCCCATTCGACAAGGCTGAGTGGTTGGCTGAACACCTGACCGCAGTGGCTCAAGAAGAAATGGGGATGAAGTATCTTGACGTTGAATTAGAAGCATACTTCCCGTACTGGTTCACTGCCGACACCAAGAACAGAAACTTCGGTGTGAAGTCATGGCCTGAAGACGAGGCCGGGAAGTTGCAGGTCACCGGTTACGCACTCAAGGCGTCGAACACTCCGGCGTTCGCCAAGGGTATTCTTCAGGAAGCCCTGTACGCAGTAGGCTCAGGCGAGAGCGAAGAGGAACTACACGCATTACTTCGACCAAGGGTCATGGAAGTGTACCGTGGTGAGGTGGACGTGCTCGATGCATCCTCATCAGGTCGCATCAGTAAGGCCCCGAGTGCCTACGAGAAGAGTGTACCCAACCCTGCGCGAGCAGCCATTTATGCTAACGAATACATGGGTACCCGTTTCAGCAAGGGAGACAGTGTGCGTTGGGTGTATGTCGAAGGCGTACCTGATGGCAATGCCGCTACACCCGTAGTAGCAATTCAGAATCATGAAGCAGAACCGCTTGACATCGAGGGCTACGACATTGCGTGGTCCATACTCGTTGAGAAGTGGATTGGTGCGAAGTTGAAAAGCGTGTACAAGAACATGGAATGGGACTTGGATGCAGTCACGGCACGTCGTGTGCCTGTCAAAATGTGGTGATATGATGAAGCAACAAATTGAGATGAAGAGCAACAATGAACAGATGGCAAACACGATGTCGAAGAGCGGTTTTACATTTTACACTGCTTTACATGAATTGCTTGACAATGCAATTGTTACTGCGAAGAACATTCGTGTCGAATTGCTTGTCGAGAATGATGGCATGCGAGCAATCCACTGCATCAGTGTGTTTGATGACGGCGATGGAATCAGGATGGGTGAACTCGCTGAGGCGTTTGCAGTTGGTGCCCGAACCAACCAAGGCATCAATGAACACGGTGTGGGGATGAAGAGTGCAATTGCGTATTTCGGTAACATGAACATCGCAGATGGTTTGGATTTCATCTTGACTTACGACGGTGTGGATTGTTTCAAGGTCGAAGGGTATGAGGGGAACACCCTGCACATAGACGCCGGTTTGACTCCGCCTTGGAGTCACACTGGTACACACATTTCTATGAATGTGATGTTGAATGTCTTCGCAGCCTCACGATTTAATGCCCTCAAGGAATCGTTTGGAGTCAGGTATGGCAACTTTTTGTTGAACGGTGGTACGATTACGATTCAGGAGTTTGACATCGCCACTCGTGAGCCTATTCTCAATGCGAAGAAAGAGGCCGAGGTGGTCAGGGTCACACCCATTCACCCTCCTTACTTCCATCCAACCACTGGCACGAAGGTACATCTGCTGAAGAAGGAAATTGTTACGCAGAACATTGTTGCTGACTTCATCATCGGCATGAGTGCTGAGGACGAGGAAGGTGTATGGAAACCACTGTCCTATGGAGGGGGCATTGACATCGTACAGAATGACCGTGTGGTGGTGCATCGCTCGTATGAACCGCTGACCGAATGGAGGGCGAAGAATCACACATCGTTGAACCGCCTCATTGGGCAGTTGATTGTCAAGGACGGACACGTTCCGACCACACCAAAGAAGGACAACGTGCAACAAACCGAAGAATGGCAGGCTATCAAGGAGGCCATCGCTACCGCCATTCTTGAGCACAAGATTACGGCCTTCTTCAATCCGCCCGAGAACGACAACGAATACGACAACCTGAGCGAGTCACTGATTCGAGATGGATTGGCAGCGTGCCTTACTGAGTCAACGCTACCAACCGGTGAGCCGGTGTGGAGTGATGTGAAAACAGAAGAGTCAACTGACACGAATCTCAGCATGGACGTGACGGCCATGAACGGTGAGGATATGTACGTGTTTGAGGTGAAGAAGGGTAACTTCAACGCTCAAGACATGAATCAACTCATTGGTTACATGGTCACGGTTGGTGCCAAGCGTGGTGTTGTGTTCGCCAAGACTGTGCTTGCAAATGCAAAGAAGCAGTTCGATGAACACTGGCAACCACTGTTGGGTGAGGATTTCACGATTGCCTATGCAGACAAAGACTCGCAGTTGTACAAGACTGTAATGGGTGCATACGTGAAGGTGGGTGAGTGAAGTGAAGTGGAAACTGTGGAAGAGAGTCATGCAAACTGAAGTGGAGGCACCGAAGATGCGCTACTGCCAGTGTTGCGGTGGCGTTGAAACGCGACAGACCAAACTCAGTGAGTTCGGTGACACGCTACCCAATGAGCAGACACGCCTGTTCCCCCTACCCGTGAGGCGATGAGATGAGTGCCATTGAAGAGCGCGTCATCGCCAAGATTCGCAGCCGCGCAGATGTCGGCAAAGCCAAGTACGGAGTCACGATGGAGCGTGATGACCTTGACCTACTCGCGTGGCTTCAGCACTTGCAAGAGGAACTGATGGATGCTGCCGTGTACGTTGAGCGTCTGATGGACGAGGTGAAAGACCGATGAGGTGGAACCCTACGGGTGATGATAGTCGCCAGTCCATTGACGAGTACGAGGCCGAAACAGGTCACACTGATGAGGCCGAGTGGTACCGCCGTAGCAGGTACGACTGGAACCCCAACGACCAAGATGGGTCCATCCTCCGCATCTCCAAGTCAAGTCTTGGTACATACGGGTGGTGCCCTCAGCAATACTACATCGCTCGCTTCCTACGTATCAAAGAAGAGCAGAACGATGCCATGACCCGTGGTTCTAACGTCCACGACTTCGTTGAGTTCTTTTGGGCTGATTTTAATGCCGAGGAAGAAGTCGTGAACCTTTACGAAAGCGGGAAGACCGAAGAGGCCCGCGAATTGTTTTACACTCATGCTACTCCCGAACCACCTGAACCATACGAGTTCGGTGAGCCGGAGCAGATTCTCCAATGGTTGGAATGGCAATACCAACGTCTTGTCCAAGGTGGTATCAAGAACTGGAGTCCTGCTTCAGTTGAAGCACACGTACACGCAAACCGTTACGTCGAAGTGGAGGATGAAGCGATTCCCATTCACCTGTCGGGTTTCATTGATTCCATCTTTCCCACCGGTCACGGTACATTCGCACTCATGGAACTGAAGACAGGCAAGTGGAAGGACCGCAGTGGTCTGAGTAAGATGCGCAAGGAAATGGGCTTCTATCAGATGTTCCTGAACAACAGTCCACACGCTGAATTTCTGCCCATTTCTCATTGGGGATGGGAGTTTCCCGGTGGTGCTGAGAAAGATGGTGAACGCAACGCTCTTGTGTACGAGGAAGTCAAAACACGTACACTCACCAGTGTTGAGAACGCACTGAAGAAACTCGTTACTGCTCACGTGAACATGGACTTCCCGCCCGACCCGTGGCTCGGTAGGCCCAAGCGCGACAAGGAGGGGAACATGCTTCCGTGGGAGCAGCAGTTGATGAAATGTAACTGGTGTTCATTTCATGAGCATTGCGATTTTTGGTCAGTGACAGACAAATACCTTGATGAATTGGAGAGAGCAGAATGAATGATATTGCATATGAAATCGAAGAGCGCCTACGAGAGCGCATCACCCCACCCGATAGGGTGCGGGTCATGACCTCAAGCGCACGGGGGTTGCTGCCCAACCGTGCGCCATTTGTGCGTGTTGTGTACAAGCAGCACACCCTTGACCAATGGCTCGATGAAGGTGAGGCTCCTGCTTATTTCAACGACGTTCACTACACGGTACACCCGTCATGGCTCAAGCCATCGAAGCGCAGTGAACTGGTGGAGATGTTGGAGTCTAACCTTGACGACCTGATGAACAAGTGGTGATACCATGACGTTCGTGCCACTCGACTTTCCCCGTGAAGTGCTTGAACTACCAAGCAACGGGGAACGCGGGTGGCGTCGTATCGTGCGTACGCCTGAAGAGTTGGAGTCGTACTGGAACGGCAAGAGTGGTTCAGGTAACGTGTACATGACGGCGTATGGGTACAACAAGACGACTGCACCGAAGCATCACCGCGTGGACTACAACACTCCACGCATCCATCACTTCGTCATGGACTTCGACTGCAAGGACTTCAAGGCCAAAGGCGCAGACGTATCGTTTGACAAACCGCAGGATGAAGTGCGCAGGTTGCACAGGTATCTGATGAGTCACGACACCAAGCACTTCGTGTGGTTCAGCGGTGGTGGGTACCACGTTTGGATTCCGCTTGACCGTACGCTTGAACCCGCATCAGGTGGCGAGTTGTCTCAAATCAAGTACACTGGACGCTTGCTCATCAACCAGTGGGAGCAGGACATTGGTGTACTGCGTTGCAACGACCCGACTGTGGCATTCGACACAAGCGGTATGATTCGCATTCCGAACTCGTACAACGCCCGTCGTGATTGTTGGGGCGTACCGTTGACGAGCAAGCAAGTTCTTTCAGCCTCATACGACGACCTAATGGAAATGGCCATGGGGCCACACTCGGGGTACATACCGCTCGGTACAACACCAGTGGCGTTTGAGGTCAAGGAGTCGGTTCTCAAGCAGATGATGAACCTTGAGCCAGTGAGCCTACCGACCACCAGTCTGTCTGATATTCACGTGTTGCCCTGTCTTGCACAGGGAGCGATGGGTGGGGGCAACCCTACCCACAGGGAGCGATACCACTTCGCCTCCTACCTTGCAGACCGCCTTCGCATGTTCTTCCCGCATTGGCGCATCACGGACGAAGAGAAGGAAGAGCATGTGCTGACCATCAACTCGTTCATCGCGCAGCAGGGTTGGGTTGACTACAAACCCGAGAAGACTGATGAGCAGGTGCGCAGCATCGTGATGACGGGCTACTCAAGTGCAACATGTGCTACCCTGTACCAAGAAGGGTATTGCATGGGTAAATGCAAGTACTACGACGGAACGGGGGAGATTTGATGCCGCGATTGAAATGTGTTCTGTGTGGTACATGGGGTATGCGTAAAGCGGTCAAACATGATGAAACAACATTTGTTTGTTCCGCCTGTCGCTCGGAACCGCCTTCTGAAGAATGGAGATGTAAAGGTCAACGCCCTCACAACAGGGGTCGTTGCAATTACTGGGCCAACGAAAAGAATGGTTATTGCAGTCGTCACGCAGGAGCAACACAGTGCTCGGCCATGAATCACAAAACAAGGGAACGGTGTACCACAACCGCAGTTAAACCAAACTCTACTTGTCATCTTCACAAAGGCTACTGGGGGGTTGACTGATGCCCACTACACGCGAGTGCATCGAATGCGGCACGACGTTTAAGCCGCTCACGTGCGATGTTGCCTGTTCCCCTGAATGCAAGCGAGAGCGAAGACTTGCTCGACAGATTGCTTATCGAAAAAGAAAGAAAGCGGCTCAACCTCCCCCTCCCCCTCTCCCCATGAAAGAGTGCATCGAATGTGGCTCTTCTTTCCAACCATCGGACGTGAGAACCAAAATATGCTCCGATGAATGCAGGCGCTCTTTGGCAAGGCAAAGGCGGGAAAAGAAGCACGGGGGCGCAAAACCTCGCCAATGTTCTGAGTGCGGCGAGGTTTTCCAACCCCCATACGGGCGCGGCCATGAACTCATTACTCTTTGTTCTGAAGAGTGCAAATTGGTTAGTAGGCGAAAAAGTGGGCGAAAATACGCTCAAAAGAATGCTGAGAAATTACGAGCGAAACACGCTGAAAAAATGAAGTGTTCCGTTTACAGAAAAAATTGGGCATTACGCTCCGCTCGACGGAGAGCCAAGAACCCTGTTTTGGCAGATTGCGCGGTTTGTGGAACTCAGTTCAAAAAAATCAGGAGGGCGAAAACGTGTTCCGATGAATGTTCAAAGCAACTGAGAAGTGACCGTTACGCGAAGCCGGTGAACAGGATTTCTGCAAGGTTCGCAATGGGAATCAGAAGGAGAATCAAGGGTGAAAGAAAAGCCGTTGATGTTTGGCAGACCTTAGACTTCAGCCCCGAGATGTTCATTCAAAGATTTGAGCGACTGTTCGTTGAAGGCATGTCGTGGGACAACATAGACGATTGGCACATTGACCACATTCGCCCTGTTTCATCCTTCACGTTCACCTCCGTGGACGACCCTGAGTTCAAGGCGTGTTGGGCGTTGGAGAACCTGCAACCGCTATGGGCTTTCGACAACATGAGCAAAGGTGCAAAATGGGAGGGATTGACTGATGCCGAAGCCTGACCTCATCATTGACTCAAATGAGCGTGGTATGTTGTGCGAATCAGTGCAACGTAAAGCCGCGAAGAGTGGCCTCGTTGTCGTACGTCAGTCCCTTGTGGTGGGCGACTACCAACTGGGCGGTGCGTTGATTGAGGCCAAGAGCATCAACGACCTGTTCATGTCGTCGCATAGCGGTCACCTGTGGCGTCAGTTGGACAACATGGATGCCAACTTTGAGCGGTTCTTCCTCGTCGTCCACGGCTCGGTCCAGAAGTACCTCGCCCAAGCCAAGGCAGCAGGCAAGAAGGTGTCCTACTCGCGTGTACAAAACGAACTGATGGGCACGCTTGCTCGCATCATGGCTGACTTTGAGTGTCAGGTTTTGTACACCACTGATACAAGTGAGGCTGCATCGTTCATCGTACGCTTGCACGACAAGTTGCACAAGCCCGCCAGTGCGCACGGTGCCCACGCGCTACGCCGTGTATCATCCAATGACATTCGCATGGACATGCTGATGGCCGTACCGGGCATCGGGCGTGAGATTGCAGAAAGGCTACTCGACAAGTGTGGTAGTATCGAAGAGATGGCGCACCCGGAGTCACTGAAGCAGGTGAAGGGTTTCGGTGAATCACGCCGACGCCTTCTCACCAACGTACTGACGAGTGAAGAAGCCGTCAAACAGGAGCGAAAAGTCCGCCGAGGTATTTAACCAACCAAAGGGAAGAGGGATGGAGGAGATTCAATGGAACCGAAAAACTACACGGCAGTACAGAAGCATGACATCTTGAATGCATACCTGCATCATTTCTCACTCACTTCAATGAAGAACGAGGTGCCCGGCCTCCTGTCCTTCTTTTTCGTACAGGGTCAGGCTATCCTACCCTACATTCGTATTCCCACCGGTGATACTCACCTCGACCCCCGAGTACACGTGTTTTGGATTCAACCTTCACGTACGGGGAAGTCCATTGCTTGGAACTTCATCAGTGACATCTGCGAGCATGCCGAAGTGCCCATCGAGTTGTTCGCATCGGGTACAGACGCAGGGCTGATTGGCTCGACGGAAGCCGTGATGGACGGTGATGGTAAGCCCACCGGTGAGTACGAAACCATTGACGGGTTGCTCGCAGGTCGCAAGGCCATCAACTTCGATGAAGGTTCCATCATTCTCAACCCCGGTAAGCACAGTCAGGAAACGGTCCTGTACCTTCAAACCGCCTGCAACCCAGTCGGCAGTGGTAACAATACGCTTGTCAAGCACATGAAGGGCAACAAGGTCGAGGCTGAGTCAAGTGTGTCCATGTGGATTACGACGTACCCTCCCAAGGGTGTGAAGGAGTATGTGCTGACCAAAGGTATCTTCCAACGTGTTCTCCTGTACTGGAAGCACTGGGACATGGATGAGCGGCAAGGCGTGAGCATGAAGCGCCTCAGTACCTTCTATCGTAAGCCAGTGACGACTGAGTACTCAAGGGAAGACCTGTACGAGTACTTCCGTGAAACACAGAAGTGGGTGCGGGACAAGTTGCTGAACCTTGCTGAAATTAGGTTCAGCGTGTGGGACGAAATGCACAAGGACGAGAAAGAAGAATTGGTGCAGTCTCACATGTGGGACATGTTCACTGCTGATGAGAACTACGAGATTGCACTGCATCAGGCATCTGAGGAAGTGTACGACCTGCTACGTGACATGGACCCATCCATGTCTGAAATCGTGGCCTCATTCACACCCGCCATTGAAAACTACCTCGGTATCTTTTCACTTCACATGGCGGTGCTTGAGCGTAGTGAGGTGATTCAAGCACACCACGTGGACATGGCGCATGAAATTCTGCTCGACTTGTTCATCAATCTCATCTCATGGCTTGAGGACTCCGTGGAGATTGGCGGCAACAAGAACAAGGAGCAGAAGTTGCTCAACGACATGGTGAGCGCATACAACGTCTGTCAGCAGTACGAGATTGAAGGCATGGGTGACGGATGGCGTAGGAAGCAGAACGTGGTGGCAGCATACATGACCGCTACCGGGCTTTCCAAGAGTTCGGCTGAGCGTCACTTCAAGGACTTCGGCTCTAAGTTGTTCTCCGGCAAGAAGAGCGGCGGTCGCATTTACCTACGACGGAAGGGTGATGCCTGATGCGTTGTGAGTTTCGTGTCAAGTACTGGAGTTCAGCGGGTGACCCGTGTGAAGACGAGTACTTGCTAAACGAAGAGTTGATAGAGGTCACTCAAGTGACCACACATGATGAGCCTGTGGCTCAGTATTTTGCTTGCGAACCATGTATCAACGCAGCCAACAAAGTGATGAAGAATTACAAGGTGGTGTTGTCATGAGTAACGTACTTGCATTGGACATTGAAACGGGCAACTACTCGTACGAGATTGGCGGTTGGGATAAGACTGCATCGTTTGAGCCAACCGTGGTTGCAACGTGGGACGGAGCCGTAGGCAACGTGTACTGCAACAAGGCCGTTGATGTTGATGCTACGGTCAAAGACCTACACCCACGTACGTTGGGTGAAGACCTCACCAAGTACGTCGAAGATGGCGGCGTCATTCTTGGGCACAACATTCGCAAGTTTGACCTACCTGTTCTGCGTGACGCTTTGGACTGTTGGACTGCGGGTGACCTGCTTGGCAAGTCTGATGCCATCGTGGACACCAAGTTGCTTGTGCAAAAGGCAGGCATGACCGTTAAGGGTGGTGTACAATCCGCCCTTGGTGATTTGGTAAAGCACACGCTTTCGGATGCGAAACTGATGAGCAGCCACGATGCACCTGAAGCATGGCGTGCAGGCAAGTACGACGAGGTGGCACAGTACTGCCTTAGTGACGCTCGCTTAACGCACGACCTGTACACGTTCGGTAAATCGAACGGCTATATTCGCTCCCGTGTCATGAAGACAGGGGAAGTGATTGAATTGGAGGTGGAATGGTGAGTGAAGAACCAAACAAAAGCAAGGCGCAAGTACACAACATTAGGGCGGCAAAGACGGTTGCTGAAACCGTCAAGTCCACACTGGGACCGTTGGGTATGGATAAGATGATGGTTGATGGTGGCGGCAACGTCATCGTCACAAACGACGGTGCGACGATTCTCCGTGAACTGGACGTGTCGCATCCCGGTGGCAAGATGATTGCCGAGATTGCCAAGACGCAGGAAAGCCTGTGCTACGACGGTACTACGAGTACGGTTGTGCTTGCGGGTGCCCTGCTCGGTAATTCAGAAGCCCTGTTTGAGAAGGGGCTGCATCCTAACGTCATCTGCCGTGGGTATCACGAAGCCGCTCATATGGCAGTGGAATACCTTGAGCAACATGTGTCGCTCTATCGCAAAGACGTGCTTTCGTGGGTTGCTCGTACTGCCATTACTGGCAAGACGTTGGAATCGTCCATTGACACTGTGTCTCAACTGTGCGTGGAAGCCGTGACCAAGGCAGGCGGGGACGCTGAGAGTGTCAAGGTCGTGTCCTTCCCCGGTGGCTCCATCGAAGACTCGTACCTGTACGGTGGTATCATCGTCAACAAGGACTACGTGCATGAAAGTGAGTCTGATGGCTACGGTCACATCGTGCTCATCAACACCGGTCTTGACCATGAGAAAGGCGAGGACAACGTGCAGGTGCAAATGGATGCGAATGCATACCAGTCCTACAAGAAGGGTGGAAATGCAGCACTCATCACGGACGCAAAGCATCTTGTGGATGCGTTGCCGAAGGGTGGCGTTGTCTTCGTACGTGACGGCGTGAACGACCACGTTGCTGCATACCTGAAGAAGCACGACATCATGGTGGTGCGTCGTACCCCTGAGTCCACCGTGCGTGCGTTGAGTCGTGCCACGGGTGCCATTATCCATCAAACCCCCAGTGAGGTTGAGAGCAGCGTTGACGCACAGGTGCGCCGTGAGCGTCACAACGACGTGTGGTACCTGTTCGTGGAAAACGACCATGAGAGCAACGAGGCTACACTCGTCTTGCGCGGTGCCACGACGCACACGCTTGATGAAGTGGAGCGCGGATTCGATGACGCCCTTGGTGTCGTGTCTCTTGTCATGGATGACGGTATGGTTGTGACGGGTGGTGGCAACGCCTACGCACGTATGGCCATGCATCTGCGCTCTCATGCAAGTACCATCGGTGGACGCGCTCAGATGGCCATTGAAGCGTTTGCAGACGGGTTGGAGTCCATTCCTGCCACCATCGCTGAGAATGCAGGCCACGACCCTCTCAACACCATCCTTGACATGCGCCACGAACTGATGAGTGGTAACTCACACGCCGGACCCGATGTGGTCAACGGTGGTGTGATGGACTTGCTTGAGGCTCAGGTGGTGGAACCTGCTGCGCTTGTTCGTCAGGCCGTTCTCAGCGCCGCTGAAGTCAGCAACGCAATCCTACGTATTGACGACATCATTGCTCGGAGGCAGATGGAGTGACCACATGCTTAGTCTGCCGCCGTCCTTGCATGAAGTGCCATCTGATTGAAGGCATTTGCGAGGACTGTATGGAGGCTGACTTGCATGGGGAGACTCCTTGACCGGCTGAAGTCAAAGTGCCGTCGCTGCGGCCACTGGCACATTCCGCATAGGTTGCAGGCCACGTATTTAGATGGCACCAATACAAAATTGAAGTTGCTTGAATGCCGCGAATGCGGTCACTTTTGGCGTGAAAAATGACTATGAAGCCATCCACGTTTGCACTTGAGTGAGCGTAGGCGCGTTACCAAAGCCCGATGCGGGCCACTGGTCAGCATGGTATGTTTGCCCTGATGAGGACGAGGTGACTACCGCGTACTCGGCAAAGTCAAGCGTGGGGTATTGGCCTTGAATGGCCTCTTGCATTGTTTTACTCATCAGGATGCACCAATCCTTCGCACGGACCAACGACAGTATTCTCCACCGCGTAGTTGTTGAGTGCCACTATTACCAGTGTCATCTTCTTTGCGAACGAAGAAGTAAATTTCAACGTAGTCTGAGTCAGCCAACACAATTTCTGTTGAAACCGGCGCGGTCTTCGCAGAAGGGCTACCGACAGTCGCAGTTCCTTGCCTCACCACTACAGAACCATTGACGTAAATGGCAACGTGAAGTTGATATGGGCTTGTGGCGACTGATGGAAGCGTCGAGTTTGAAGCCACCCAACCCACCTGCGCATGAATGGAATACAGACCGCCTTGCCCGGAGCCAACGGTGAACTTTTCACCATCTGTGGCACTGTCAAGAGCGAGAGTGTTGTTGCTAATCGTGTCCCAGTACTCAACCTTGTGCCACGTGCCTGCCGTGAGTCCCGAATCGTTGGTGTTGGAACCAACCTTAGCGGTGAGGTACAGTGGGTCAACAAAGCCCTGCTTAGCAGTGTTTGCTGCAACTGTTGGGTCAGAAGCAATTGCGGTGGCAAAGTCACTGATGGTGGCAGCAAGTTGCGTACCCGTGTGATTAGCACGATTCTTCAGGTTTGCATCAGTGTCATTTGCCGTAGCACTTGATGCGATAGCATCGAGTTTCGTTTTGTCCGCACCAGACATTGACCCTGCTGCGCTCGTCGTGGCGGCGCTGATGCCGATTGTTCCCGTAGCGGTAATTGTACCACCCGTGATGGGTGCCGTCGTAGCGACACTTGTGACTGTCCCTGAGCCACTACCAAAATCGCTGAAGTCAGCATACTTGATGTTGTTTGAATCATCTGCATCCTGAATCAACACGCGGTCTGCGGCAGCAGGTGAGCCGATGTCAGACAGACTCATTCCGTTAAGTGCCGCCTTAACATTGGTCGCATCGGTGACATCTGCCGCCGTTTCGATGTTGGTCAGTTTCGTGCGTTCGGCACCGGAGATGATGATGCCCGACCCGGCGTTACTCACATCACTGAGTTCAGTAACGCTATCCGTAGCATGAATCACCTTCTTGTCGGTCCCTGCATCGTCTGTGAAATAGAGGCGATTTGGTGCATCGTTCTTGACCCAAAGCAAGCCTTTGCCTGCTGCGGTGGTGTGGCCTGTGGCCGCAACGTCGGCTTTTTCGTCAATGACCAAACCAGTTGGGTCAATGAGTCCGGTTACAGTGAGTTTGCCGTTGACCGTAAGAGTGGACGAAGCAGTAGTCCAAAACAACTTGGCATCACTTGTGAACCCACCACCACCGTCAGACAACTGCACCATGCCTGTTGCACCATGACCGTTAGGTGAAGTCGCACCGCTTGCGAAAATGACGCTCTTCCAGTTGCTACCGTCGTACACAAAGAGTGCAGACTCCTTGCCCAAGATGATGCTACCAAGGCCGCCGTTGTCGAATGTAATGCCGTTTGTACCGTGCGCTGCGTGATTGCTGACGAACACCATGTGCCCCTTGGGGAACGTGCCGCTTGGGTTGAACTGGTGTGCTGAGCCGGGTGTGATGACGAAAATACTGCTTTCGTCGTACGTGAACGTCGTTGTGGAACTGGGCGTCAACGCCTTGACGCTCGATGGACCGAGCACGTGAGTATGACGGGTGCTACTGTCCGTCTTGGCTGAGTAGTACAGAAGCGAGTCACCATCAGCGTTGTATGACTGCCATAGTGCCCCAACGCGGCTACCTGCAAGGCTACCCGCTTCGTCACCGGAATGGAATGCATCGGGATTCGTTGCAGCCGTAGTTGCAGCAACCGCTCCACTTGTTACAGGACTGAAGTAAATAGGGCTTGGACGCAAGATTGTACGCTTGTCGTTGATTTCGGTGATACTCACGTCGTAGTCACCGCCACTTGCACTGTACACGACACGTAGCGTAGCAAGCACCGTGGTGTTGCGGTTGGTCAACGAGCCGGGTGTGTTGAGGAAAGCAGAAGGTGTGGTGGGGTAGGTGTTGGATGCCGTCGTGACCGCCGTGCCCATCTCCCAGTACACGTGCTTGGCGTTGTCGTCAGCAGACAGGTACACGACCACCAGTGCTTCTTGTCCACTCGTCAGGGCCGTAGGGCTACCCGTCTTGCTCGTACTGGAGGCGCTGATTACGATGTCCGTACTGTTGCCCGGTCCATCTGCAAAGGCATACAGGACACCATCAAGAACGGCCAGTCCACCCTGCACGCGGAACGTGTAGGAGTTCGTCTGCTGATTGCACGCACCGGGTAGGTTCTCAGGGTCATCGCGGTCCCCGTCCCCGTACGCGGTGTCTTCTTCAAGCAGAATCCCGTTGCCGTGGATTCCCTCAAGGAAGTTGGTCAGCGTTGGACTGAGAATGTGGTCCCCGTCCTTCAACCCATCAGCAGGCTGCGCTGAGCCGCTGAGCGTCATGTTGGCCTTGGTATGTCCTGAAAGTGGGTTGCCTGCCATCATTCCACCTCGATTATGATTTGGATTTTCGTTTCCTTAGACCCGTTCTTCGTGTACGGTACGATGTTGAATCGCCCCACGGGCAGGAAGTCATTGGTGTTGCGCATCTGTACATACACTTCTCGCAGTGACTCAGTGAAAGACTCATCGAAAGGCACGGTCGCTTCAACCAACACTGATGTTTCGTCAATGATGGTCACCTCGGGCGTGAGTGTGATGGCAGGTCGTCCCGCTGCACCGTCGTCACTGGTCGCAGGTGTACCATCGAAACCAAGCGTCACCTCGTTGATGTTGTCCCTGATTGTTTCAATCAGCAAACGGCGCAGATGATTCGACACAGGCATCAGTACCACCCCGGTTGCGTTTTCATCCACGCCTCTTCTTCATCCTCAGTCATGTTTTCGGTCACACTTTGAGATGGTTTTGAGAATACGATGTTGTCCCAATCAATCGGTTTATCGTGAGAAATTAACGCTTCCGAAAGAAGCCGTTCGTTTGTTGGGTTCCAATCCTGCCTTCGTTGCACCCTCCCTTGAGCCTCCATTGGGCCACGAAGCCCAAGTACAACAGGTGTACCTTCTGTGTTGTCGAAGTTGGCATTTGCAAAGAACGACGCAGTAGCATGAGGCTCGACTGTATTCATGTCAGCCCACCACGTACCCGGTTGACCCAAATCAATGTCATTATCTTTTTGATACCAACGACCGGTATCTTGTGGTACCGTTGACATCGAAGGCACTCCCCTGTACGCAGTCACAGGCTCTTTACCGGGGTAGTTCTCAATGTAGTTGTACAACTTCATCTGCCGACCTGCCTTCAGCAAGGACCAAGCAGCATCAATTGGACTCATCAGTTCACCTCCTCCGGCCCTTTGGTCACTCCGATGGGCAACCCGTTGCCACCAATTTTGCCACGTGTGCGCGTCCCTTTAACGCCGCCGATGAGGATTGCAGTGCCCTCAACGCGCCTGCTCGTCACCTTGGCGCTGATGATGAGGTCCACTTCACCGAAGAACGACAGGTTGCTTTCGATACGCTGCACGTAGGTCGAGGGGTTCTCGTTGTTGCTGAGCACCGTGGATGACTCACCAATGCCCTGCAAGACCCCCTCAAGCCCCGTTTCGATGTTTAGCATGGTGAAGTCACTGATGGACTCAAGCGGCTTGTGTACGACCTCCGTGACGACCTTGTTCTTGCCGTTAAATCGAATGACCGTACCGGGGCGCACATGCGTCATGTTCTCGTTGCCACTTGATGTGAGAGAACCCTTGGTCAATGACTGACCCTTCAGGATTTGTCGTGCAGTACGACGTGCAGTGTTTGTGGAGCGTACGGTGTGGTCAACGATTGGTGAGGGGTCTTCGCGGATTTCCTCAACCTGTCCCTCAGCATCGCTGACGGTGACGATGACCATATCGTTGAGTGCCAACGGGAGGCCTTGAATGGTCACGGCGTTGGTGGTGTTGTCCACTGGGTTTTCCTTGATGGTACCAAGTCCACCGTCGTTGTTGATTTCGATGTTGCTTTCACTGAACGTGACAGGCACGTACAGGAGATTTCCAAAGCGGTCAAGCAAAACAATGCGACTGTCATGACGACCAAGGAAGCGCAACGCGGTCATTAAATTGGAGTTGTTGAAATCTTGACCGACGAATCGAGTACTATGATTCCGATAAGACGTGGACGTGTTGCGCGGGCGTGATAGGCCAACACTGGTCGTACCGTTGGTTGCTGCCTCACCCAATCGCACCGCAAGGTCACTGGTACGCAGTCCAACGCCCACGGGTTGACCAAGCCGCACACCGTCACCGTCGAAACCGATGGATTGCAGCGTGCGCCCCTTCATGTTCTTCATACCAATGAGGATACCCACGGCACGGTCAGTGATGCTATCACCGACAAGCCGTTGCGCATAATTCGATACGTTGTACAACAACTTAGGCTGATTTGAATTGGAAATTACATCGGTACCAAAATACGGCGTACCTGAGTAGGAATGACCGTCAGCACTCTTGTGCGTCAGTTGCACGTCGGACTCACCCTCAACAAGCGTGTACTCCCGCTCGGGCATGACCTGCAAAGTGCGCGTCATGTTGCGCTCCACGGTCACCTTGGGCTTACCGCTGCGCTGCACGCTGAGCCTGCCGTAGTGTACCGCGTTGTCCACGAACACTGGCTTACGCACATGGGTCATCACTTCAGTTGCATCGGTGTTGTACCGACCAACAACGGTGTCCCGAATGAGTGTCATGCGTTAGCCGCCTCAGCATATGGTACCGTGTCAGCCCACCTACCCTCATCCAGTAGGTCTTTTCGTTGTCCTTCTAACATACCATAGTAGCGAGCGATTGATTGAGGTGTTTGGTGATACGATGAGTTAGGAGGAGAAATTCGCACAAGTTTTTCAACAGGGATTTGACTGAGTACCATAGCCTCATTCAACCCTTCAGGTGATTGAGAGCGACCACGGAACATGAAATCAAGTTCCCTTGGGTTTCCTCGGAATCCAA
>Ga0181393_1000212_pt1 | contig 21411 bp, 34 predicted proteins | sample 16SPOviralmetaG_FD_130122 | JGI IMG/M metagenome (GOLD analysis project Ga0181393, IMG submission 130122) | Marine viral communities from the oligotrophic San Pedro Time Series (SPOT) site, San Pedro Channel, CA, USA - 16 SPOT_SRF_2010-10-21 | ecosystem: Environmental > Aquatic > Marine > Strait...
TAATTTTCAGCAATATCTTCCATTTGAACTTCAAACGCCTTAATAATCGCATCTCGTATTCTATTCAAATAATCAGGAATCCTTTTATCCAACTCTTGAAGCCGTGAAGCGACCTCTTCACTTTGCGGGTCGGCCTTCACGGACTTAAAGACTTCCTTCGGAGTCATGTCATTTAATGCGTGGTCAGCCATTCTTGAAAGAAAAGAGATAAAATTTTTCGGGTTCAACTGTTCAACAGGATTTGCACCAACATCCTTTCTATTAATTAATTCATCTAACTCATCAGCATTTTCTTTGACAAAGCCAGCAAATGAAGAACTAACCACTAAATCTCTTATTTCTGGAATGTTAGTTTCTTCAGGCACATGGTTTTTAATATCATTAGGCTTAATTTTAATTTCACTAACGCCATCATCAACTTTAACACCCACATAAAAAACAAGGTCTTTCTGCATATCTTTTGTTTCAGGTATTGTTTGTCCAGAATAATCAATATATTCAATAAAATAATCATAATCATCGGGGTCGTATTTTTCCTCAATGGCTGGTTTTAATTTATTAAATTCAGAAATAGTAAAATAGTCTTCTAAATAGTTTAACTGTTCTCTTCTTGAACTATTTTTTGTATTTTCAACTATTGCTTTAATATTTGGAGAAAGTAGCATTTGGTTTCTAATTTCTTTTCTAACTGCTGTTCTTGCTTGGGTAGTATCTGTTCTGCTTTTATTTTCAATTAATTCGTTAATAAAAGGTCTAACATTCACATTAAACTTACGAGAATTGTCCTGCCCTAGAAAAATAGATTCTGTAATGTCATTAATTACTTCTAATTCAGCCTCTTCATCACTTTGCGTTTCATTTATTCTAAATTCATTAAAGAAATTAGAAAACCAATCTTCTTTAAATTCAGTTTTAAGAACCAAAGAAGCCATAGGATTCAAGGCAACTGATTTAGCACCGCTACCGCTTTTTGTTAAAAATAGCATATCTGGGACAGTTTCATCACTATCTGGGAACTCTTTTGGAAGAAATTTGTCCTTTTTTCCAGCAAATTTACCAGAATTTAGAACATCTATGAATTTAAACACATCATTTGCATCAAAAGTTGCCTTTGCCGTGAACTTTTTATCAGAAATGAGAAAATTATCTGGAATTTCTGAAGTTTTGCCTCCCGAAACGAATTTCCAACCGACAGGCGTCCTTTTTCCTGCAATTCCAGCAAAATGTTCGTTATAGAACTGTAAAATTCCCTCATCTTTCTTAATTTTTTGCACAAATTCGGTGTTATTTTGGAAATCGGTTAAAATAATGTCTTCATTTAGTTCTCCACCAATGAGTTCAGCAAAAATTCTTAACAAATTTTTGTTTTTTGGTGGATTTTTAAAGGTAATATAGTTTTTTGCACCTAATGTGTTGCTCACAAACAAATATTTTTGTTGAAGTTTTGGTTTTGCTTTCCAATATTGTGAATCTGTGCTATATTTTGGAGTATTTTTATTAAATTCAGCAAATTTTTCCTTGGCTTCGTCGTGCTTTGTGTCATTTATCAAATCTCTCATCTGATTTAGTTGAGAAATCGCTTCATTTTCTGATAAATATTTCTTTTCGGGTTCAATTTCCGAAACAAGTTCTTTTAATTTGTTAAATCTCTCAGTAAATTGTTCTAATGTGGCTTCGCCTGTATCATATTCTTCGTAATATTTTTCAGGAGAGTCCTTTAGAGCAGAAAGTGTTCCTCTCAAACTCTTTACAAACTTCTTTGAGGTCTTGATTCTATCTAAGATGGTATTAAAATTACCTTCGTCCATTAAGGCAGGGAAGAGAAAGTAAGATGGCATATTATCTTCTGGGATAAACGGGAGAGGTTTCTTAATAACGGAAAACCAACTCATCGTAATCTCTCCTGCATTAGAGTTCTTCTGAAAATAAATCTACTGTATAGTATTTTTCTGGAAAAGTTTCATCCCATGTTTCTTCCACTATTTGTAAAAGCATTTGTTTTGCTTCTTCTAATGATTCTTCTCTAGGAGTAGTTCTAGCAAATTCCTCAGTAAGACTAGACCCGCCTCTTGATTCATAATCAACAGTTAAATTAGTTTTTAGAAATTTCTTAAGTTTTCTTTTGAATGAAGCATCTCTTATTCTTTTAATTAATACTTTTATTTTATCCATAGCGCCCTTTTCAACTTTCATTTGTTTTTTCCAACTCATTGTAATCTCTCCATCAATAAGTATCTTTCATCCAATCTAATTCTTCTAAAACTTCTTCTAGTTGCTCCTTTACCTTTTCAGTATCTTCCTCATATCCCGAAAAATACCTACTAGCCAATAAAGCGTCTTTTAGAGCATTATAGATGAGTTGGGATTTGGAATCGTAAACTGTTGATTTTCCTTTTAGGTAATTATCAATGACAATTCCGAAAGCACTAGGACTAAAATCTTGCGTAAAATTTTCAAAGTCTTGTTCGTTGTATGCTACTTCATATAAATCTAAACCAATCATCAAAGTCTTTTTATCAGTTGGTTTGACTGTTATTATTTTGTTGCCTTTGGCCACTTTTTTCGCCTCTTCTAAATTATCATAAAGGAAACCGTCTTGATATCCTTCATAAGATACTTGGTCATAAACAACATAAATAGGGGTTTGTTTCTTTTCCGCAAGAACCATCGCTGGCCCTGTTAATGGGCCATCTAAATATTTGTCCTGTCCATAAGTATTACCTTCTTTATCTAGTGCTATCTTTAATATTTCTTTCCAACTCATGTTAATCTCTCCTAGTTAAACGCATTAAATGTAGAAGGCATGTTCTTATCCATTGACAAATAAAGGTCTTTCATTTTTCCAGTTTCATAGTCCTCACCAGCAACGGCAAAACGAATTGTTTTACTTTCTTTGTAATATTGCTTTAAATGTTCTTTTCCTTTCTTTATTGCCTCTTGAAGCGTAGAAAAAGAATCATTTAAAGTCTCAATATTAATGTATTCCGTTTCATCTTTACTTAATCCCTCAATTCTAACATAGAGGCTAACATCCACTAACTCTCTTGCAGATTCTACTTGGTCTATTCGCAAAGGGCCACTATTTTCAAACATCTCTTTTAGTTCGGCACGATATCGCTGAAAACCTCCCTCTCTTGCGCTCCCATAAACAGGGCCAGTATCTCGCAATTTATTGGTAATTTCTTCATTTCTTTTTTTAGCCCTTTCATCAGCAAACATGCTCTTTAAAATTTCTTTCCAAGTCATTGTAATCTCTCCTGCATTTTAGATTTAATATCCAGCCAAATCTCAGGATTGTTCTGTGCTAAGACTTCTTGAACAATCTGCATCTGTGCGATAACGATAGTGTCTTGTCGCTTATGAATCAATTTACCCTTAAACTCCATAAGATACTTCAATGATTCACGAATCTCTCTTGCTAACTTAGTAAGTGCATCAATCATCTTAGGGTCAAGGTCATTCCCCAAATCATTGAACACTTGCTCTAAACGCATATCTAACTTCTGCACATTGTTTGAAAGTAAATCAACTTCATTTACTTCCTTTTTTGCAATCATCATGGCCGCAGATTCCTGCACGATTGGCGTTAAGTGGTGTTTGATGTGCCGTCGCACCTGCTCTTTTGTGGTGTCCAGCGCAGAAGAAACAGCCTCAATGGTGATATTGCCTTCTTTAATCGCAAGTTCGTAGTGTTTCCTCATCGGGTCTGTGCATAGAACACAACGAGGATTTGACGACATTTCATAATTCCCCATGTGGTTTCTTTGATGTTGTGCGGCAGTTCCGCTTCTCCATCCATGCTGTGCATCCATATCATCACAAGTCATTGAACCCATCTCAAGAAGGGATTCCAACTCTTCTCGGTTGTCTGCTTGACAAAGACAACAACGCTTACGATTAACTGTCATAATATCACGGCAACCTGCGAGGTAAGTCATATGGTCTAAGTAAATGCATCAAAGAAGTTCTAACATTATTAGCCGCCCTATAATTGTTTGCGTTTGCTTCTCTTCTAAGCAATTGTAAAGACATATCATAAATTTTTCTTTCATTCTCTTTCATTAAACCGTAAATGTTATCTTTAACATAATTATCTAGTTTCATAGCCTTATCTAAAAGTTTCTTACTTTCACCTTCGGCTAATTCCATTTGTCTTTTATCACGGCCTTCTTTCATATCTTCAGAAGCAAACTCTTCTGCTACTGCCATTTCATAAGGTTGAATTTTAAGTATATCTTGCCACATACTATCTTCTCCATAAAATTTGTTGCCACATTTTGGAAATAACTTTTTGGTTAGGATTTAACTTAAAGTCATCATCTTGGTATGTATCTGGATATTTTTCTTTGGCCGTCTTTCTATAATCAAAGCCGCCTTTTGTATCGTTTTGCCACGCACGAAAACCATTCGGTGCTTTGTTTGTTCCTTTTCTTTTTAAGGCCCTATCAACCAATTCAATAAAAATTTGTTTACCTACTGCTTTTGGAAATGAAACCACAGAAATATCACCAGCAATAGATTTATCTCCGTCTGCTGGCCCAAGTTTAGCCAATCCCCTTGCGATGTTTTGGTCTTTATTTGTTAGTCTAAACTTTTGATTTTTAAAGTCTGTTCTAACTTTATTAGTTAATAGTTTCCCACCCGCATTCCAAAAAGCATTATTACGAGCAACTTTATTAAAATAACTTTGAATTGAACTAAGTTCTTCTATTTCTTCGGCATCAACGCCCGATAAATTTTCAATACCTAAATCTTCAATTTCGGGTTTATCAATGTCTTCTAAAATATAAAGAAGTCCTCTCGGTCTTGCGAACTTAGTTGAAGATTCTGAGAAGAGAGCCTGATGTGGTGGATTTTTTCCAGCAAACCATTCATCATCTGCTTTTGGAACTTTATTCTTCTTTGCATAACTTTCAGTAGCATAGTGTCCTTGAACCTTTCTTTCTTTCCTTTTCTGCCCACCTTCACCAACGGGCTTATCTGTGAATAAAATAAAAGCAGGGTCAAATGCTGGAGTTTTTCCACCAATGTCCTGCCCAGTATCTTTCATTTCTTTTAGAGTGCTGGCAAGGGCTTTGATGGTTCTAATATTCCCCACAGTCAGCAATTCGTTATCAACAAAGCCTTCAACGGCCGTTAGAATATCTCCAACACCTTGACCTTCAACACTTTTATTTCTGCTTTTGCTTCTTGCTTTTTTAATGTGCTGCTTAAGAAAAGAATATAGTGAAGGCACTCTTTGAACTTTTAAATCACCAGCACTAATGGAAAGACAATTGTCTCTCCATTCGTTAAACTCTTCTACAAATCTTTGATTGCCAAGAGTTTGGTCTAATGAGTTTCCTTTATGCTTTTTAGGAGCCTTCTTTTTATCTTCAGGCATATTCTTCTTCCTCCTTTTTCTTCTTTTGGCGGATTGCCTTTTGATTAAACATAGCAGGTGCAGAAGTCGTCGTTACGGCTCCAGCCATCTTTTCTTCTTCTTTTGCAGGAATAGGTTCGGGAGGATTTCTATGATATTCACAGTATTTGAGAACATCTTTCCAACTCATTTCCTTTTCCCTCCAGTAGCGAAACACTTCTTGGTTTTCTTTTCTTTTTTGTCAATCTTTTTAGATTGCGAATCAAACCACGAATCAAGATAGGAACAACGAGTCATAGAATCAACTCTTTTTATATTTTCGGCCATATAGCCCTAAGCCCTTTTCTTTATCTCTTTTTTGTGCTTTTGGATATTGTTTGTAATATACTTTAAAAGCGGCTGCATTATTAGGATAACCGTATTCGTCAAATTCAGGTTCTTCTTCTGCCTTTTTCTCAGCATCACGGGCGGCTTCCTTCATAGATTCAGTTGTATTGCCGTCTTTGTCCAAATCAATATAATCTGGCTTTGCACCTTTCTTTTCAAACAATTGTTTTTCAAATCGCTTTTTATTGCAATCATCACAACCACAATCACCTTTACGAACAATGTCTCTCCAACTCATGTATATGACCTCACACCAACCCATGTTTCTTGACCTTATCAACCTTGCTCATTTCATGTTCAAGCGTTAGCGAAGATTTGACTAAAGTTCCACTCTTACCTCTATTTTCTAATATCCGACAAGCGGTTTCTTCAGACAACTTATCTATATCATTAAGAATAAAATCTATGTTCATTGAAGTATGTTTTTTATGAACCCTTCTAAAAATATTTTTTAATTTTTCTTTGCACGATTCATCCTCTATCATAGGTTCAGAAAAATCTAATTGAAAGGTTTTACCCTTCGTTGAAGCAACTTGGTTTTTAAGAATGTCCCACCAATTCATGACAATTCTCTCCTAATGTAATCAAAAATTGTTTTATGTGAGCCGCTTGCGAAATATATGTGAAATACCGTGCCTATATCTAAATAAATATAAACTGTTGAAAAAGGGTCTTGATGACTTTTGCCTTTAATTTCTGCAACTTCTTGAAAATTAACATGACAAATAACTCTAGGATTTATGTCATCAATATTAAAATCAGAACTTAATTCTTTATATGGAGAACGCGAATCGTAGCCACCCATTATTTGTTGATGCACTTCTTCGGTCTTTAAAATAGTTTCAATAATCCTACATGCTAATTCTTCGGTTAAATATTCTTCTTTAAAAAAGAAATGTGATTTGGGAGAAAACCTCTTATTACTTCTGTCAGCCCCTATGTGAGCATTTCCAAATAATTCTGTTTCTTCTATATCATATGGAATACCGAAATTTATGTCAGAGACTTCTGTTATTTCTTCGCCATCCCACTTTGAAAATCTTAAATTACTAAGAGGCGTAAAAGAAACCATAGCGGATGTTTTTCTTAAGAACTTAATTAATTTTCTTCTACACTCGTCTTCTTCCTCTTCTACCATAGGTTCGGAGAAATCCAACTGAAAGGTTTTACCCTTGGTAGAAGCCATTTGATTTTTAAGAATGTCCCACCAATTCATATAGAATCCACCATTTTATTAAAATCATCAACAATTTCGGGATATAGAGAGTTATGAGAAGCATCTCTTTCTTCACGGAATGTAATCTTAAACCCATGAACAGGATTTTCAAATCTTCCACTACCCCTCCCATAAATCATACATTCTTTTTGAATAGTATAAGTTGCTGGTAGGCCAGCACTTGTCCTTTTTCCAACCCTGATGTTATAATTACCAACAGATGCCTCATGTTTTTGATTTGACTTATATAATTCTAAAGCCTTACAATATACTTCTTCTGGTATTGGATGCCCGTCAATAAATTGCTCTGCATATCCTTCAGCGTGTCCAGCAATTTGATACGCAATTTCTGGAGCATCAGGTTTTACATCAGGTCTTCCCAAAAAATGTCCTTTAGACTTAACTGGCTCTAATTCAGGTTCGTAAAGAATATAGTATATGTTATCTTCGTCTAAACCAAAATCTATTAATTCAATAGGGCGGTCAAGTGTTTTCATTCTTGCTTTTAAAACCAATTCTGTAAATTCCTTTTTACAATCCCTATCTTCTATCATAGGCTGGTTAAAATCCAACTGGAAAGTTTTACCCTTGGTGGAGGCTACCTGATTTTTAAGAATATCCCACCACATAGTATCACCCTATAATGTTTCTAATTGTTTGATATAGTTTGTTAAAGTCTACATATTTTCTAGCATTTAGCAAAAATTTATCAACTGGCGTATTTGAGTTGCGTTTTTCAACAACTATACTTGTATGTAAAGCCAAGGTATTCGGCCCCGATAAATTATACCATATAGAGAAATAAAATCTATTATCTTTTTGAATTTCTTGAAACCTCACTTGTGCCGATGAAACCCCCTTATCTTCTGTAAAAGTTGTTCCTATATCATTTTTCAAATTCTCTAAAAACCAACAAGCAACTTCTTCAGACATGGCATCTAATGATTCACTTTGAAAATTAGTTCTAGCAAAGGACACATAAATGCCATCTTCAAAACTTTCTCCACTATTCACTCTATATTCAGGAGAAGAATAACTGGCCTCAGCAAAACCAATATCTTTCTTTAAAAATTGTTTGAAATCTAGTTCCCAAAATTTCTTGAGAATAGCCCTTAGTTTTTCTTTACAGTTTTCCTCATCTTCTATCATTGGCTCTGAAAAGTCCAATTGAAATGTCTTGCCTTTTGTAGAAGCAATCTGGTTCTTGAGAATATCAAACCAATTCATAGGCTCATCTCCCTATTAGTCCATTCTTCTACAATATCAATAAATTCATCGCTCTCCTTAGTTTTTTTATCAGTAAGTATTGTGAATTCAACATTATAGAACTCTTCGTTAGAATTTGCCGCCATAATTGTAATATAAGTGAATACGCGTCTTCTATTATTAACATAAGGGTCAGCCCACGATGACTGTTTAGTTAATTCAATAGAATAATCACCTACTAATTCTTCAGTTGTGCCATACTGTAGTTCATTCCATAATCTAATCACTTCACAACAGACTTCTTCAGGAACAGAAGACAATTTGCTAACAAAAAATTTATCCCTACCACGACTAACTCTGCTAGTTTTAAGTTTTTCATCAAGAGGTTTAAATATACTATCCCGATTATTTTTAAACTTCTCATATAATTTAATTAGTTTCTCTTTACAAGGTTCTTCATCTTCCTCTATCATGGGCTGGTTAAAATCTAATTGAAACTGTTTGCCTCTTGTAGAGGTAATTTGATTCTTAATTACATTCCACCAATTCATAAGGAATCCACCTTCTTAAAAAATTCATCAATTGCTTCAGGGTATTTGCGGTGTGTTATTGGAAAAGCATCCATATCAAATATAAAACCGTGTGCATAATTACCGTCTTCAAATTGTCCTTTCATAATCATACAATGTTTTCTATAAGTTCTATCATACATTTTACCAGTTTTCTTGCCATCAGTATATTCAGTTGTCCTGTAAATACTTAATCCTACCCTAATATAATATCCATTAAACATTTCGTCATGAAATTTCTCTTTTGTTTTGTAGAGTTCTAAGGCTCTACAATACACTTCTTCTGGAACTGGTTCTGTTGGAAAAGCATATTCAGTAATAATTGGTATATATGGAACAGACTTTACATATCTAATTCCGTTATTGAATACTTTGTAATATACATTATCTTTACTCTTACCTGAAGCCTCTACTATCCCAAAAGAAAGTTCTGATGCTTTCTTGGTTAATTGTGTAAATTCATCTCTACAATCTTTATCCTCAATCATTGGTTGATTGAAATCTAACTGAAATGTCTTCCCCTTAGTGGAAGCAATTTCATTTTTAAGAATGTTAAACCAATTCATAAGACAACATTCTCCCTAGTTAGTTTTTTACAGAGTTCTAACCCCTTATTCCATCGTTTGTCTCGCTGATAAATCAGTTTGTCATCATAACAATTTATAGCAATAATGTAAGTGGAATAAAGGTCATCTTCTCTTCGTATTCTTATCGTAGTTTCCACATCAGTTCCAAGGTCATCTCCCTCAAAGTTTTGATGGTTTTTAAGTATAATTGTGGAATATCCTAAAAATTCAAGTGTCTCAAAACCCCCTTCAGTAAGTTTATTGTATGTTTCTATTGCTTTACAGCATACTTCTTCAGGAACTTCATCTAATTCTCCTTGAAAGACTAAACGAAGCACATATCCTTCGGGAGAGTAAAATCTTCTTGCTATCCCACTATGGTTGATTTTGCCTGTAAGTCCTTCAAAAGAAGTGATGCCTTCAAGTTTTCTGACTACAGCCATCAATTTATCTTTACAGTTATCTTCTTCAACCATAGGTTGTGTAAAATCAAGTTGGAATTGCTTCCCTTTAGTGGAAGCCACTTGATTCTTCAAAATAGAGAACCAATCCAAGAAATCACTTCCTTAGATTGTTAAACCATTTTTCCATCTTGAATTCGTCTTGGAAAGAAGAACTAAATCCACTTTCGTCAAATTTAACACGGGGAAGAGGTTCTTTTCTTTCATCGGCCTCTTCCATTTCTGGTGCCTTATTGTAATAGAATGAGGCAGTTAGACCAAGTAAATAACCCATAAGGTTTGTAGCACTTGGTAAGGATAATACTTCACCAAACTTTTCCATCATTTCATCAGAACTAATTCCCAATTGCTCGGATAATTTTTTAGCCATTTCGGAAAGTTCTTCTTTGATGACATCTTCTGCTAAGTCTTTTATTTTAGAGAGAATGTTATCTGGCACTCCATAAGGATTATCTTCACCATCTAAATCAAGTTCATCATCTGTTTCTTCGGGATTGTCTTTGAAATCAAACTTTTTATAAGTTTCATTTACACCAAACAACATTCCACCAATAGTAGTAGAAATAATGGTATCTACATCATCGGCAGGAATACCTTCTTTTTCTAGTATAGGAAAAGCATCATTGATGTAATTATATGCTGCCTTGAAAACACCTTTGTTTCTTGGTGATAATTTATTGAAAACGGCCGTATAGTTTGATTTGCCGCCTTCTAAGATGCTTCTAAAATCTACCATATTATCTCCTTCCTTTTTTGCTGTTTTCTGGAGTTCTTTTCGCCTTTGGTCTTTTAAGCCCTGCTTCTTTCATTCTACCTTCATACTCTTGAGTCATTTCTGGTTTAATCTTTAATCCAACTGCTTCGGCTACATTTGTTAGCATATCGTAAATAAACGGATTCATTCTATATACTTCTCCACCAACCGCAACTTCAAGTGCTTCTTGAATAAGGTCTTGTAATTTCTGCAAATCGCCTTGACCTGCATAAGAGTCTTTAATTATTTTTTCCCACATCTTAATCACCGTAATTTTTATCTTCTTGTCATTGAAATATTGGCTGAACGGGGGCCTACTCGCAGATTAGTTTCGTAGCCAAGTTTTTGAAATGTTTTTTCGGCTATTTGCATATGCCTCTCTAACGCTTTACCTTGTCTATCTGGGGAGTTAGGGTCGGTTCTATAATAATAGGAACTATCAATTTCTCTTCTTCCCGTATCATGTTTATCACCGACAGAAAAAAGAAATTGTCTTTTTTGCATCGGAGTATCTTTAACTCGTTCAAATTGGTTAGCAGCCTCATTCGCTTGAATCTCAAAAACTGATTTTCTTATAATGTCTTCTTTTCGTATAATATCTTCCCATTTCATCTTAATCACCTTAAAAACCCATAGCATCTAAATTTTGTTTTAATTGTTGTGCTTTTCTTCTATCAACTTTAGGATGAGTAACTAATTCATCCATAAGCATAGATACTTTCTTTTTACTTTCATCTTCATTACCGTAATTACCAGAGTTATATGCTTGATTAAACTTGGTTCTATTACCCATTAATTTATCCATTTCAGTAGTAATGTCGTTAAGCGACTTAGGGTTAAACTTTAATATGTCTTTCCATGTCATAATATCACCTTAATTTTTTGAGTTCAGTAATTCCATTCTTAATCCTATTAATACGGTCATTCAAATCATCCATTACAACTTTATAGGGAACAACAGTATCTTTTGAGAATTCGGTTTCTTTAAGCCTCCTCTCTAAATCATTAATAGCAAACTCCAAAGGATTAGGTTTTTCTAAAATTTCTTTAACATATTCTGGTCTAAGTATTTTGCCATCAGTATAGAGAATACGCATTAAATCTTCATCTGTTTTTAGTATATCTTTCCACATAATATCACCTTAAATTTCTCAAAATTTGGCTCGGAATTTTTCATCGCATCATTTCAACTAATTCAGCATACCTTTTATCTATTATTTTGATTAGATTTCTAACGGCATCTGTTAGACCGAATCTAGGCATATCGCCCGTTCCATTTGCTCTTTCAGAAAAAAGCAAAATAACCTCTGCTAAACTAAATGCTTCATTGTATTCATCGTTTTCATCGTCGTATTCATCGCTATCTTCCAAAAATGCTTCCATTTCACGAATTCTATTTTCTAATGCTAGCGTCAATTTGTCAAGGAGAGGAACCAATTCCCCTGCTTCTTGTTTGATAATATCTTCCCAATTCATTTTAATCAACTCATTTTTCTCAAAATTTGGCTCGGAATTTTTTTGCCACTTGCGCCCTCATTTAAATAAAAAACAATGTATTCCCAGGATAAAAAGTATATGTTTTAAAGATTATCAGTTTTCGCCCGTGTTAAAATCTTGTAGGCTTGTTTGTTTATCATATCTATTAATAAAATCATTAATATGGTTTTTAACTGCTTGCAGTTGTTGGCCTATTTCCCCTAGTTTGGTAATATCGGCTATGTCCATATTCTTCATTTGTTTTCTTTTAGCCTTCATTTCGGAAAGAATCGCTATCACTTCTTTGTTGATACCCTGTAATAGTTTTAATGCCTCTTCCTCACTAGACATCCTGTATCATTTATTGGGTAGATGCCATACCCTATAATAGTGGCGGTTTCACCTTTAGTTAATTAAAGTTAATGCTTCAAGGGTGCATAATTAATGCTTTTTCATTTAAAATAGGTGCTTTAAACGATATTGCCCTAAAGCACATAAATTAAAAAATTTGAAACAAAGCCATATGGTTGTATGTTCTTGTTAGGCGTGAAAAGTTGTTAATAACTACCGTTTCTTTTTATTAACTTCGTTTAGTTTACGCTAACGCTTTTCTATAGAACGCATTACGCAACTGTATAAACATTGTTTATACCCATCTATGATGAATAACTGCACCAGTCATATAAACCTATATAGTAGTTATTAACAACTTTACATCCATATGGTTTGGCTTTGCCAGTTTACGGAAACCCCACAAGGGGGCAACGGGGAGTCATTCCACATCATTCCTCTTCTTGACCTCCTTCAGCCGTTTTCACGGCAGGTGGGGTCATGTTGGGCATATCGCCATCAAGCGAGCCATCCCAACGACCTTCTTTGTAGCCGGTCAAAAGAGCCTTATACGCCTTGTCAGCGTAGTTAGCCGCAAATGATTCAACATCAGCAAAAGCGCCGCCTGTTCGTCCATGTGGTAGAATGACCTGCAAAATCAAGTCAGCACTACCAATGGTGGCAAAAGCACTTTGAACCGCATTCTTCACAGAAAGCGCATTTTGCTCCACATCTTCGGGAAGTGAAGATTCCCGTCCACGGCGAGCAACTGGGAAATCTTCAAAAGTGCTCCCAATACTGCGAATAGCCGTCCAGTAAGTTGAACGCATATCATCGTTTCCTGCACCATTACCGAGCATAATGCTCAATTCAATGGCTTTTCCATTATCGCCTCGTTCTTCACGCTCTAACCACGCAAGAACGGCATTTGTGTTCTTTGTCCAATTTTTCATGTTCATAATAATTCCTCCAATCAAGGCTAATGCTTCACAACTCCCCGAAGCAACCAAGCCCCCACTATTAAGTATAGGGTTGTAATTAAAGTGCAGGCAAAGCCATTACAACCATATGGTAATACGCTTTGTATTTAAGTGAAACGGCCCCACTTGCCACCTACGGAGAATGAACCCTTTTCTCCGTAGGTGGTCTTAACTCCCTGCATTCCCTGTATGTTCGGGTCATGCTGGTTGGCCGAGGGTCGCCAACCTTTCGGGCGGTTTGTCATCATGCATGGTGAATGCTCAATTTTGGGTCATCCTCGCCCAATTCCCACGGGTAATGGAATCCGTGGCTTTCAAAATATTCGGCATAGAAGTACTCAAGGAAACGGTTCTCATCAAAGCGGGAGTTATCGCACTTGAAAGACCACACCATGATTTCAAGGGTCTTAGGGTGAACCTCTCGGTTATCTGCAAGGTTTTCGGCTATTCGTTGGTAGTGTTGTCGGCTGAACATGGTATAGGCTAAATGGTTCAATATAGGGTGCGTAGCCACAAAGTTCCTCTTACCATATGGTTTGAGACTTTGGTAATGTAATGGTGAACCCCAATAGCCCGAAGGCTAAAGGGGGCAACAAGGGGCTATCTTGTCGCAATCACTCTTCTTCCGAACCTCCATTGGATTCAGCCTTTTCGGGCTTGGTTCGTGGCGTGATTTGGAGAAGGTCGCCCTTCATGTCAAATTCGCCGTCTTTGGTCAATTTAACCCGACCGTCTTTCATTGACTGAGTGATGTAGTTATGTGCTTGCTTCTTGAATGAAGCGCACAATTCGTCAAAGGAGCCATAAACGCCACCAGTTCGCCCGTGTGGAACAATCACAGATAGGAGTAGTTCGTGGTATTCAGTAGGAATTTGAGCAATAGCATGAGCCACACTCTCCTCCACAGTTGCCATGACAAGTTCCTGCGTTTCGGTTAGATTGCTTTCCCTGCCACGGCGGGCTTGTGGAAAACCATCCATAGTTGAACCAATTGAACGAATTGCTGTCCAATAGGTTGAACGAAGGTCGTCATTGGCCGCATTATCTCCCAATTGTAGGGAAAGCATAACGGCACTTAGGTTATCGCTTGGGTCTTGATTTTCAGCCCATGCTCGCACTTTGTTTGCATTTGTTATCCAGTTGTTTTTCTTCATGTTTCTTCACCTCTTTCGGTTGGTGTTGCTCAAGTTAGCCCCTTGAAGCAACAATGCATTATCTTTTGAGTATATAGGGTTTTAAATACAAAGTATACAACCATATGGTTGAATGCTTTGCACATGTAATGTTTAACCCCATATAAATGAGGGGCAACAAACGGGACAGGGAAAAGTCCATTATTATTCTTATTCACACTAATATGTCCGTTTGAAGCCGTGGCTAAGCCTATCTTTGCTTTCTATCGTAGTTTCTTCTTTCGCTTAAGGCTGGTGAGTAAATGAAACGCCGCCTACTCCATACATATCCGACTAACTGCCCTACTTGTGTTTCCATCTCTAATTCGGCATGCCTCCTTAGATTTGTTGCTTTTCGGTGTCTTACTGCGCTGTGTTTCGGCTTTGTTTCACTATGGTTTTATGGCCACTAATAGCCATAGGAATAGGAAAGGATGGGATGAAGAATTGGGTATCTCCAAGCATGATGCGATTGGGTCGCACTCACTTTTTGTTGCTCTTAGTATCTTAAGAGCCATGCCGCTGATTTCACGAAGCCGATTAGTAGTCTGCCGCCTTTTGAGCCTTAGTCGCTTTCACAGGGAACAATTAATCTATGCCGCTTGGCCGTCATAACTGCTTTGTGTCCCACTACAGGAAAAATCACACCTTACCGCCAACAACAACGGTATTCGGTCAATCCCCTCCGAGGGAGCGACCCCCGAAGCAATAGAGGCGTGGTTATTCAGTATAGGGTTTTAATTGCAAAGCAATACAACCATATGGTCTTACTTTGTTTTAATGGCCCGAAGGCTCTATTCTTCCTCCTCCCATGAATATAGAAGGTCTTGTGCGGTATGTTTGAGAAGGCTCAAAGAGACTTTGTAATGCTCGTCTCCACGGTTTTCATACTTCAAAGCGTCCATAGCGTAGCCAAGGATTTTAAACACGGTTTCTTTCAATTCTTTCTTCATTCAAGCCCACTCCTTTTGGAAATCGCTGGATTCGCCCAACATAGCCGCCAAGCCGCCCATATCGCCGGTCATGGCTGAAATCATCATGTTGGCGATGTCATCCATCAAAACCCTATCAATGGTTGCTTTGAGGGCTTCAGCGTAGATTTCGTAAGCAAAGAGGAAAGGAACATCAATATCAAGCGAGGATAAATCTTTTCGCATGGACTCAGCAAACTTCTCTTTGAGGTGGGTTTTCATCATCGGGCTGATGGTGGTTAGGGCTACTACACATTTTTGGCACATGATTAAGCCTCCTTTGGAGAATATAGGGTTTTAGTCTACAAAGTGCCTAAAACCATATGGTTTGAGTATATCATTGAGAGCGACATAGTGTTGTTTTACATCACCTTCAACTGCATTACTTTGTATAAATTATTACCCCTCAGTCCTGTATCAGCCTAACTGAGTATTATTCAATTGGGCTTATATTAATTCGTATAAATATACGAATATGAATATTAGTATAATAGAAAGTGTGGAGTGTTTCGCATGGACTTCGCATGCGATGAGAAACACTATCCCCTTCAAAATAAGAGGGTTGTGTAGCAGAAGGTATATATTTTTAATATATTATCATATTCTCATTATTATCATACTGTCTCCTAAAACTACCCCCTTAAAACAAAGGACTTATGTATTTTACATAAGTGTCCTATTATGAGGGAGAGAATACTATGGCCCCCCATGCGAAAATGAGAAATGCGAAAAAGACCCCTCAAAATGCTGTTTTCGTTTAGTTTTGAAAGGGTTGTGTTGCATAAGCCACGATTCTCACCTATGCGAAAGCCATGAGAAAGGTTCGCATACCTTGGAATTGTTAATGCCTTTCAATCGCTATTCATTTTGGACAATTAATTACAATAGGGCAAAGTAAGGATAAAAGAAATGATTTGATTCATTTTGAACACGATTGAAAGAGGCCACTATGCAAACTCAAATCTGCCTTCGTCTGATTCAAATCTGCCTTTGTCGGTGTGAGAATTACACCACATCCTTGAAGATGAAGCCCCTTATATACCATTGACAAGAGGAAAGTTCAGAGCCAACAAGTATGGCTCGGAGTTGAAAAAATATGGACAACACACAATGGGAAAGCCTCGTAATTGAGGTCAATGAATACCTTGAAGCCGACACCTCGCTTGACGCTGGATTGCGCCAAGTCGTTGAATTGAACCTGCAAATTGGGTCTAACAACCCTGATGAGCGAACAGCCGCAGAAGGAGCATTAAAGGCTCTTTTGAAGGGAAGAGATGGAACACCGTTCCGTCGTGGACAGAAATCTGCCGTCCCTGCCGCAGTTCGTGTGTCAATTGACCGAATTTGCGGAGTTGTTGAAGAAGCCGCCGTTGGCTACTACAACCACGATGAAATCATCGGTGCAATCAGCATGAAGCACATCAAATCTGGTGGCGGTGCTTTTGAGGATGCAAACGAATACGCTTCCGCAGTTGTTAAGCGAACCCGCAACAACCTAGGAAAGATGTATAAAGAAGGAAACTGGGACGGAAGCGTTGATTCCCTCCTTTCTTCCGAAGAGTGAAGTTAATTCTTCATTGTTTGCATTTCCAGTTCTCTGAACTGAACAACGGGGAATAGGGAGCCAAGGCTCTCTATTCTCCCCTTTTCCACACATGGGAGAAGAGAGGCGCATGAACTTGGGCTTTCGGGCTTTTTCTCTTTTCTCCCTCCTTTGGGTGATTTAATGCGTTTAGTAGAAGAAGTCTATGTCAAAGCAAAACAGGACTATATTTGCCAGTCTTGCGGAGTAGATATACCCGAAGGTTCTAATCATCTTCTTGAATCCTATGTTCATCATGGGGTTATTTCAACCAGTCATTACTGTTTGAAGAAAAAATGTAATCCTCCTAACAATGTCCGATTGAGGCTTTTCTGGGGAACAATCGTCGTAGGCTTTTGTTCATGGCTTATTTACCTCATTAGGTTTAATTGATGAGGATTTAATCAAACAGCCGACAAAGAATGAGGGGGGTGTCGCCCACCTTATACGGTTCACCCCTGCCCTTATTGAAGTGCGCCGAATGGTTGCACATTTCCATCCATTTAATGTAAATATTCTCATTTCATTATACAAATTCAAATGCTGAGATGGTGGAGCATGGTTAAACACGCAGGGCTTAAACTCCTGTCCTTAACGGTTCGCAGGTTCAAATCCTGCTCTCAGCACTATATTCACGGAGAAGTTGAGGCAGGGGCAACAAATGAAGTATGACCGATTAAGTTCGGTTTTGCCTCCTTCTCCACCTATTCCCTAATTTACAGGAGAAAGAAACATGATAAAAGGAACACAAGAACAAGAAAACATTTGGAATGCAATTGAAAACACAGAAGACCATGTATTTGTTAGCGCAGGTGCAGGATGCGGTAAAACCTTCACTATCGTTGAAGGAGCAAACCTACTTCCTGAAAATACCAAAGCAGCATTTTTGGCATTCAATAAATCAATTGCTACTGAATTACAAGAACGATTGCCAGACAATGTAGAAGCAAAAACATTCCATGCATTTGGATTTGCTGCTATTCGTAGTGCTGGAGTAAGAACGAAAGTAAATAACTTCAAAGTAAATAACATCGTAAAGGAACTTCTTGGAAAAGACTTTCATATTCCACCTGTGAAGAAACTAGTGTCTTTGGTTAAAGGTAGTCTTATTGATGCAAAGGACATTAAATCACTACACAGGCTCATTGGTGAGTATAACATCAACTTTCGTTCGGAACGAGAATTAGATATTGTTATTGAAGCCATGCCAGCCATCCTTACAATGTGCAAAACTCAAACTCATTTGATTGATTTTGATGACATGGTTTGGTTGCCTTTGGTGAATAACTATCCTCTTCCTCGCTATGATATTCTATTCGTTGATGAAGCGCAAGATTTCAATGAAAGCCAGCGTGAATTGATTATGCAAAGTGTCGGTAATGGTCGTTGCATCATCGTTGGAGATAAAAACCAAGCAATTTACGGCTTTCGTGGTGCTGACTCAAACTCAATTGAGATGTTTCGTCAGCGTCTTTCAAGGGGCGAGCGAGAAATCAGCGTTTTCCCTCTCTCAATTACTTGGCGTTGTCCTGTATCGGTTGTTAAGGAAGCCAATAGATATGTTCCTGAACTAAAATACCACGAAGATGCAACTAACGGTAGTGTTATTGAGAATGCTCCCTTTAATCCTCAAGCCGACGACATGGTGCTTTGTAGATACAATGCTCCTTTAGTTGGTGCTTTTTATGAATTGATTAGTGCAGGTAAATCTGCTTATATCCTTGGTCGTGATATGACTAAGGGCTTAATTATGGCAGTAGAAAAGGTTTCAAAGAATATTCACATGGGTTCAGATGAGTTCTGGCAATTGTATGAAAAGGACTTTGATTTTAACTATGAGCGTCTAATCAAGGAAGATAAGAAGTCTCAGGCTTTTGCTCTTGAGGACAAAAGAGATTGTATCTCTATCTTTGTTGGTAAAGCAACAACAGTTGGTGGTATTATTGAAGAAATCAAGCGGGTTTTTGACAACCCTGATGTTGGAGAAATTATGCTTTCAACAGTCCACAAAGCAAAAGGACTTGAAGCAGATAATGTTTATATTCTTGCTACTGAAAGAATGCCACACCCGCAAGGAGGACATGAGGAAAACAACATCTGTTATGTTGCTATTACAAGAGCAAAACAGAATTTATTCTTTGTCGGGCCAAAGCCCGGAATTAATTGATAATCCACAGGGATATGTTCCCCTGCTCTGATTGTGTAAGCGTGAACAATCTGGATATTTTGACGCTCGGATAGGTGCGATGCCTATACCTAAAAAGGAGAAATAAAAATGAATTATGAATTGAAAATGATGGTGCATGAGTTGATTGAAAATGCTACTCAAGCACTTAAGCGAAATGATAAAGAAGATGAACATTGGAAGGTTTTACTTTCACTATTGCGATACAAAGCAAAAGACTTTATTACTATGGTTGAACAATTTGAAAAAGGTGAGGAAGAATGAAAGAATATAAATGTCCTAATTGTGACCAAATTGGTTATATAAAGTCAGTTGAAAAAGAGATACACCAATACACTATCTCCCCAGATGAAAACGGCCATAAAGAATATGATTCAACTAACAGTAAATGTATTTATGGAGAGTTTGAAACCATTCTATGCGCTTATTGTGATGCTGAATTTTCCGAGGGTCAATTGAACGACATGATTGTTGATGTGGAGGAAGAACAATGAAATATGAAGAATTTATAAAAATTACAGACAAATGGTCAGAGAATGATACAGTTTGTTTCTTGATGGAATATCCAGTATGGAATGAAATGATGATGCGTTTTATTATGCACAACTGGAGAGATGTGGTTAATATCAGAGATATCGCTGAATATTCACTATCAAACGATATTGTCTTATATACAAATTTGACGGAGGAAGACTAATGAAATATATTAATGAATTACTTGAACAACTGTTTGAAAAGTATTTGGAGGGACAACTATGAATTGCCTACACGATGATTATGAATTAACCGCAGAAGACGTTTTTATTGAAGAACCATACAATGTGATTCATCAACACTTTATTTGTTTGGGATGCGGTGCAATTGGTGAACGAACATATCGTATTCCAATTGAAATCAATTGGAATGGAAACCAAACCAAACTAAATATTAAATAATATTCACTTCGGGACATGATGCCCGATTTGATAGCAGGTTTAAGCAAAGTAAAAAATAAGGAAGGGGTGCTACCCAACTCCCATTGGTGACGGGAGTATAATTGTATCTACTACTCTCTCTGGGCGTAGATACCTCATTACGCCTTTATTTTCCTGCACAGGGGTTTTACGACTAAAAATAGGAAACTTCATTGCATTAGTAATAGTGTCCACCTACGATTTGGGTGGCATGAACCTATTTCCCTCGCCTCTTATGGAGAGATAAAAATGAAATTAATGAAAGACAAACTTAGACCAGAGAGCCATCGGTTCTTTGATAATAAATTCTTAATGAAGCCTGTTGCTACTGCTGAAAGAGAAGCAAGGCTATACAAACTATATAGGAGTCAAGGTATGGACTCCTACAAAGCATACCTAAAATCACGGAGTTGATTATATGACAGAAGAAATACAAGTAAGAAAAAAACAAGAAGAAATGTATGGGCCTATTGATAAGCCCATGACTGAAAATGAAGTTAGAATTAAAATTATGGCTTCTCGTCAAGTTATGGAAAGAGACTTTGTTAATTTTAACAAGAGTCCTTCTTCCCGTAATTTTAAAGATTTAAAGTTCTCTATGTATTGGTATCAATACTGGATGAAGAAAGCCATTTATGAAGAGGTGGAATGTTAATGAATATTTTTGCACTATCACGGAGTCCAACGCAATCGGCTAAAGAGATGATTGATAAACATATTGTCAAGATGCCGACTGAAACCTGTCAAATGTTGCATACTAACATTCTTTATATGCAATATGTTCAAAAATTTGGAATGGAGCCTCAATTGAAAGACCTTAAGGCTTTTCATGCCTTCACCGAGTCAAAATTAATGAAGCCAGCCATGCTAAATCACCCCTCAACCATCTGGGCGAGGCAAACTTACGCTAATTGGAACTGGCTTTATGAACATGGTTTGGCTCTTTGCGATGAATACACTCATCGCTACGAAAAAACTCATGGAACTCTACAAAGAATCCTTGATTGTATTCCTTATTTTGATGTGGTGTTTGAACACCCGTTTCAAAAGAAGCGACTACAACCAGTTTCAATTGCTATGGATGACCAGTATCGGATTCCTAATCCAAGGGATATTCCTAACTGGGATTTTGTAATTGACTCTTATCGCCACTATTATCTTGAGGGCAAGTGGCGTATTGCTGAATGGCGCAAAAACCGTCGTCCTGAATGGTTTCCTGCAAACCACTACGCAAAGAAATA